>Ga0265295_1001675_pt1 | contig 38011 bp, 47 predicted proteins | sample Munlansysbiofilm_FD_192503 | JGI IMG/M metagenome (GOLD analysis project Ga0265295, IMG submission 192503) | Leachate microbial communities from a municipal landfill in Southern Ontario, Canada - Methane capture system biofilm | ecosystem: Engineered > Solid waste > Landfill > Unclassified ... | reverse complement strand
GCGATTTGAACTTTCATCCGGCTGCTTGGCATCGCAACACTCTCGTGATGGAGCGCATTAGCGTTCCGGATTCTTGTTAGCATATCCGCAATTGGATCTGTCATACTCATTGTTGCTACCTCCTACCAGCTCGATTTTTTCATTCCAGGAATTTGCCCAGCATAGGCAAGCTCCCGTAGACAAATGCGGCATACACCGAATTTGCGATAGACACTATGAGGACGTCCACAACGTGTGCAACGTGTATATTCACGTACTTTAAACTTTTGTGGGCGCATTTGCGAAACGCGTTTACTTGTTTTTGCCATGATTTCCTCCTAGCGGGCAAACGGCATGCCGAGCTCAGCTAATAAAGCATGGGCTTCTTCATCCGTTTGGGCGGTTGTGACGATAACGACGTCCATCCCGCGAATCTTATTTACTAAATCAAAGTCAATTTCTGAGAAAATCAATTGTTCCTTGACGCCTAAGGTATAGTTACCATGGCCGTCGAAGGCATTGCGTGAGACGCCGCGGAAGTCGCGAACACGTGGCAGCGCAATTGTGACTAATTTATCAAAGAAAGCGTACATGTTTGCTCCGCGTAAAGTAACTTTACAACCAATTTCTTGGCCTTCACGGAGTTTGAATGAAGCTTCTGACTTCTTCGCTTTGGTAACGACAGGTTTTTGCCCGGCGATGAGTGTTAATTCCTTAACAGCATCTTCGAGTAACTTTGCATTACCGGTTGCTTCACCAACACCCATATTAATAACGATTTTATTGAGTTTTGGTGCTTGCATTACTGACTTATAATTGAATTTCTTCACTAAGTTAGCAACGACTTCTTTTTTGTATCTGACTTCTAAGCGGTTAGCCACTTTAACAGTGTTAACGGCTACTTCATCAGCGACAGGTTTTGTTTTTGGAGCGGCAGTTTTTGGAGCCGCTTTTTTGATTTTTGCTTCAGCCATATGTGTGCCCTCCTACTTTATTACTTCGCCGCTTTTTTTAGCGACGCGTACTTTCTTACCTTTAACAACTTGGAAGCCAACGCGAGTTGCCTTCTTGGTCTTTGGATCAATTAACGCTACGTTACTAACGTGAACTGGTGCATAGATTTCAACAATACTTCCTTCAGGAACTTGTTGAGTTGGTTTACGGTGTTTCTTCTTGACGTTTACGCCTTCAACGATGACTTTATCAAGCGATGGGAATGCGCGTTGAACGATTCCTTCCTTGCCTTTGTCGTGACCGGTGATGACGATGACTTTATCGCCTTTTTTAATGTTCATAACTGATCAACCCCCTATAGTACTTCCGGAGCGAGTGAGACAATTTTCATTGCGCCTTCACCTTTATCCCGGAGTTCGCGTGCGACTGGGCCAAAGACCCGTGTGCCGATCATGTTACCATCATTATTGATGATTACGACTGCATTGTCATCGAAGGATATTTTTGAACCGTCTGGGCGTAAAACGCCTTTTTTGGTCCGGACAATAATGCCCTTAACCATATCACCTTTTTTGACTTTGCCGTTTGGTGTTGCTTGCTTGACAGCAAGTAAGACGACGTCACCGATATTGCTTGTTCTACGGAAACTTCCGCCGTAGAGACGAATAATTCTAGCTTCTTTAGCACCTGAATTATCAGCAACTAGTACATTTGTTTCGACTTGAAGCATATCTTAGTCCTCCTTAACCGGAGCCACTTCGACTGTTTCAACAATGGCTTCTTGTTGGTATTCTTCGATGCTGACTTCTGCCAAGGTGAGCACTTCGACTAAACGCCAACTTTTGGTTGCGCTTAATTTACGAGTGGCCATGATGTTAACTTTGTCGCCAATTTTGCCGACATTATTTTCATCGTGAGCGTAATACTTTTTACGGTATTTAACACGTTTAGCATATTTTGGGTGTCTTTTATAAGTTTCGACTAAGACGACGATTGTTTTGTCCATCTTATCGGAGACGACAACGCCTTCCAAGACGGCACGTGTATTTCTTTGTTCCATTTTCTTAGTCCTCCTTATTTAATTCCGAGTTCGCGTTCACGTAATACGGTGAAGACGCGAGCGATGTTCTTGCGAACGATTGTAATTTCTTTTCCATTGGTTAATTGCCCTGTTGCTTGTTTAGCACGCAAATGGAAGAGTTGTTCTTTAAGTAAATAAACTTGTTCGTCTAATTCGCTTACTGACATTTCACGAATTTCTTTGATTTTCATGTGTGCTCCTCCTATTCTTGGGTGTTATCTTCGCGTGTAACAACGCGGCACTTAATTGGTAACTTGTAGGCGGCTAATTGTAGAGCGCGACGTGCGACTTCAGGGTTAACACCACCGATTTCAAACATCACGGTATTCATTTTAACGACGGCGACCCATTCTTCTGGGTTTCCTTTACCACTACCCATCCGAACTTCGGCTGGTTTTTTGGTTTTTGCGAGGTGTGGGAAAATTCGAATCCAAATTTTACCGACCCGTTTGGTATGTCCGGCTAACACGATACGTGCGCTTTCAATTTGACGGTTGGTAATATAGGCTCCTTCAAGAGCTTGAAGACCGAATTCACCAAAGTCAACATTGGTCCCACCCTTGGCTAAGCCTTCATAGCTTAGACGTTGAGGACGACGGAATTTTGTTCTTTTTGGTTGTAACATCGTTATTCTCCTCTTCTTTTCTTCTCACCAAGATCATATTCACCACGGCAGATCCAGACTTTAACGCCAAGACGACCATAAGTGGTATGAGCTTCTACGTGTGCGTAGTCAATATCGCTGCGTAAGGTATGAAGAGGGACGATGCCATCTTTATAGCCTTCGCTACGAGCAATTTCGGCTCCATTTAAACGACCGCTGATAAGTGTTTTACAACCCTTAGCACCAGAACGGCGCACTCTTTGAATCGTTTTCTTTTGGACGGCACGGAAACTGGCACGATTTTCTAATTGACGAGCGATATCTTGAGCAACTAAATTTGCATCGAAATCTGGGTTTTTAACTTCAATCACACTAAGACGAAGCGTTCCAGATTTGACAATTTTTTCAACTTTTGCGGTTAAGAGTTTGATGTTTTCACCATTTTGACCAATTACGACACCTGGACGGGCGACGAAGAGGCTAACGATAACGGTGTATCCACTTTCGAATGTATTAATACGATCGATTTCAATTCTTGATAACATTGCATCCTTTAATAAAGGAGTTAATGTTGTGCGAATGTCGAGGTCTTCTTTTAGGAAGGCAGCATAGTGTTTTTCATCAGCAAACCAGCGACTATTCCAGTTACGGTGGATACCATATCTTAGTCCGTTTGGATTAACTTTATTTCCCATGTGTTTCCTCCTATTTTCTTTCTTTAACTTTCACAATAATTGTGGAAGTCCGTTTGATAATTCCAGCAGCGGCGCCTTTTGCCCGTGGGCGGAAGCGTTTCATCTTAATGGAATCATTGACTTGAATTTCGCTGATGAATAGTGTTTCTTCATCGAATCCGAAGTTATTAACTGCGTTGGCCGCAGCACTTTGAACAGTTTTGCGAACAGGAATGCTCGCGGCTTTATTAACGTTAGCGAGAATGCCGAGGGCATCACTCACTGTTTTTCCTCTTACAAGGTCCACAACTAAGCGGGCTTTGCGTGGGGTAACACCGACTGTGCGTGAGATTGCGACTGCTTCAGTTGGAGTTGGTTTTGCTAGTTTTACCTTCGCTACTTTTTCGACTTTTGCAGCGGGTTTCTTTGTAACTCTTGCCATTTCTTACCTACTTCCTACTTGCGGCTGATGCTTTGTCTTCAGCAGTGTGACCGGTGTGTCCTCTATATGATCTAGTTGGACTGAATTCGCCTAATTTGTGACCGACCATATCTTCTGTTACATAAACAGTGATATGTTCTTTACCGTTATAAACTGCAAAGGTGTGACCGACAAATGTTGGGAAGATGGTGGATCTTCTGGACCATGTTTTGATAATTTCTTTTTTGCCACTTTCGTTGAGTGCATCGACCTTCTTAAGAACGTGTCCATCGACGAATGGGCCTTTTTTCAAACTTCTTGCCATAATTCTTTATTTCCTTTCTTCCACTATTTACTATTCCGACGTCTTACGATAAGTTTCGTCGATTGTTTTTTAGCATTGCGTGTTTTCACGCCAAGCGCTTTTTTACCCCATGGGGTTCTTGGTGCATCTTTACCAATTGGTGATTTACCTTCACCACCACCGTGTGGGTGATCATTTGGGTTCATGACTGAACCGCGGACAGTTGGGCGGGTGCCTAACCATCTTCTTTTACCGGCTTTACCTAAGTTAACTAGGTTGGCCTCTTCGTTACCAACTTCGCCAATGGTTGCGCGGCAAGTGAGTAAGATTTTTCTTACTTCACCACTTTGTAAACGAAGGGTTGCATATTTGCCTTCTTTACCAAGAACTTGGACTTTAGTACCGGCAGCGCGAGCGATTTGACCACCCTTACCTGGATATAGTTCAACGTTATGCACGTATGTACCTTCAGGAATGGCGGCTAGTGGCATTGCGTTACCGATTTGAATATCTACTGCTTCGCCCGAAACAACTTTTGCACCAACAACTAATTTTTGTGGAGCTAAGATATAACGTTTCTCTCCATCGGCATATGTTAATAATGCGATGTTGGCGTTACGATTTGGATCGTATTCTAGTGCTGAAACAACAGCTGGAACGACGTCCTTATTACGTTTAAAGTCAATGAGACGGTAGCGACGTTTGTGGCCTCCACCGATATGACGGGTAGTAATTTTACCTTGGTTGTTACGACCGCCCGACTTCTTTAAGCTCACGGTTAAGCTTTTTTCAGGGGCTTTTTTTGTGAGATTATCAAATGTGAGCGAGGTCATCGCCCGCCGTGATGGGGTCGTTGGTCTATATGTTCTTATTGCCATAATTTAGTTCTCCTTCCATCCGTACGAGTTATTCTTTGAATAGGTCAATTGCTTGACCTTCTTTAATTGTAACAATAGCTTTTTTAAAACCTGGAACTGTACCAGCATATTTGCCGCCACGTTTTTTGGCTTTGGATAAGACGTTAATGGTCTTAACAGCAGTAACTTCGACATTATAGACTGCTTCAATAGCATCTTTAATGGCTTCCTTATTTGCAGTTTTTCTGACCTTAAATGTTAATTTGTTTTCTTCTTGCATAAGAAGCATTGATTTTTCGGTAATGACTGGAGCAATTAATAAACTTAATTGTTCGATCGTTGCCCGTTTGACTGCTACTTCTTTTTTCGCTGCTTTACGCGCCATTATTCAAGCCCTCCTTCGAATGCTTTTAGTGTCGCTTTCTCAACAATGATGTGATCGACATGAAGTAAATCATAGACGGACACATTGCTTTGACGCACTGGAAGCACGTTACCAAGGTTTCTAACCGCGAGGAGAAGATCATCATTGTCATCGACAATTAACATTACTTTTCCTTCGACATTTAAATCTTTTAATAATTTAAGCGCTGCTTTGGTTTTTGCTTCGATATTGATTTCTTCATCAAGAACAATAAAGGCTTTTTCGCTAACTTTGAGGGAGAGCGCACTTCTTAATGCTAAGGCGTGTTCTTTTTTGTTCATTGATAATTTGAAGTTTTGGGTTCCGGTTGGGCCGAATACGACTCCACCACCAACCCAGATTGGTGAACGGCTACTACCCGCACGGGCGCGGCCTGTTCCTTTTTGTCTCCATGGTTTTTTACCACCACCACGAACTTCGCCACGAGTCTTTGTTTTTGCGGTAGCTTGTCTACGGTTTGACATGTAAACGTTGACTGCGTTGAACATTGCATCTTGGTGTGGTTCGATTCCGAAGATTTCACCCGCTAATTTAACGGTTGAAACTTTTTCACCGGCTTGATTAACAACGGGATATGTGACTGCTTTAATGTTATTTTCTGCCATCTTTACTTCCTCCTTGTTAACCTTACTCAGCAGTGCGAACTAATAACTCTTTAACACTACGTTTGGTTAATTGAGTTTTAATTGCACTACGAATTTTGACGATTGATTTTGTTGGACCTGGAATTGCGCCTCTAATAAGGATTGCATTCTTTTCAGGTAACACTTTAACAATAATCAAGTTTAAGACTGTTGTTTGGGTGTTGCCATGGTGTCCTGGCATTTTCTTGCCTTTTGGCACTGTTTGGATACGTCCACTTGCGGCCATTGAGCCGACTCCGCGGTGGTAACCAGAACCGTGTGATTTAGGCCCGATTTTATAATGGAAGCGTTTGATACTGCCACTAAAGCCTTTACCCTTGCTTAAGCCGCTAACGTCAACGACGTCACCGTCTTTAAAGAGATCGACTTTGATTTCCTCACCTAATTTGAATTCCGCCATTTCATCGCCTTCTAATTCGAAGAGATGATATTTTGGGGTCGTACCAGCTTTGGCGAAGATGCCTTTTTCTGGTTTGGTTGCGCGACTTTCTTTTTTGTCCTCGTAACCGACTTGAATTGCGTTGTAACCATCGGTTTCAACAGTTTTTAATTGGGTCACTACGTTAGGTAATACTTCGACGACTGAAACAGCATAGATTGTTCCGTCTTCAGCAAATACTTGAGTCATGCCCATTTTGCGTCCAATAATCGCTTTCATGTTTACCTCCTATAGTTTGATGTCGATGTCAACACCACTTGGAAGCTCGAAGTTTCTTAAGAACTCGACTGTCTTCTTTGTTGGGTTGGCTATATCGATTAAGCGTTTGTGTGTTCTAATCTCGAATTGTTCACGAGCATCTTTGTCCTTATGAACAGCACGTAGAACAGTATAGACTTGTTTCTCCGACGGAAGCGGAATGGGGCCAATCACCTTAGCACCACTTTCGACGGCTTGCGCGACAATTTTAGCAACGGCCTCATCTAAGAGAGCGTGGTCATAACTTTGCAAGCGTACACGAATTTTTTTCTTTCCTGCCATGAATTAATACCTCCTTACATCTACAGGCGCCATCTATGCTCAATACGAATTCCCTAATACACTTCATGACAACGCCTGTAGGTGTATCAGCAACCTCGCATTTCATCGCAGTCGATAACTTCTATGAGGATACCGATAACGCCTTTAATTGTCAATGCTTTTTACACATAAAATTCGCTTTATTTATATACGTAGTGAAATAGGGTGTATTTATGGACTATAAAAACCGCAATTTTATTCGCGGTTTTGAAGACTGTTTTAATTTACTTTAGGGAGCTGATTGGTCAAACATTCGTGCAAATTCAATCATTTTGAATGTTTTTTTCTAACATCTTTCGGTCGCGTAAAGAGTACTCACAACCGCAATAAGTTTGTTGGTAAAGCTGATATTCTTCCTTCATCGCTTTAACCTCATCAAGGCCGCCATTTTTCTTAAAGTCACTAAAAAAGTACTTAATATCCGGATATTTTGTGGCACTATTCAGTGCGATAGCATTAATTATTTGCGAGTTTTTTTGCCGGGAAATTGTTAAGGTTGTGGTCGCATAATCAAAGCCAAATTCTTGGCCGTAACGCAGCGCTTCTTCAATCTTTTTTTCATAACAAATCAGACAACGAGCTCCACCTTCTTTCTCAAGGGCAAGTGGACGAAGATCCTTCATAAATTTATCATGCTCATAAGGTGGAAAAAGTATTTTAACCTCGGCATTTTCTCGTTTGTTAAATTCAGAGACAAACCACTCAATTTCATCACGCCTAATTTGATATTCCTTAAAGGGAAAAACATTAGAATTGTCATATAAAATTGTGACCGCAAAATATTGCATAAGAAAGCGGAGCGTATGGCTTGAGCAAGGCGCACAGCAAGCATGTAAAAGAATGCTTGGTTTATGGTCCAAGTTTTTAAATTTTTCCACTTCTAATAGTGATTGCAAGTGATAGTTAATTTTACTCATAAATAAACATTGCGTCGCCGAAACTAAAGAAACGATATTGTTCTTTAACCGCATGTTCATAAGCTCTAATAATGAGTTCACGATTTGCGAGCGCCGACACTAACATTATAAGCGTAGATTTAGGTAAATGGAAATTAGTTATGAGCGCATTAACGGCTTTAAACTCATATCCTGGCGTAATAAATAAATTTGTCGAGGCGCTTTCGGCTTTAAAAACCCCGTTTTTTTGGATGTTTGCTTCTAAAGTTCTCGTCGAGGTTGTCCCAACTGCAATGATTCTACGGCCATCGGCTTTAGCCTTGTTAAGGGTTTCTGCTGCTTTTTCACCAATCATGTAGTATTCATGATGCATCACATGATCATTAGTGTCTAGGGCTGAAACCGGTCTAAATGTGCCGAGTCCAACGTGAAGTGTAATCTCAACAATCTCAATTCCTTTAGCTTTAATTTTGTTATTTAAATCCTCGGTGAAGTGAAATCCCGCGGTCGGCGCGGCGGCACTGCCATCGATTTTGGCATAAACGGTTTGATATTTAGCGTACTGCTCTTCATCATCCTTAATATAAGGAGGGAGTGGTGCATGACCAATTTTCTCTAATATTTCGATAAATAATCCTGTATACGAAAATTTAATAAGGTGAATTCCTTCTTCGTGTTTTTCAATACAAACCGCACTAAGGCGATCATCAAATTTAATTTCGGTTCCCACCCTAATCGCTTTAGAGTTTCCGATTAGGACTCTCCATAGGTCCTTTTGTTCTTCTCTTAACAATAAAACTTCAATTTTAGCCCCGCTTGGAACTTTAACTCCAAATAATCTTGCGGGAATGACACGGGTATTGTTACGAACTAATACATCACCTTCGTGTAGATAATCAATAATGTCATAAAAGTGTTTATCTTCCATTTTTTGCGTTTTTTTATTTACGAGTAAAAGCCGTGAGTGATCACGTTTATCTTCAGGATGTTGGGCAATCAATTCGAGCGGAAGATTGTAATTAAATAAATTAATATCCATATTAGAAACCTTTAGCGTCCCCAAATTTTTCAATTACGGATTTTTTATAATCGAGGAAACAATCGTTTTTAATAGCCTCACGTGCCCCTTCAACCATTTTAATTAAAAATCTCAGGTTATGAATTGAAAGTAGTCTTTGGCCTAAAGATTCACCACTGACATAGAGATGGCGGAGGTAAGCTCTGGTATAGTTCTTACAAGTATAGCAGTCACATTCATCATCAAGTGGGGTAAAATCTTCTTTATATTCGGCTTTACGTATATTTAGGCGGCCCTTTGAGGTCATTAAAGCTCCATGCCGGGCAATTCTAGTTGGGAGGACACAATCAAACATATCCATCCCACGTTCAATGCCTTCAAGAATATAGTCAATTGAGCCAACACCCATTAAATAACGAGGTTTATCAACTGGTAAATAAGGAACAGCGTAATCAATCATCTTTAAACACACATCTTTAGGTTCACCAATGCTGGTACCCCCAATTGCGTAGCCATCAAAATCAATTTCGACTAATTTATTAGCGCAATATTTTCTTAATTCCGCAAACTCGCCACCTTGAACAATACCAAATAAGGCTTGTTCGGTTTTATGAGCGACTTTGCCGCGTTCTGCCCAACGTAAAGTCCGATTAACACTATCAAGCATATATTCGTATGTCGCAGGATAGTGAACACATTCATCGAAACTCATAATAATATCGGCCCCAAGCTTTTCTTGAATTTCAATTGCACCTTCAGGGGAAAAGAAAAGTTTATCACCGTTTAAGTGACTTCTAAAATGAACACCTTCTTCTTTAATTTTACGGTTAGCGGCAAGGCTAAAGACTTGGAAACCACCGGAATCGGTGAGCATTGGCCCATCATAGTTCATAAACTTATGAAGACCGCCAGCTTTTTGAACAATATCAGCACCTGGGCGAATTGAAAGGTGATAGGTATTAGACAAAATAACGCCCGAACCTATTGCTTTAATTTCCTCGACACTTAAAGTTTTGACTGTCGCTAGTGTTCCCACCGGCATAAACATTGGAACTTCTACATCACCATGTGGTGTGTGCAAAATTCCGTATCTCGCGCCGCTTTGTTTACATATATGTTTTATTTCTAGGTAAAATTTCTTTTTCATTTCTTGTATCATATCACTTACCTTCTTTTCGCCATAATAATGTTCATAAAATATGTGTTCTTTCGTAAAATAGTAAAGATAAAATAACCAATTATCATTACCGCCAATTCACCAGCGCCAACAGTGAGCACACTTAAGTAAAACGGCAAACCAAGAATGAAGTACAGTTCGGCCCCGATTACGAGTGCGTTAATAACTGTCGCATAAATAATTGCCGGCCACATCTTAGGTGTAATCGCAATTAAAACTCCAACAATTAGTGTCGCTAGTGTTCCAAAAAGCAGATCCCAAGGCAAGAGTAGTGAAAATGAATTAGCAATAATCGTCCCAACGACGATTCCTATAACAAAGTCACGACGAAAGAAAACGAGAAACAATAAAATTTCCGCGATTCTAAATTGAATATCGCCGTAGCCAAAATTTCCTAAAAGGATGGTCATCACCGCATACACAGCCGCAATAATTGCATTGTCTGTAATGCGTCTAATTTTTAATCTTTGCATTGAAAACTCCTTGTTTTTTGTTGCTGGTGGTTTAAGCAAGGACAACACCAGTATGTAATTATAAACGACTTTGGATTAAGGTCAACTAAAGTTTTTTATCTCGCTCATAGACACTGAATGTAAGGTGAATTCCTTCACTAGATATTGTTTTATTGGCGCTAACCAACGTGAAATCTCCATTTAAATATTCTTTGGGGAAATAAGTGTCACCATTAAATTTTGCTTCAATGTGCGTAATGTAAAGTTTTTCGACGTAAGGATAGGCTAACTTATAAATTTCCGCTCCGCCAATAATGAAGATGTCTTGATTGGTGTCTACTGTTGCCAGATACCCCGGTAAATTGTTGATGACATCAACACCTTCCAATTTAATTGCTTGCCTTGTTAAAACAACATTCGTCCGATTTGGAAGTGGTCGCCCAATTGATTCATACGTTTTTCTTCCCATTACAACCGTTTTACCGCGCGTGACTTCACGAAAATATTTGAGGTCCTCGCTAATATGCCAAGGCATCCCCAAACTATTTCCGATTAATAAATTTTGATCAACAGCGACAATCAGATTAATCATTAGCGTTTCTCTATTTCTTGTTTGAGGATTGAACTTGCCATTGATGGATTAATTTTTCCTTGTGATTTTTTCATTAAGATGCCAACTAAGAATCCAAATGCGCGATCTTTGCCGTTTTTATAGTCTTCAATCACGCTAGGATTTTCATCGAGCACACTATTAACAAGGGTAAGAATTGCCCCTTCATCGCTGATTTGAACCATGTTGAGTGATTTTGCAACAAGTTCAGGATTTTGGTTTTTTTCAAACAGATGTTCGAGTATTTCACGAGCTTGTTTATTTGATATTTTACCTCCTGCAATCATCTCCGCGAGTTTAGCAAGATTTGCAGGTTCAACCTTTAATTCGGTGATCGATTGTTGATTTTTGTTTAAAAACGCAGCAATTTCGCCACTAATTAGGTTTGAAACAATTTTATAGTTTTTTGTGAATTTTACAGTTTGATCAAAATACTCGCAAACGTCTTTATTAGCCAACAAAACATCAATATCAAACTGTGAAAGTTTAAATTCATCTTCATATCTCGTTCTCTTGGTTGTCGGTAATTCTGGACAGGTTGCAATTACACGATCAATAAAATCACGACCGATATAAATCGGGACGAGATTAGCTTCGGGATAATATTTATAATCTACCGCACTTGATTTTACACGCATGCTAATTGTTTCTTTTAAGCCATCATCATAACGTCTTGTTTCTTGAATAACAACGCCGCCAGCTTCAAGAACGGCTTTTTGGCGGGCTATTTCGATATCAACAACTTTTTCAACATTACTAATTGAATTCAAGTTCTTAACTTCGACTTTAGTTCCAAATGCCTCACGGCCGACTGGACGAATCGAGACGTTAACATCGCAACGTAGAGATCCCTCTTCCATTTTTCCGTCACTAACATTCGTGAAGGTCACAATTTCTCTAATCATTTCCACATATTTAGCGGCTTCTTTACCATTTCTGATATCAGGTTCGGTTACAACTTCAATAAGCGGAATACCAGCACGATTATAATCCACTAGCGAGTGTTCTATGATATGAAGTTGCTTTGCCGTATCTTCTTCCATGTGCACGCGGTTGATTCTAATTCTTGTGATCTTTCCATCAACATTGAGATCAATGTAGCCATCTTTGCCAATTGGTCTTTTATCTTGAGTAATTTGATAACCCTTTGGTAAATCACTGTAAAAATAATTCTTACGATCAAAATACAATGTCTCATCAATTGTCATATTCAGTGCATAACACACCTTAATCGCGTTTTCCACGGCTTTTTTATTAACGAGGGGGAGGGTCCCTGGGTGGGCCAGATCAATTGGTGATACTAGCGTATTTGGAGCTGCATTATAGTCAACTGGAGCATCGGAAAACATTTTTGATTTTGTCTTGGTTTCAACGTGGATTTCTAAACCTATAACCGCTTCATATTCCATAACTATTTATCCTCTACTTGTAGATTTTTAAGACCGGTAATGTCTTCGATTGCGGCCGCGAAACCAAATAATGCTTTTTCTGAAAAAGCGCGACCGGTGAGGTTGACCCCAATTGGTAGGCCATTATCTAGACAAACTGGAATTGTAATTGAGGGCAGTCCCGCGAAGTTACCAATAACGAGATGATTATCCTCGATAAGGTGAGCGATATTTAAATTGTCACTCTTTTTATCAAATAGAGGCGCAACACCTGGAGCAGCCGGGCTATAAATAAAGTCGTGGGTTGTCAAAACTTTATTAACAGCCTCGACAATTAAGCGCCGGGCTTTTTGTGCTCTTCTAAATAACAGCTCTTGGTTTTCTTGTTTTAAGGAATAACTCCCAAGAATAAACCGCCGTTTAATTAAGGCGCTGAACCCTGCAGTTCTCGTGTTTTTAATTACATCTATATACGTCTTGCCCTCTTTACGAGCGCCAAATTTTACACCATCTAGGTTTGCATTGTTTGAAGTTGACTCCGCGCAACTAATGACAAAGTAAGTTGAAAATAGTGCATTTAGTAGTGATTTTTCAATTTCAACGTATTCAATAATTGCCCCTCGTTTTGCGAGTTCAACCAACGTTTGTTCATAGTGCTCTTTTAAAGTAGGATTAGAAATATTATCACTAATACCTTTAATAAGTGCAATTTTTATGCCCTTAACGGAGGTTGTATATTTCGTATAATCTTCAACCTTCTCAAAAGAGGAGGTTAAATCCTTATCATCTCTTCCGGCAAGAACATCTAGTAATATAGCCGCGTCAGCAACGCTTCTTGTGAAGTAACCAACGGCATCTAAGCTAGGAGCAAACGGAAACAGCCCATAGCGAGAAATACGCCCCCACGTTGGTTTAAAGCCAACAAGACCAGCATAACTCGCTGGTTTTCTTACTGAGTCTCCGGTATCGCTTCCTAAAGCAAAAGGCACAAAGCCACTCGCCACGACACTAGCGCTTCCTGCACTAGAGCCACCAATCATTCTTTCCTTTTTAGGGTCAAAAGGGTTATAAGTACGACCAAGGTGTCCGCTCATTCCTGAACCACCCATTGCTAATTCATCTAAAGTGGTTTTTCCAAGCGATATCGCCTTTTTAGTTTTAAGCCTAGCCACTACTTCGGCATCAAAGTGCGGAATATATCCTTTTAAGATGTTACTACTTGCGACGGTTTCAACACCCTTGGTGGAGATATTATCTTTAATAAAATAAGGAATTCCCCAGAGAGGATTATCAACTTCAACAGCTGTGGCGCTTAACAAGGTCGCCATCTCTAAAGCTTGTTCAAATGTCACGGCTTCAAGCGAATTGGTCTTGTCTTTTTTGGCCTTTTCAATTGCCTGTTTAACAACTTCTAAGGGTGTGACTTTTCCTTCTACATATAGTGCGTGTAATTCTTTAATTGTTAAGGTTGTGTAATCCATTTTAATTTACCACCTTTGGAAGGCGTACTTGACCGGCGAAACTGTCTGGGGTATTACTTAAAAATTCCTCTTTAGTTAGCGGTGTTCCCGCCTCATCTTCACGAAGATATGTATTTGTTACGGCAAAAGGAAATATCATTGGTTCACCACGATCAACATTAGGAATTTCACCCAACAAATCCATTAGGGCAATTAATTCATCGAATTCCTTTAATAGTGTGTCGTATTCCTGATCGGCCATATCAAAAAGTAAATCATTAGCCAATTCTTTTAGTTTGTCTTTGTTCATTTTTATCATATAGTTTTCTCCATCTTACTTAGATTCCTATGTTTTACAGTTGAATATTTTTGCTGAATTCTTCTTCGCTCATGGTCTTGACACCTAAATTTTCGGCTTTGGTCAATTTAGATCCGGCTTCACTGCCATAAACGACGAAATCCGTTTTCTTGCTCACACTTCCACTAACTTTAGCGCCAAGATTTTCAAGAATGGTCGTCGCTTCTTCGCGTGTATAGAGGGATAATGAACCGGTCAAAACAACTGTTTTATCTTTGAATATGGTTTCAAGAGCACTGGTTCTTGCGCCAAGATAAGTGAAATTAACACCGAGCTCTTGCAGATCTTTAATCATCGCTAAATTGTCAGCATTGCTGAAGTACTCCACGATGGCACCACTAGCAACCGGCCCTATATCTCTTATCGAACCTAATTCTTCTTGTTTTGCTAGTATTAGCTTATCTATTGTCTCATATTTTTTTGCCAAAATCTTTGCCGTTTTAACACCAACTTCTTTAATTCCCAGGCCAAACAATATTTTTTCAAACGACTTGTTCTTGGAATTTTCAATTGCGGTGAGGAGATTGGCAATTGATTTGTGGGAAAAGCCTTCAACTTCCATTAGTTCTTGAGTAAAACGCTCTAGTTTATAAATATCAGGAATTGTCTCCACCATTTTTTCATTGAAGAGTAATTCTGCGACCTTGTCACCTAGTCCTTCAATGTCCATCGCGTCGCGACTAGAGAAGTGAATTAACTTTTCAACGCTCCGAGCTTTACAACTTAGGTTTGGACAAAAATGTGTTGGATTCTTAAAAATAAGTGTGGTTTGACAAACTGGACATTGATCAATCATCACAAATGCTTGTTCGCTTCCATCACGACGTTCTTTGAGCGCGGAAACAACTTCAGGAATAACATCCCCAGCTTTTCTAAGCGTGACATAATCACCAATCATTAGCCCTCTTTCGTTAATGAAATCTTGATTATGTAGCGTTGCTCTTTGCACGAGTGAACCGGCAACACGGACAGGGGAGAGAACCGCATTTGGTGTGATCTTTCCAGTCCGACCAACAGTAAAAATGATGTTTTCTAATTTTGTAATCGCTAACTCAGGCGGAAACTTATATGCCACCGCCCATTTAGGTGTTTTCGCAGTTTGACCTATTTTATTATAGAGGTCCATATTGTCGACCTTAATCACGATCCCATCGATATCGTAGTTTAGATTTGGACGCTTTATCTTATATTCTTCAATATATTCAATTACTTCCTTAATCCCGCGACACTTGCGCACACAGGGATTAATTCTAAAGCCATTGTCTTTTAGCATCATTAGGGATTGATAATGACTCTTAAGCCCAAAATCACCCGCATTAACAAAATAGTACCAAAAGGCATCGAGTCCGCGGCTTGCTGCTATTTTACTATCCAAATTTCTAATTGAACCTGCGGCAGCGTTTCGCGTGTTAGCAAACAATTGTTCCCCGTTTTCAGCCTTTATTTGATTAAGTTTAGCAAAGGATTTTTTAGGCATGTAAACTTCACCACGAACCTCAAAGTTTTCTTTGATATTGACCCGGATCGGAATCGACTTAATCGTGATGACATTATTAGTCACGTCTTCACCAACTATTCCGTCACCTCGAGTCGCGGCATAATTGAGTTTCCCGTCAATAAAGTCAAGAGACATGGCTAATCCATCAATTTTGAGCTCGGCAACATACTCGACTTCTTCGACCTTTAAAATTTCTTTAACTTTACGGTCAAAATCCTCTAAATCATCTTCGTTGAAGGCATTAGAAAGTGATAACATTTGCCGTTTATGTTCAATTTGCGTAAAACTTTCTAAAACTCGTCCCCCCACTCGCTTCGATGGCGAAAGGTCATCTGCGGCTTCGGGATGAGCATCCTCTAAAATTATCAACTCCGCCATAAGGCGGTCATATTCAGCATCGCTAACAGAAGGATTATCTAAGACATAATATTCATAATTATATTTTTCTAAAATTTTTCTTATTTCTTGGATACGATTTAAGTCGGTCATGACATATCCTCCATATTAATTTTACTAAGGCCTTTAAAGGCACTCGAAATACGTTTTATCCCAACACTAGCAAAATATATATCGATACTTTTACTTAATTTTTGAACCGCGGCTACTTTCCCGTCGCCAAAAAACGAATGGCGGACTTTGTCACCAACTTGCCAATCATTGGCAGTGTCGTTGGTCTCATAAATCACATCCGGGGCGTATCCATCATCATCATCAACATGATATTTGGAGATAAAGTTCTTGTTTGGGAGATTGTTTGAATAACGCTTGATCTTCGCGGCAAAGCCGGCATCTTCAAGAAATTTGGACGGGCTACTCTCACGTCTTAGTATCGGGCTATATCCAAGATTATACGTCAAAAACAATGATTTTTTTGCTCTGGTAAAAGCCACGTAACATAATCGGCGTTCCTCTTCCAATGCTTTTTCTCCACCTTCATCTAATGCTCTTTGATTAGGAAAAACACCTTGATTCAAGCCAGCAACGAACACAAAATCATATTCTAAGCCTTTAGCCATATGTACCGTCATCAGCGTGACTTTTTCAACGTTAGCCACTTCATCAGAGGCGCTCATAAGTGCGGTGTTCTCGAGATAATCTGCGAAATTAGACTCAGGATTCTTTTTAACGAAGTCATCAATATCTTCAAACAATGTTTGGATGTTATCTTGAATCGTCTCGCGTTTATCTTCGTCTTTTTCTTCTTTAAAAAACTCAATCAACCCAGTACCAATAATGTATTCTTCTAGAATCCCGCCCAAGTCGCGTTCACCAAGTTGTAGTTGTTCGCGAGCTTGATCAATGTGGGAAATTAATAGGTTTAAAAAATCTTTAGAGCGGGCCGAAAGTGGGGGTTCATCACCAAATCTAACGGCTTCAATTAATGAATAATCATTTTTAAGCGCATATACTTTAAGTGCATCTAAAGAAGTAGACATTCCTCTTCTTGGCGTGTTAGCAATACGGCCAAAGGAAATATCGTCCTTATCCGTCATCAAGAGACGGAAGTAAGCGAGGACATCTTTAATCTCCTTGCGTTGAAAAAACTTAAAACCACCAAATATTTGATAAGGTATTTGCATACGCATAAATTCTTTTTCAAAATTAAGCGATAAATAGTTTGCTCTAATTAGGATTACAACGTCACGATATGAAAAGTCACGGCTAGCAGCCTTCATCGAAATTATTTTTTGCACAATCCAGTTTGCTTCTTTAGGGCTGTCATCTGCACAATATAACTCGACTTCATCGCCAAGACTGTTGCTTGTGAATAAATCCTTTTTGATGCGATTGCTATTGTTGACAATTAACTTATTGGCCGCATTCAAAATCGATTGTGTCGACCGATAATTTTCGTTAAGAATCACTGTTTCGACTTTGAATTTTTTGTCTAACCCTAGCATAATTTCATCATTAGCACCGCGCCAGGTATATATTGTTTGATCAGGGTCGCCGACCACATAAAGGCTGGTCGTTTTTGCCATTAGTTTGTTGATTAGTAAAAATTGAATATCGTTAGTGTCTTGAAATTCATCAACCAAAATGTGGTCGAAACGAGCTTGCCACTTTTTTCTAATCGTTGCTGATTCAGTAAGAATAACTAAGGCTTTATTCATCAAATCATCAAAGTCGAGTGCATTCATCGCTACCTTGCGGCTTTCATAATCTTTCCAAATTGCCAAAGCTTCCTTTTCACCGATAAAGCGCTCGAATTTAATATTGATATCTTCCGGGGTTTTTCCTGAAGCTTTATGTTGAGAAATATAATCACGAGCTACTTTAATAATTTCATCTCGCTTTTCATGACCACGGGCGACCGCGACATCTTTAACTAAGCGTTTTTGATCGTCTTCATCATAAATAATGAAAGTGCTCGAGTAACCAGAAAAGTAAGAAATCTCTTCACGTAAAAATCGCGCACAAAAAGCGTGAAAGGTTGAAAGCTTAATCATTCTTGGATTAACGAATGGCAATAATTTAACAACTCTTTCCTTCATTTCAGTTGCCGCTTTATTAGTGAATGTAATGCCTAAAATACGTTCGGAGGGAACGCCTAAATTTTCAATGAGGTGGACAATACGATAAGTAAGAACTCGTGTCTTACCACTGCCGGCTCCGGCAATAATTCTTAAATATTGTGCGTCGCTAGTCACTGCTTCATGTTGCTTTTTATTTAATTCTTTTTTTAAATCCATATCTTACCTAGATGCCTTTTATTATAACATAATAAAGACGGGTAAGAGGGCCAAAGGCTAGGAATTTTCTAAAATATACGCCAGTACTTTTTGGGCACCAGCTATCGTTAAAATCGGAGTGTTATTTTCAATTTTCATTAATGTTGGTGTTCCAGATATACAGTAAATATCTTCTTCACTCCCCTTGTTGTATCTGCATAAAACTTCTCTATCCTTAACTGTGACTAAATATATATACTCTCGAGTTGATGCGAACTTTAAGATTGCCTGTTTTATCTCTTTGCAATATAAGCAAGTTTCACTATAAAAATATGCAAGCAGAGATTTATCCTCTATATCGTTAATATCGCGATATTCTATATGTTTATAATCCTGGTATTCATAAGTAATATCTCCAGCAAAATCACTGCTGATTGCGCAAGTGGCTACTAAAACGATAATAATTAATTGGGGTCTCATCTATATAAATAGGTTAGTTATTATAATTTAACGCTCAAGCTGATCTATGATAAAATATAATCATGAATTTAGTCTCAAGAACGAGGACACACCAACTAGTTTATATTGCAATCATGAGTGGAATCACGATCGTTTTAAGTTTTCTTACCAACTTTATTCCTTTTATGAGCATCTTCCTTATCGTGTTTTTGCCTTTTGTTGCCGCACTTGTGGCGATTACTTGTGACCTCAAATTATTTCCGATTTATATTGTTGCTTCAATTTTATTATCCGTGGTGATTGATGCATCTAATTTTCTAAGTGTGATTTTTTATTTGTTACCTGCCCTTATATCTGGTTTTGTGATCGGGCTAACTTATCGCCTCAAGTTGAACGGACTATATATGCTAATAGGTGTTACTTTTATAAATCTACTGGCAAATTACGCGATTATTCCCGTGCTCGATAACTTATATCAGATTAATTTTATTGAATACTCGCTTGGTTTAATTGGTCTTGGAAACCATATCAATAAGAGTGCACTATTCCTCTTGTTCTTATTTATCCTTGGATTGATTCAGGCTTCGTTTACATACATGATTGTTAGTGGGGAGATTTATATAATTAAAGGCAATATTTCCGAGGGTTATGACAGAACAAGTTTGCTCGTCCTGGTACTTACTTGTGTTGTTTCGATTGCCTTAACCTTCTTCCATTTAGGGCTTGCGTTAGTGTTTTTCGCAGCCTCGATAGTTTTGATAATTTACCAGTTTATTTTTCTTTATAGCAAAAGCGTTCACTTCTTCTGGCTTACACTCTCGCTCCTCGTATTTATGATGCCGATTAGTTTCATTCTTGCAGAACTTAACAACTTAAATTACCTTAGTCTATATTTAATAATACCTTTGTTATTAGTTGTTATAATGATGTTTTTGTGGGAATATATATTTAGTCATAGGGATAAAATAAATGGGTAATTTTTTTAAGAAAATCGGGACTGGCTTCCTCGTAGTAATTTTACTACCTTTTATGGTTGTCGCTTTCGCCCTGTTCGCGGTTTACGCCATGATCAAGTTTATTGTCCTTTGGCTTATTGCAATTAGTAAGTTTTTTATTGGTGAAAAGATTACGGATCCACTCGATATTGATCGTCGCGCCGCTAACATATTTGAACAAGAACAAGAAGGTAAACGCGGTAAAACCCCTGCCAATGATGCCGGCAAATTTGCCGGAGCTACGATTAACATCTATAGTAACAAAACATTGGATGAGGAGTTTAATCGTCCCCGCTCACACTTTGAAACAATCAATAATACAATTACGCATGAAGACGTCCAAGAAATAAGCGAATATCAAACGAAGATGATTGAAAACAATAAGGTTCCAATGATTGATGAGGTTGAAGATGACAAGTAATATCATGCTCCTTAAACTTTCAGAAACCGACAAAAGATTAATTATCGTTATTTTTTTACTACTTATTCTTATCTTTGTCCTTTTTGGTGTCATCTATGACTCCGTAAAAGTGTTGATGGACAAGCAAGGCAAGAAGATTGACGCCCTAATGAGTTTACCTATTGCAAGTGGACTCATTATGAATCGTAAACAATTTAAGAAAATCGCCCATTATAAAAACGATGTTCAGTTCTATAAGACTTTTAGTCGCGTGATTGCGCTCCTACTGGTCACAGGAATTCTCCATTTGGTTTATCACCTGATTATGCAATATGTTTATCAAATCCAACTTAACCTTTGGGCAACTGAAACAGGCTTTTCGACCATTATCTACACCTTTGATTGGGCAAATATGCCGAGATCTACCTTCTTTGGAATTACCTTGCCTAGTGATTGGCCAGCCGTTACAAACCGTCCTCATTTCGTCCCACAAGCAATTGGCAGTTATGTTATCTTCCCACTTTATGTGGTTGCCGCCATTGGGGCATTCATGAGTATCCTTGCTTACTTATCCCGAACTCTTCGCGTTCGTAAACTAGCTAATAGTCTCTTTTCTGCAGACCTTACTAATAAACGTATTCATGATCTCGGAGCCTTAGACCAAAATAAAAACGTCTCCGGAATTAATGTTCCTGAAGACGTTTCGCAACCTGTTGTAAAAAAGTAATTAACCCGCTAACTTGATTAGCTCACCGATTAGTAAAACAACTTCAACACCAATTAAGGCCACTAAGGCAATAATAAAAACAATCAAAATACCTTTCTTACGTGTGTAAGCGAGGTGTTTTTTTTGTTCTTTACTTAATTCGGGGCGTATTTTCTTTGCCATGATTAATATTTAAGACTCCCTGTTGTTCTTGCGTAAGGTTGGACATCTCTAATATTTTGCATGCCTGTAACATACATGATTAAACGGTCAAAGCCAATTCCGAATCCGGAATGTTTGCAACCGCCATAACGACGAAGATCTAAATACCAATCTAATTCTTCGGCATTGCCCATCTCTTTCATTTTAGCTTCTAAAATATCAAGGCGTTCTTCTCTTTGGCTGCCACCAACAAGTTCACCAACACCGGGAACTAGTAAGTCACAGGCCGCGACAGTTTTGCCATCGTCATTAAGACGCATGTAAAAAGCCTTAATTTCTTTTGGATAATCGGTGATAAAGACTGGACCATTAACATGCTTTTCAGCTAAATAACGTTCATGTTCCGTTTGTAAGTCCATCCCCCATTCAATCTTAGAATTTTCAAAAGTAACACCGTCTTTAAGGGCCTTCTTTAAAATTTCAATTGCCTCTGTATAACTAATTTTAGCGAAATCTTTGGCTAAGAGTGTCACAAGGCGATCATTTAATCCCTTATCAATAAACTTATTAAAGAACTGAATTTCATCAGAACAGTTTTCCAAAATATGGTTAACACAGTATTTCACACACTCTTCAATACATTCCATATCATCATTAAGGTCTGCAAACGCTAATTCTGGCTCAATCATCCAAAATTCAGCGGCATGACGAGCGGTATAACTCTTTTCTGCACGAAAGGTTGGACCAAAGGTATAAACGTCACGAAACGCCATTGCAAAAGCTTCCACGTGTAATTGCCCGGAAACAGTCAGAGAAGCTGGTGTTCCAAAAAAATCATCAGGGTTTTTATCATCAGTTATAACTTTAAAAACACTGCCAGCACCTTCGGCATCATTACCAGTAATAATTGGTGTGTGGACGTATATGAAGTTGTTGTCGTGGAAAAACTTATGAACCGCAAAAGACAGCTCACTTCTCACGCGGTAAACCGCTGAGAAAGTATTAGTGCGAGGACGAAGATGGGAAATTTCACGGAGAAACTCGAATCCATGACGTTTCTTTTGTAGTGGATATGATTCATCAGCGCTGCCAACTAACTCAATCGTTTCAAGATGAACTTCAAACGGTTGCTTATTGTCCGGAGTTAAAACGACATATCCTTCTATAATTAACGCGGTCCCTGTATTGTAGTGTGTTACTTTGTCAAAATTTTCAATGTTGACCTTATCATATACAAGTTGAAGGTTGGTATATTTAGTTCCATCATTAAATTCAATGAAGCCAATTGACCCATTGTCGCGGTTAGTTTTAACCCATCCTGCTAAGTTTACATTTTGGCCTTCAAATAATTCCTCTTCGGCAAAAGCTTCATAAATTTCACGAACTGTATTCATAATTGTTCCTCGTTTTCTCTATTATATGTTAAACATATGTATTTTTAAAATTTATCAAAGTCATTGATCATCCAGTTTGGATCAACCGAGACTGAAAGTGGGGCAAATAAAGATATATCATATAAATATTCGCCTAATTTTGCAATCATTGCCGCTTGATCTGTACAACACCACATGGGTGGAATTGTTACTTCAATACCTAAGGCGGTAATTTCTTTAACAATGTTTTTCCTTAAGTAAGAGTTAGCACTAACTCCCCCCGCAATAATCACTTGTTTAGCCTTAAATGCTTGAGCGGCTTTCACGGCCTTACTAATAATGACATCCATCGCCGTTTCCTGAAATGATGTGCATAAATTAGCAACATTAATATCTTCGCCACGTTGCTTAGCGTTATTAACGAGATTAATAATATTGGTTTTTAAGCCCGAAAAAGAAAAGTCATAACCGTCTTTTAACATTGGACTTGGCAACTTATAGGTATGCACGCCAGTTTGGGCGAGCCGGTCGACCGGAATTCCCCCTGGATAACCTAGACCTAAAACACGCGCAACTTTGTCGTAACATTCACCAATGGCATCATCTTTGGTTTCACCGATAATCTCAAATTGGAGATGATCTTTCATAATGACAAATTCAGTATTCCCCCCACTGACAATAACCGCTAAAAGGGGAAACTTAAGTGGAGTCACAAATTCATTAGCGTAAATATGGGCGGCCAGATGATGAACGGGAATTAAAGGTTTGTTCAGCGTTAAGGCTAAAGTTTTGGCAGCTTGCATCCCGACGTGAAGTGCACCAATTAGACCTGGTCCTCTGGTTACGGCAATTGCGTCTATTTCAGATAGTGAAATCTTAGATTTTTCTAGCGCTTCCTTTAAAACAATTAAAATATTTTCAGTGTGCAATCTTGAGGCAATTTCCGGCATTACACCACCATACTTTTGATGGACATCAATTTGTGTACTAACAACATTACATAAAAGCACGCCATCACGTGTTATCGCAATCGCTGTTTCATCACAGCTGGATTCAATTCCAAGAATTACCTTACTCATTTTCTTTCATCACTTTCATCATATAATGCGCATCATCACCATTGGTATAATAACCTTTTTTAGTCAAGACGATATGGAAACCGAATGAAAGATAAAAATTAATGGCCCGTTCGTTTTGCGTTCTTACTTCGAGCGTAATGGCCTTGACTTCATCAACACCATCGACGCGCGCAAGCGTGTCTTCCATTAATAGACGACCTAATTTGTGACCTTGCAATTCTTTTTTAATCGCAATTTGATTAATCGCCGCGCTATCAAATGTGATCCAAAAATCGCAATAACCAATTACAACATCGGCATAGGTTAAAACCATGATTGTCGCTAAATCATTTTCCTCTAGCTCATAGATAAAGTTCTTCTCACTCCATGGTTCGGTGAAATTTTCATTATTAATCATTAAGACATTTGGCATGTCTTCCAAAGTCATAGGTCTTACTAATAGCCTTCTTGTTTTATCTTCCATATTTAGTCCTTTAAGTAGACTGGTTTAACTGGTAAAAGGTCAACAGCCTCATATTTCTCATTAGCAAAAGTAAGCATATTATTGAAGCGATTAAACTCGTCACCTTGTAAACCAAGATATTCAAGATCACCAGTAACTGCAAACTCGTGATGCTTATTAATATAGTTTTTTACTTGTTCATTACTCAAAATGGTATCGGCCTCAAGTGCGACGCCGTTTTGATAGACAGCAAAATAAGAGCGATTACTTCTTGCGTTAGCAAGGCAAATTGTTGGTTTTGTTTCGTGCGCTAAAACGGCGAGTGAAGAGACTGTATAGAGCTTTGCACCTAGCAAAAACGCCATTATTTTTGCAATTGTCACTGCAATTCGCACACCCGTATAAGAGCCTGGACCAATTGCAACCACAATGTTATTAACGTTTTGTGGGGTTAAATTCTGGGCTCTTATGAGAGCGTCAATTTCCGGAACCATTAATTCGCTTTGTTGTTGCCAAGCATCGTATTCCTTCGATGCAAGTAATACTTTATCCTTCGCAATTCCAACTGACAAATTTTTATTTGAACTATCAAGTAGTAATGTAATCATTTAAATGCTCCTTCTACCAGCCTAACAATCTCATCATAATGAGCATTGTTTCCTTCGATGCTAATTACTCGTTCATCGCCACCGGCATGAGTTAAATTAATCCTTAAAATTTCAGGCGGTAAAAAATCTTCAATATACATCGGCCATTCGATAACGCTAATGCCGTCACCGGCAATAAACTCATCAAGACCAATATCTTTGTTGGTATCTTCAAGCCTATAAGCATCGATATGAAATAAGGGTTTGTCCGCTTTAAAATAACATTTCATAATATTAAAAGTTGGACTATTAACGCGGTCTTCAATGTTTAATCCCTTCGCCAGTCCTTGTGTTAAGGTTGTTTTACCCGCGCCAAGATCACCAGTGAGTGTTACAACATCGCCAATAAGTAAAAACTTGGCTAAGAAGCGACCAAGTTCAGCGGTTGTTTGTTTTTGATGACTAATAAATGTATATTTCATATTCTATTTTCGAAAGTTCTCCGCTAAAAATAAGTTATAGTATTTCATGACTACCTCTTCATCAAATGGGAATTCATTGGTGGCCATAAGTACTTGGGCAGCTTTGGCTTGTTGAAAGATAATTTCGACCAAATCCTGTGCATATTCGAGTGAACTAATATGGCGTTGAAATTCGTTGTGATCAAGAACTTTAAGCGTTCGATCAGCCAGACGTTTGACATCAAGATCGTAATCAATGTATTTGGCAACATCGCGATCAATTAAAGTTGGTGAGGCGATGTTTGTGTAATAACTAATTCCATCTGTTTTTAGCATTGCAATCGTATTAAACCACCTTGTTTTACTAAAAAAAGAAATTGCTGGTTCTTTGGTATACCAAATTCTGCCATTAGATTCGACAACTCGTGTTTTTTTACTTGCGACGATTAACCATTCTTGATCATCAACAAGGACAAAGTTGCGCTTCCAAAAACGGTGGAGACTTCCATCGTGTTTATAGCTTTGAATTTTAATCCATCTACCTTTAAGGCTCATTGATAATCCATTCTAACAATCTAAAAGATTGCCAACTAATTTTAGCATATTTACTAATTTAAATAATCAATTTCTAGATTAGGTCTAGAAAATCATGAATCGCTTTAATGTTTCTTCTTAAAACATCTGTAGGTTCAGCTTTAAATGGTTCAGGTAACGGAATAACCATTAAATCATCACTATAACTGATTGCAATCGTTAGTTTGGTGCCTATAAAGGATAACGTCATATCCACAAAAGGCATTTCTTGAGGGAAATTTTTTAAGGCTTCCATCGCCTTTTTGTTAAGTGGGTTTTTACTTGTTTCACCCTCGGCATATATCAATAAATCGTTATCTTCAACAATCAGATTTAATCCCTCAAGGTCGTTTGGACCAACTGCTTCTTTGAGTGCTTGCGCACTTGGGCGTCTATAGATTAAAAGACGTTCTTTAAACGGCTTTATACCTTCGACAACTATAAGTTTTCCAACGAAAACAATGCTGTTTTGCTTGGCTTTTACTTGATACGATGCATAATCTGCAACTTTAACACTAAGATCATGATAATTATAAGTGACAAGATTTCGTGACCCAGTTGTTGAAATATCTTTAAGAATTTTTGCGTTAGAAAAGTCCTCAAAGGTTAATTGGTTAGCTACATCTTGATTGTAGTCGCTAATTTTTAAGTTTTTGAACACAAAATCACTAACACTCTTATAGTAAAACGCCATGTATTTATTTCCACGTTTATTTGTGTAGTTTTTCATTATTTTTGAGTAGACAATTACACCCACTAAAACCGCAATTATAATTCCTAGTGCGAGCCCCATTCCCACTTCTCCGAGTGGAAAAAGTAAAACAACGCTTAAGGTGATAATTACTAAAATCCCAATCATTAAAATGAGATTGTATAACTTAAATTTTTTAAAGAATTTTGCGAATTGTCTGCGCTCTTCATTAATTGCAAAGTCTAAATCACGAACCTCTTGTTCGCCTGTAATAAATCTATCTTCCATAAAACTCCATTCTATTTAAGGTTAACTAGTAATCGCTTAGCTTGGTTGTCTCCTGCGAATGCTGCTGCTTCTAAATACTTTTTAGCTTTGACTAAATCCTTGATCACACCACGACCTTCTAAGTATGCCTCACCAATTTGTGTTTTAGCTTTAACATAACCGCGTTTAGCTGATTCTTCATAAAAAGATGCGGCCTTAACAACATCGATGTCACCAATCAGACCATTTTCTTCAAAGACGCCTAATTTATAATATGCTTTCGCAAATCCTTGTTCGGCGGCTTTTTGATACCAATGGTATGACAGCTTGTAATCTTGGGGGATCACTGTTCCCCGTTCATAGGCAATTCCAACGTTATATTGGGCGGCATCATGTCCGGCTTCAGCTGCTTTTAAGAAAAGTTCATGACCCTTTTTGGGATCTAATGGAACTGCTTTTCCATAAAAATGACAATATCCAAGAACGGTATAGGCAGGCATGTAGCCTAATTGGCTAGATTTGGTCGCAAGTTGGAAACCTCTTTTATCGTCCTCGGCGATTCCTTCACCTTGCACAAGTCGTCTTGCGAGTTCATGCATTGCCGACGGATCTTCAACAAGAACAAGTTTTTCGAGATCTCTAATCGATTTTTTATATAAATTATTTACCATAGTCCCTCCTCGTAATTATACCATAGGGACCCTTAATCATTAAGAATTAATCATGACTAGGATAACGGCGCGCAAGTGATTTTAAAAACGGAAATAAGCCAAGTAAGATTAGAAGCGAGAACAAAACACTAGGAATTATATAAGTGGCGTTGTAAGTTAAACCCGCCCAGAGCGTATATTGATACACAATCATCGAGCTAAGGGTTGTCCCGATAAAGCGCGCAAAGCCGCCGATTAAAATCCCAGAAACAAAATAAATCAATTGTAAATATAGGGGTGCAGTTTTTGAAAAAGCCACCTTTCTAAACAAAGAAGTGAGACTAATCAGACCAAAACCTAATAAATAATCAAAGGGATAAGTTGCAAAGCCATAACCATCAAACAAACAAGTGAGCAAGCCATAAACAATACCACTAGCAATAAAAGACTTTACGAAGTTGAAACGAAAGGCAATGATAAATAGTGGTAACATCGTCAGACTAATAGAACCTCCTGTGGCCCCAACTCTAATTTTAGGAATAAAGTCAAACGCAATTGCAAGACCAATTAGTACGCCCAATTCCGCCATTTCTTGAATGTTGAATTTAACTTTTGTAAAAAATATACGGAGAGCAATTATTAAACTAAAGGAAGTGAGAATTATGTTTACAATCGTGCCAAGGTCATGAGTCACGACTAGCGTATCATCGATCGTTTGATATATCCCTGGTAGGAGCGAAAAAATTGCCAAGGTGAGGATAAATAAAACGAGTGAAACATTATTTAACATTGGACGTTTAATAATTAATAATACGGCCGCAAAAATATTAAGTGTTATTAATATAATAACTAGAATTTTTATCGACAAAGCATATCCGCTTGCGCCAAGTAGTGTTATTAAATTAACTGGCATACCACCAATGGAAACAATTGGAAGAAACAACAATAATCCTCCAACAACTGCAAACATGAGCGGAATAAACACAAGCAATTTTAGAATATTTTCCTTTTTCATACATGATTTCCTTTCAAAATAAAAATCCTTGCAAGCGCAAGGACTCTTGGTCATAAACCATGTCTCCCTCCGCCGGCATTATCCAGATCAGGTGCGGTCGAGTTCTCAATTGAACCCCTCTCAGCCTAGATAACTAAGCTCCCGTAAAAGTAGGTTAGCACGAATTTATTTGTTTTGCCACTGAATTGGTAAAAGACCATGTTGTGTAAGAAAATCATTAGTGCGGCTAAATTGATGAAGCCCAAAAAAGCCTCCCCGGTTTGCGGCAAGTGGGGATGGATGAGCAGTCTTAATCACGAGATGATTTTTGTTAGTAATATATTTTTCCATCTTATGGGCCTTTGCGCCCCACAAGATAAACACGATAGGAGTTTCTATTTGTGAAAGCGTTGAGAAAATACTAATCGTTAGTTGCTTATACTCCGGGATGTTGTGTGATAAAGGTTTACTATCCTCGACAGTAAATATAGGGTTAAAAAGCAAAACCCCCTGCTTGGCAAGATAAGTAAGATCTCCATTAGTAAAATCCATGTCTAGATCTAGGTCTTTTTTAAGTTCTTTGAAAACATTAACTAAACTAGGTGGAACTTTGACGGTTCGGGGAACGGAAAAAGCTAGTCCCATCGCTTGATCTTTTTGATGATATGGATCTTGCCCTAAGATCACAACTTTGACATCTGCAAGCTTTGTTAATTCAAACGCCTTAAAGATGTTTGCCCGCTCTGGGTAAACCGCGCTAAGTTTATATGAGTGTTCGATGAAAGAGAGCATATTAGTAAAATATAATTTGCTAGCCTCGATCTTAAAAAATTCATCCCAAGTTGCTATCTTCATAGCAAAATTATAACATGAAGCCGCGCTTATCTTCTTTTTATTGTGTATAATAAAGGCATGAAAATCTTTATCCTTTTTAATCATCCAGCCCCCTATAAAATCAAGTTATTCAATGGAATCAGCAATGTCCACGAGTTACATGTCATTTTTGAACGGCTCCAGAATAAGGATAGAAACAAACTGTTTTATGATGGAAACGAGCCATTATTCACAATTCATCCTATCAAAGGACTTAAACTTGGCAATGAAAACCATTTCTCGTTTGGAGCGCTTAATCATCTAAAAAAGAATAAATATGATTTGATTATCATCAATGGATACTCGACAATCACCGAGATGTTAGCACTTAGATATTTAAAGAAAAACAATATTCCCTACGCCTTTTACATTAATGGCGGGGTTGCTAAAAAAGAAAACAGATTCAAACATCGACTTAAAAAATATTTTCTTACTGGCGCTAAATTCTATTTTAGTCCATCAGAAGTTGCGGATAAGTACCTTCTAAACTATGGAGTACAACAAGAATGTATCCGTCACTTCCCCTACTCGACGATCTTCGAGCAACAAATTGTCGAACAACGGATTTCATCCAAGGACAAACGGAGCTTTTGGCTTGATAAAAATATCGATGAAAAAAAGGTCTTTGTCACCGTTACAAGTTTTATCAAACGCAAAAACAACCTTGAATTAATTAAATGCTGGCAAAAACTTCCCAAGGATTATGGACTTGTTCTCATCGGTGATGGGAAAGAAAAGAAAAAGTATCTCAAGTTTATTAGCGAGCATCAACTCAATAATGTTCACCTCCTACCATTCATGAAAAGTTTAGATGCCCTCGAATTTGTCAAAAACTCTCACGGAGCATTATATTTGAGTCGTTACGATATTTATGGACACGTGATCAATGAGGCGCTCGCAATGGGAGCAAATGTCATTGCTAGCGACAAAATGGTGGCGACAAAGTCATTGATTCGTGACAAACAAAATGGACTTGTTTATGATTACAGTAGTTCACTAAAAGATATGATTCTCAGTCTTGATCAATATGACTTCTTCCAAGAGGCGACTAATACGGCACGCGGTAACACAATTGAAAAAATGGTTGCAAAGCACCTGCAAATAATTGAGGAGAACAAATGAAGCAAATAATATATTTAACTAATGCGATGCATTTCAATGATTTTGAAAAATTAATGAAATACGTTGAAGTCATGCCAAATCCTAGTAATCAAAATTTTCACTATCGCTTTATCACTAGTTTAACTGAACATTTTAAAGTTAAAGTTATTTCACAACGTCCGCTTAATCACAAGAACACTAGTTTAACCTTCGTCCCTGATGAATATAATCATAATTTTTATTACCCTGGATTTCACATTAAACCAATAATTCGTAATTTAGATTTATATAAAAACAGTAAAGAAGTTATCGGCTCACTAAAAATAACCGGCGATAATATAGTTTTTGTCGATTTGCTGAATCTAAACCTCGTCCATCTAGCCAAATATATTAAACGTCGCTACAAAACTAAAGTCGTGGGGATTCTAACTGATAACCCCCATAATTTGAGCGATGCTCATAAAGATTATATTAAAAATGTTGAGGCTGGTTTTAAATTATGCGATGGCTTTGTCTTTTTGACACCAGGCTTATGCGAATATGCCAATAAGGATAATCGCCCTTACACCATCATTAACGGCGTACTTTCTTACACCAAAATACAATCTGATCTTGACGATAAATTTGGCAAATACATATATTTTGCAGGGGCTTTGTATGAAAAGTACGGCGTTAACAACTTGATTGAATCATTCTTAAAATTAAAAAAGGATATACGTCTTGTTATCGCCGGTCATGGTCCGTTATCGAATGAGATTAGCCTACTTAGCGAAAGTCATCCACGGATTGATTTTGTTGGATCGGTTAGTCCTTATAAATCCCTGATGTACGCACAGGAAGCTTTTATTAATATTAATCCGCGCCCTTTTAATGAAGAGCTAGATAAATATTCGATTCCTAGTAAGGTAATTGAATTTGTAAATACCGGCCGACCACTTGTTTCCTGCCACCACACATTGTTAGAAAACATATATAAAGACAACGTTGTGTGGGTTGACGATTCGATTGAAGGCATCAAACAAGCACTAGAAACCATTATTGATACTCCTGATAGATTTATGATTAAGGCTAAAGCCGCCGCGGAATTAGGAGAGCAAGCCTTTGGTAAAAAGGAATTCTTTTCAAAAATTAGCATTTTAATAAAGAAACTTGAAGAATAAAAGATGCTCCTATCACTAACAGTTTCGTTATATAATAATAAACATGACCAGGAAACAACTTAGACCTAACATTGTCGTTAATTTAATTAGAACTTTAACGATCACGCTTTTGTCCTTTATTTCTTTCCCATTTGCCAGTACAGCTTTAGGTGATGTTGCAATGGGGCAATATAGTTGGGCCAACACTTTTGTCTACTTTTTTCTAATTATTGCTAAGCTTGGGATCCCCACTGTTGCGATTAGAGAATGTTCCAAAGTAAAAGATGATCCCGTGCTACTTGCCAAAAAAATCCAAACATACTTTTTTCTTCAATTGATTACAACGCTCATTTCATATGCAGCAATGTTTATTATAGTGTTTGGGTTAAATGACACTGTTGTTGATTTGACTTCGAGGCCACTAGTAATGCTTTTGTCCCTTAACTTTTTGGTTGGAGTATTTTCCTTTGAATGGGTCTTTATCACACTTGAGAAGCACTTCTATATCGCGCTTAGATCTATTTTTACTGGTTCAATCGGTCTACTCCTTGTGATCATGTTCGTCCGTAACGATCGTCACCTATTCACATATGCTTTCTTGGCAATGTTTACGACTTTTGCAACCGTAATTATTAATCTATTCATGTTAAGACAAGAAAAGATTTCACTTATTCCTAAAGATAAAATCGTATTAAAGGGAATCTTCAAACCTTTGATTATTATTTTCTTAATCACCCTAATTGTAACTGCTTATAACCAAGCAGATAGCCTATTACTTGGTTATGTCGATGAAAGTAAAAGCCTAGTCGGCTCTTATGCAGTTGGGGTTCGAGGAATTGAAATAGTAATTACAATCATCACTAGCCTTAGTGCGGTCTTCATTCCGCGAGCAACAATGGCGCTGAAAAATAACAACATCAAAGAATTTAACTATATCAATAATTATTCAACTAATATTACCTTTTTTATTGCGCTTCCGGCTGTGACTACGATGATTATTTTGGCCCCACAAATTGTCGGCTTTATTGTTACCAATGATATTTATTGGAGTCCAACGGCAATCGAGAACGCTGTCTGGGCAATCATGATTTTATCCGCACTAATGTTTACTTATTCGCTCGGAGATAATATTTATCAACAAGTGCTAATTCCGCTTGGCAAAGAAAAAATCTACTTCTACACGATGATTGGTGGATTAATTCTTAACCTTGGTCTATCTATCACGAGTGTCTTCACCATCTTTAAAGATTATCCATTAATTGGTGTGTCGCTATCGACAATGGTGTCCGATATCTTAGTTTTAGGCTTACTAATATTTTTAACCCGCAAACATGTCTATAAGAATATCTTTAATAATAATAATCTAAAAATAATAATTGCGACTGCAATCATCGGGATTCTCACTTACTTTATTGCGCCAAGACTTAATATTGGCGATCCATTAATGTTAATTATCTCTGCAATCCTCATTGCTGGATCTATTTATATAATCATCCTCGCGATACTTAAAGAAGATATCGTACGTGAAACATTCAGTAAAAGTAAGCAAGACTAACTAGGCCCTTGTGATAGTATAAAATTATGGGAAATCCAAATTTCAAAGAAAATAAACTTAAACGATTTGTGGCTAAGACGCTCCAGCCCGTTTTAAGAATTTTAAATAAGAAGTTATACGTATCACTCCAATATCACTATATTACAGGCCATAAACTAGACTGGAAACACCTTAATCTTTACACCGAGAAACTCCAATATCTTCGTTTATATGTTTATCCATTCGATAAGAATGTGATAAAAACGGCTTCTCGTCGCGGGGCTAGAGAATATGTTGAAGACAAGGGATATGGTGAAATATTAATTCCATCGTTAGGAATATTTTCGAGTTTTGACGAGATCAACTTTGAAAAACTCCCCAACAAGTTTGTGATGAAAGCTACCCATGCCAGTGGCTTTAATTACATATGCCTAGATAAGAATACGCTTGATATTTCTAAACTAAGAAATACCTTTAATAAATATCTAAAGACTGATTATGGGCGTCAAACTGTCGAACCACATTACTCAAAAATTAAACCCGAAATCATTATTGAAGAATATATTGGTAGGCAAGAAAAACTCCCTATTGAATATAAGCTTCATGTTTTTAATGGTAAGGTTAAATACCTTTATGTTGTTACTGGCCGCGGCACAAACATACGATACAACAACTTTTATGCTGATTGGACTCCCTTTAATGATGCCCAATTCAATCACTGGCAAACGAGTGCGGAAACAATTAAGCCCCCAATCAATTTCAAAAAAATGCTCAAAATAGCTGAAGATCTGTCTTCGCCCTTTCCCTTTGTCAGGCTTGACTTTTATGAAGTAGATGGAAAGATATACTTTGGTGAATTTACGTTTACTCCCGCGAAGGGTACGCTTGTTTTCGACAACAAAAAAGCCGATGATGAAATCGGCTCTTGGTTAGATATAAGTAGACTAATTAAGCGTTAGTTCCAGTTTGAATAAGGCAACATAATTTCATACATCATTACCGCAAAAGCGTAGTCATTTGCGGGGTTATCTACGCCTTCAGGCTTGATAAGATCATGCTCGAGTAACTCATAAGAAATGGACAATGCGTTCGTTCTTTTTAATAGCGCAAATTCTTCTTCGTTCATCACATCTTCAAAGTATAATTGGATGATATTTGTTTGAGCGTTATCATCAGTTCTTAGGTCGTCAATTGGAAAAGTGAAACTGACCTTCCGTGCAGCATTACTTGCACTTTCTTCGACATAAAATGAAACATTAAGTTTGATTTTTGCGGTCGGAATGCGGCTAACGCCAAGTTCGTGATAAGGGATATTGCTTCCACCACGAAGTGCGAGTGTTAGGACGTGATAATCAACAAGTTCAAAGTCAAATTGTTTGCCAAAGCCGGCTTCGTCAATTTGCATTCTGACTAAGGGTCCCGAACCATCGCAAGCCAGAAGCCCTTCGGTTAGTTTCGAAAACATCCCTTTTTTAAAAGAATCATTGATGGCTTCGTTGCCGTAATTTTGTGCAGTCAGTTTGTTAACATCAGCATAATTAATCCAGCTCGTTTTACTTGAGGTGTTCATCGCCGCCATAAGTGCATTTAAGTAAGCGGTTTCTGAAGGATAATCACTCATCTTAATTGCTATAACACTGTCATCGCCATAGTCTTCCACTAAGTCATCTAGGGTGATTAGTCCTTTGCCAAGATCCTTCATGATCGCGTCATTGTAGGCATTTTGATAAGCCCGAGCTTGAGTAAATTGTGAAGCGTTTAATGTAAACGTTGTTTCATTACCAGTATATTTACTTGCTTTAAGTGCGTCCGGAAATGTTCTGAAATAATTATCGAGAAATTCTTGCGTGTGAAATTCTCCCAAGCCATAAACTTCGTTAACAGCGCCTTTACAGCTTGTTAGCATTAAGGCGATAAAAGGAATAAGCATTATTCTTCTTACATTTTTATTCATTGATCATTTCCTCTCCCTTTTTAATATTAACTTCTCGCCGCGTTTTAGCAATATACATATAACCAATCAGGAATAAAGAAATTGCAAACTCTTTAGATTCAACAAATGGGAAGTAATTTCTTTGCCAGTAGCTTTGATCAAAACTCAATTGATTGAATTGATACTTGAGCATATAACGAGTAAATAATGTCACTAAGAATGCGAGTACCATGTATTTTGTCACGACATTGTCGCTTGAATGGTTAATATAATCAACACTGAATTTAATAGCGATAACGATGACGGCTAGAAATGCAATTACCCCAACAATTCCTGTCTCTTTCATTGTATCAAGAATAATATTGCCGCTAGGAAAAATGAGAATATTTTCATAACTATAATTATATGGATTTCCAAATAAGAAATTTGGATCAAAGGCCTCTTTAATGATCCCCATATATTTAATAGTGTATCCGTTATAAAAAATACGTCTGGTCAATGCATTGCTGTTAAGCACGGTTTCAACAAACCCAACTTCTAAGGCCGCAAGTATTCCCACAAAAATTAGGAATACACCTAGGGCTACGGCAACTAGGATTGTGGCTTTAAAATGCTTCATTTTGTGAACCTTAAACTTAAACATTAAAGCGAGTAATAAGGCCGGAATTAAATAGATCAGCGATCTGAAATCAGTTAAGAAAATAACTGTTAGTAAACCAATGCTCCCAATCGCAATCAATATAAGCGGGTATGGTTTCTTTAGTTCCTTCAAAAATAATAATGCGAATAGCGGCACAATTACCAAAAGCCCCATTGTCACAAGGACGTTGTAATTAACGGTTTCAATGTTGAAACCTTGCAGTAAGTTAGCCTGTAACACAACAGGATAGGCACTACCTTCAAAATAGTTTACTCTTTCACCATAAATTATCCGGTGGAAGAAACCATAGTTCATAAGTGTTGCGGCAAGCGAGACAAAAAGCAGGAGCGCAATGCCTGTATAAATGAAGAAAATAAAGTTCGTTTTCGAAATTAGCTTGGTTCTGCTAATAAAATAACCTAGTAACAAAAATGCAATACCGCCAACAGAAGTCATCAAGATCGTAAATAAATCACGATTTAACAAACTAATCGAAGGGCTAAAGAGTTCTGAAGGATGAGACCCAAATACAGGCGAAAAGGCCATAGAGATTAAGAATATCACTAGGGGAAGGAAAATAAATATGAAGCCATTTGTTAAATCTTCATTTAGCGTTTTCAAAAATGCTGGTAAAAGCACTATCACAAGCAAAATTGCAAATAAGCGATAGGCGCTTCCTAAGTTCCCAAGATTAAACGCTAATAAAAACATCAGTTCAATTACAAGAAAAATCGCAATCGGCACGACCTTATACTTATATGTTGCGTTGTTTACAATTTTTTCAATCACCAATAACACCCCTTTTCAACTTTTTGATATCCAGTTGGACGATCTTTTGGTCGTATCCAATCTTTGTTAATGTGTTTTTTAACGTACTCTCGATTTTCCCAACGGCGGCCAATTATCCCAAACAGTAATTGTGTTGCCCCTCCGGTTTGAATGGCTTGTTTATTTAGCGACTTGATATAAAGGCATAAAGGCGATCCATACGCTCCGGCCCCGACAAGTGCGACATCAAACTCGTGTTTGAGGATTTCAACTTTCATATAGTCTAGCGCTTCAAACCAGTTACCAAAACGTGGATCAATTTGTTCTGCCATTGTTTGCACCGCTTTAATTGTAATGAGTTCAAAATCAGGAAGCATGCTAGGACTATTAGGAAACAAAAGAGTTCGCTTTTTATATTGAGACTCGATTTGCTCGGCAAATGGTGAGATTACTAAAACTTTACGACCCTTTAGTAAATGTGACCATTGACCTAGAAGTGGATCAAGCGCCCAGTTTTGAACTGGTTTCGCATTATAGGTAAAATTACGGAAAAAATAGTTTTCCATGTGTAAACCGCTGATTCCGAGAATGTCTGTTTCAATAAGGTGGTTATGCATATATTTACAATAGTGAGTGAGATTATCTTGCGAAGTTGGAAAGAACCCAGCATTATTTTTCATTGAACTAATGACACTATCTTTAAAAGAACCACTAAAACCAAAACGGATTTTTTCATAATTGTTCAAACAGGATAATTCAACCGCGCCAAATCTGATTGCCGCGAAACTTTGATTAGTTTTAAGTGCATCAAAAATATAGCCTGAACTTTTTTGCATTGAAATTTGTTTTATCGCACCAATTTGGTCTGTTTTAGGTTTGATCTTGAAAATTTTGTACTTCAGTACAGTGGGTACACTTTTGATAAAGTCGAGGGCATATGATAGCCGTGTGCGTTTCGTTCTCATAACTATTTTATATTATACATTAAATATTGATTAAGAATATAGCTTGCAATCGCCAGTCCATAGGCGGGTGGAACAAATGGTGAACTTGATGGTTTTCTTGTTAGGGTCTTCTTAGGTTGCTCTTTGCTAGTAACAACAGCAAGTTTTTTAACATGAGCCTTACGTAAGTGCTCTCTAATCATTTTTGCAAGTGGGTCATAAGTTGTCTGAAATATATCGGCAATAAATACTTGAGTTGGGTCAAGGCGATTACCCGCTCCCATTGATGAGATAATTGGAATTTCGTGATTAACACATTCCATAATTAAATTAATTTTATCGTAAATTGAGTCAATCGCATCAACAACGAAGTCATAACTTTTCAAATCAAAAGAGGCTAAGGTTGCAAAGTTTACTTCTTCTTTAATTGCGGTGATTTTGAGGTTAGGATTGATATCGAGCAAACGTTGCCTTAATACTTCTACTTTATCTTGGCCAATCTTAGAATTAAGCGCAATTATTTGGCGATTAATATTCGTGATGTCAACGATATCGCGGTCGACAATTGTCAGCGAACCGATGCCTGATCTAGCAAGGCTTTCGGCAGCCTGTCCTCCTACGCCACCAACACCAAAAACAATAATGCGTTTATTACTTAGTATCTCCAGTGCCTCTGGTCCCACCAACATCTCTAAACGTTGTAAGAAGTTATTCTCCATGAATGAACTCTCTGATCGCCGGATAGACAATT
>Ga0265295_1001674_pt1 | contig 38052 bp, 36 predicted proteins | sample Munlansysbiofilm_FD_192503 | JGI IMG/M metagenome (GOLD analysis project Ga0265295, IMG submission 192503) | Leachate microbial communities from a municipal landfill in Southern Ontario, Canada - Methane capture system biofilm | ecosystem: Engineered > Solid waste > Landfill > Unclassified ... | reverse complement strand
TATCCAGGTTTGCAAGAAACACTGTGGATGCACTTAACTACATTAGAGAGTTAAGACAAATCAATGTAGAGATTATTTTTGAAAAAGAAAACATTAGTTCCCTAGATCCTAAAGTAGAGTTTCTTCTGACCATCATGTCATCGATGGCGCAGGAGGAAGCAAGAAATGTATCAGAAAACGTCAAATGGAACGTTCAAAGACGTTTTAGAGAAGGTGTGCCTATTATTAACCACCAACGTTTCCTCGGTTATACGAAGGATAAAAAAGGTGGAAACTTAGTGGTTGTACCTGAGGAAGCTCAAATCGTTAAACTCATATTCAACTTATATATTAGTGGTGTTGGTCCAGCTAAAATTGCAGAGGAACTCATTGAGATGGGTGCAAAAACAGGTGCTGGTAAAACAAAGTGGCGACTTTCAACGATTACAACCATTCTTAAAAATGAAAAATACATGGGTGATATGCTGCAGCAAAAAACAATAAGCATCGATTATTTGAGTCACACAAGAGTTAAGAATAAAAATCACGCACCTACTTATTATACAGAAAACAGTCATGAAGCAATCATTGATAAAGAAACATTTGAACTAGCTCAACGCATTAGAAAAGATAGAGCTAAGGTTAGAATCGGTGAAGATAAGAACCTCTCAAAATATAGTAGAACATATCCTTTAACCGCAATGATTATTTGTAGCGAATGTGGTCGAACGCTAAAAAGACGTTATTGGAACTACGGTAAGCCATCGCAGAGGGTAATGCAACAATGTGGCAGTTACATTGAGGGTAAGGCAAATTGTAATGCAAAGGCAAATCGTCAAGATCTTATTGAAGCAACTACAATCCATATGCTAAACAAAGTCTTCTTAAAAGATCTAGATATCATGTCAACCATTCAAAGGGTAATTAAATCAACCATCAAAGTCGACGATGTTGAAGGTATAATTGAAAGGTTAACACTAGAAAGAGATGAAAACGAAATAGCATTATCAAATTTAATTGATACAAAAGTAAAAACACCAGATATTCCAGAATCAATATTTAATGCCAAGTATAGAGAATACTCCGATCGTCTTAAAGTTCTAACAGCAGAGATTAACAAGCTTGAACTTGAACACGTAAAAAATTATGATACCAAAAAACGTATGGATAAAATCAATGAGATTTTGGGTAAAAAGAATTTAGTCATCGATGAACTTGATTCAGAGATTTTAAGTACATTCATCTATAAAATGATATCCGAAAGTCCAAATGAGATCGTATACTGTATTGCTGGAACCAAGAATTATTCAGACAATGAGTTCAAAGAACGACGTTTTGAGTTCTTAAAAACTGAACCTATCATTGTGGAAACATATCACACACCTGATGGCTTAGCTAAGATGTTATATCGGGTTGTAGTGATATAATTTTTTAGCAAAAAGATGTTCTCACACTCAAGAAAATATATGCTTAGAGCATAGTTTGATGTTTCCACATTGATTTCGATATGTTTCCACATTGGACAAAAAGTAAAAAAGAAGCATTTAACCCACTTTTAAAGGGCTAAATGCTTCTTGTTCTATTTTATGAATGGCTTTGTTAAGCTGTTTTTAGAGAAAGCAATGTGATAGTTTCAACGTGTACTGTTTGCGAAAACATATCAACCGCTGTAATATCTTTAATCATATAGTTTTTCGTAAGCATATTTAAATCTCTCACTTGTGTTTTTGGTTCACATGAGATGTAAACTATCTTTTTGGGTTTTAATTTAATAACAGCATTTAAAAACTTCTCAGTTGCTCCATCTCTCGTGGGGTCCATGATTAAACCATCAATGTTACCTTGATAGGACATCATGAATCTTTCAACGTCATCATTGACACATGTGAAATTATCCATCATGTTAATCTTTTTATTGACAAGTGCATCTTGATGAGCTTTGCTATTGGTTTCAACTGCAATCACTTCTTTAGCTTTTCTTGCAGCTAATAAAGAAATCGTTCCAATACCAGAATAAGTATCTAATATGATCTCATTGCTTTGAATATTTAACATGTCTAATGCTTTTTGATATAAAACCATCATCTGCAAAGGATTAACTTGATAAAACGATCGTGACGATAAACGAAACTTAATTTGATCAATCGTATCATAGATAAATCCAGAACCATAAATGATTTTCTCATCCTCTAATAAAACAAGATGCGTTTTCTTATGATGTATATTTTGGATTACAGTAACAACATTTTGATGTCTTTGTCTTAAATCCTGGACAATCTTTTTAGCATTTGGCAATAAATGTCCTTGTGTGACCATCACAATCATCATCGACTGATCGCTATAACTCTTACGAACCAAAATGTGTTTTAAAATACCTGTACCTTTATCAATATCATAGGCTGGAATTTTGTACTTATTCAATAGTTCTTCAATTGTCGTTAAAACTTCATTCGTATTTTTATCATGTAAGAAACACTTCAAAAAAGGGATAACCTCTTTCGTGTTTTCACGATATAACCCAAGTCTTAGTTTATTGTTAACGGTTGTTGCTGATAAAACTACTTTGTGTCGATAGTGAAGTGGTTCAGGATTTTTTATGACAGAAATACTTTTTTGATATCTGACCTGCTTAAAAAGCTGGTTTAAATAGTCACTTTTCATCTTTAATTGTGCTTCATATTTAACATGCAAAAGATCACAACCACCACATTGATAAAAAATGGGGCAGACTACATGTTGTCGATCTGCTGATTTTTGAGTCAAATCATTGGGATCAACAAATTTTTTAGGTGAAGTCAACGATGCTTCTTCACCTTCCAACATGTATTTAATATTGAGTTTGGGTTCAGTGATGGGCTCACTGACGTTTTTTAAGCCGATACATTTAATATTCATAATTACCTCTTATTGGTATTATATCATCAAAAAAAGGGCATAGCCCTCATTTTGTTATCATTTCGTTTTTAATTTTTCTTTTTCTAACTTATACAATTCTTCAACTGCAAAGTGAAGTTTTGTGACTACATTCTTTTTCGTTTTTGGATAAATATAGTACGTGTCATCCAATGTCGACAAATCGATACAGTCACCTTTTCCAAAATAATCATATTCAATATGAAGTGAATAGAGTGATAGTGGTTCTTTAATAAGCTTGAGTGGGTTATCAAATTCAGTTCCGGTTAAAACAAAACCTTGATGGTTATGAATTAAATGTCCATCACCGAGTCTGATATATCCTTTAGCATTAGGTAGTGAGTCAATGATCACATCATCTTCAAAGTGGTATGTCCCTTCTAAGATTTGCTTTTTGACTTGACTTCTTTCGAACTCATACCAATCAGGTATGTGTTCAAACTCAGTTTCACCTTCTACTGCTTTAAGCTTCCCATAAACATCCATTTCATAGGTTTTATGACATGAATTACACCATATTTTATGACCTTTAGAGTCCATGTCATGTTCTTTTAAGCAATGAGGACATTGATAAAGCACTTTATGAATGTTTTCTGCTCTATAAGGTTCATCAATTTTTATCTTGTTATCAAATTGCCACTTATATTCATCATAGACAAATGCTTCATTAATCCGACGATTAATTTCTTCAAGAGGAATGGAATTAACCTCATCTTTGGTAATGATTTGTATCATATCTGCAGCAATATTAAGCTTTCTAGGCTTTAAATTCCAAACAGGTTGTGACAAGTAGTTACCATGCATATTGAGTACGACAACAGGATGTTTCATCATTTTAATTATTTTACCTAAAGAGTCTGGTAAAATGGCTGTCGTTCCAATCAATGAGTAGCGTGCTTCAGGATAGATCGCAACAATGTACTTGAGTTTTTCAAGACTATATTTGATCTGTTTAACTAATTTCGTGTCATTTGTAAATTTTCTTTTACCAATACCGCCCACATTTCGTAATAACCATTCACGTCCGATAAAGCCATCAATCGCTACAATATAATTCGCACGATGGGGAAATATCGCAGCTGTCGTCACCTTAAAATCTTGAAAAGCATGATGCGTACATAACAAGATATAGGGTGGTTTAAGTCCTTTCATGTTCACTTTATTCACTTTTAAGTGTCTTTTCCATACGGCTGGGAAACTTAAAAGAAAGGCTAATGGCGTTAAGAAAATACGTTCTTTTTTAGGCTTCATGTCAAAATCAAAACGTTTGATTTGATCCATAATTCATCCTCGCTTCATCATGTTTATGACCATTATATCACTAAATTGAACACCAGAATTTCATTTATTTTGATTATCAAAGAAATTTAACGCAATTCTTGCCTGATCTCTTTGCTAAATACATCGCTTGATCAGCACGTTTAATACACTCATGAAAGCTTTCTGAATCTTTTTTGAGTGTTGCACCTATGGATACAGAGACATTTTCATCAAATGCTTCATGTCTCAAATTCGATTGAAAAATGAGATTTCTTAACCCTTCAGCAATGCTTAAAACATCTATTTGTGTCACATCAAGTAAGAAAACAACAATTTCCTCACCGCCATAACGAACAACAACATCTTTTTGTTTTAAATCATAAAGGATTGTTTTACTTACGGTTTTCAAAACTTCATCACCGATATGATGACCATATGTGTCATTAATATGCTTAAAATTATCAATATCTAAAAAGAGCACACCAAGGTTGGATTCACCATGAATAGATAAATAACTTTTTAATTTTTCTGATATAAATCTTCTTTGATATAAACCAGTTAAAGGGTCAATTAAATTCATTTGCTTAAGAAGTTCTATTTCTTCTTGCATTAAATTCTTTTCTGTATCATCAGTAAATACTTCGATTGCACCAACTGGAACGCCATCTTCAACAACAGGGATAGCTCTGACATGTACTTTCACGCGATGACCATCTTTGTGATGCAAATAAACCTCATGATCAGTCACAACATTATCTCTAATAGCTTCAGTCAAAGGGCAACCAGAAAAACATAAATTTTTACCTGTTTCATCGACATGGTTCAAAATATTATCATAACAGAAAAACCCTTCAGTTTCTCCTTGTGAAAAACCAGAGATTCTCGTGGCTACAGGATTGAAATAAAGAATTTTTCTATCTTTGCTTACTACGTATATAGCTTCGTGAAAAGATTCAAAAACTGCTTTATAATGTTCTAAGTTTTGCATGATACCACCTATCCTTTTTGAAAACCTGTTCTTTTTTGACTTCCCCATGAACCCTTTTCTCTCAGAGCAGAAAACGTAGAAACTACACGGTGTAAAGATACGGCTTGTCTGTAACCAAGGTTTTCTATAATGCCAATAAAAATAAGCATGAGTGTTTCCTTATTGGTATATAATATCATTTTTCTTTCTGCGATATAAAGTGAGAATAACGAGATTATTATACCATACCCAATCGTAACAACAAATAGCAATATCACTAATGGTGTATTTAATAAACCGAAAATAAGACCAATCAGAAGTGCGATGTAACCCATCATTTCAACAAAAGGACCTATCATCTCAAAGATGAAAAAATAAGGGAATGCAATCAGTCCGGGTTGTTTATATCTCGGATTAAAAAGCATTTTGCGATGATAACTTAAAATATCAAGTAAACCACGTTGCCAACGATTGCGCTGCTTAAAAAGGGACTTATAGTCTGATGGAAGTTCTGTATAACAGTTAGCATGATGCACATATTGAACTTTATAAGGTAGTTTATCCTTAAGTGCACGATAAGTTAATCTTACGACTAACTCCATATCTTCACCAACCGTATCTTTTTTTAGTTCACCACTTACAGTTAAATAACCACCCGTTTTAATGAGTGTTTTACGATCAAAAAGACCAAAAGCACCTGAGATGATTAAAAGACTATTAATCTTCGACCAACCAATTCTACCTGTTGTAAATGCTCTTAAATATTCAATCGTTTGAAATTTAACAACACCTTTTTTCCCTAAACCTTGTTTTTCGATTTTACCACGATCGACTTCACAACCGTTAACTGGAACAATATTACCACCTAACGCGATATGATCTTTCGTATCATCTAAAGTGATACTCATCAGTTTAAGAAGTGCTTCTTCTTCAAGTAAAGAATCAGCATCAATGCCGCAGATATAATCATACTTTGCTGCATTAATCCCTAGATTAAGTGCATCAGCTTTTCCACCGTTTTGCTTATCGATGACAATCAGATTTGGAATTCTTTGATTTAAATAAACACCACGAAGTGATCTTGTTTTAATCGGCAATTTAAAAAATGGTGTTTTTCTTTTTTAAATGGAAATGATCAATCAATACATCAATTGTCTTATCCTTCGATCCATCATTGACAACAATCACTTCATAGGTTGGATATTTAAGATTCAAAAGAGATGTAATACTTTCTACAATGGATTTTTCTTCGTTATATGCAGGTGCAATAATCGATATCGAAGGAAGTAAGTCTCTTTCAAATAGAAAGGTATCGCGTTTAATATCCCAAAGTGTTAGTCTTTCATTAGCACCCTTGATGGATAAAAACAATAGGAGAATATAGATGGTGTTAACACTCATAAAATAATAAACAAGATAACGGTTGATATGAACAATGAAAGCTTCGAAAAAATTGGATGATCCATCAAAGAGTAAGTATATATTAGTGATCAATGATATAAATGGTAAAGTTAAAAACCCCAGTGTAACCCATAACGAAATCCAGATGATTTTATCTTTTTCGAGTGGTGCTTTTTCTCTACTAATAACCGGTTGTGGTTTTTTAGTAAGTCCAAGTTTTGTCAAAAAAGATGATTTGGCATAAATCTCAAATTGTTCTTTAATATAGGTATCTTTTACTGCATATTTTTTGATAATAGGTAAATACATCTTTTCAAGTTCAAGATCTTTGTTATGATTAATAAAATCAATAAAGTCTTCAATAAGATGAAGTTCAAAGATTGTGTGAATAATGCTTATAATATAGTCAAATTCACCACTTTTTAGTTTCAATATCAGATAATCAATATCTGTTGCTAAAAGTTTTGCGATGACATGTTTTTGTTTTTCATTTGTCATTTTTTCATATCGTTTTATCGTATATAAAAGTAAGTCTTTTGATTCAAATACAATATCAGAAATAGCTCTGGTAATCTCATCTTCAAGTCCGTCATCTTGGCATAATGATAAAAGTCTATCAATCATTTTTTCCGAATGCGTTTGACCGCATGCTAAAATCGCCATTTTTCTTACCCATAATTCTTTATGGAATAAAAAGTAATCATCAATTAATAGATGTGGGTATTGTTTCACTAAAACTTTCAATGCTCTTTTTCTTAAATGTTCATCAAGCAAAGACTCGTTAAACACACGAAGCGTATAATCTTTCAATTGATTTTCTAGATGATAGGATGCAATTTCTAAGATTAAATAAGCAATTTCTTTTTGATGATTGGCATAAATATACATATCACCTAAAAAAGGCTTAAGTGCTGGATAATGGTTAGCAAATAAATTTTTCATCCACTTTTGATAATTGACAGATGCATTTAATACAGTTGATAACATTCTGTCAACAACTACTTGATCTAAAAAATTCATTAAATGATAAGAAAGATAATACCGTACTGTTTCATTTTTTTCTCTCATTAAAACTTCTTTGAGTGCTTGAACACTTTCTTTGGTACGAAGTTGTGCGATATAAAAGATAGCTTCTTTTCTCTTAATGGCTGAGATATGATGAAGTTGTCTAAACATTCTTTTTGCAAACCTTGTCTCAATAAGATCTAAAACAATTTTCTCTCTAACATCATCATCTATTTTAACCTGCGTTTCAATATCAATGAAAACATCAAAAAAGAAGCGTGAAGAAAACGCCATTTTGGGATTTTCACCATCATAGTATGTGTGAAATACATAGTCTCTTGCTACACCTTGAAGACGTTGATTTCTTTCAATTACACGCTTTTGTATGATGATGAGATTAATAAGTATTAAGATGAGGGCACCACAAAAAAGTAGGACGAGTAGTGCTTGATCAAGGGTCATACTTTCACCCTTTCTTTCATACGATTGACATGTCCAATGAGTTCTTCAGGAATAATAGGTTTTTCTAAGATTAAATCGACACCTAATAAGTTCCCACGTTTAATGTTTTCTATGGTCTTATTGTGCGAAACCATAATAAAGGGGACATCTTGAAAAGCTTTTGATTCATTCATCATCATCTTCAGTTGAAATCCATCCATCTTTGAAAGATTAATTTCTGAGATGACTAAATCGATTTTTTGCTTTTGCAGAATGGTGAAAGCTTCAATGACAGAATCAGCCAATACAATTTCATAGTGGGCACGCTTAAAGATTCTAAAAAGCATGTTGCGGTTGATTTCATCTTGGTCAACAAGTAATAGTGAACCTTCGATGAGCTCTGGTAATTCAGTTTTTTCATCAATGATAAGATTCTGTCCTTTGATTTTCGCAAAAGCCATTCTCTTTTCAACAGTTGACATTAAAAAGGCAAGTTTTTCTTCCATGGCTAAACTTTGATCAACTTCATGACATGTCACCATCGCGATAGATACAGTTACTTTTTCGATAAATGTTGTTGATGATGCGATGGCATTTCTAAACTTGATAGCTTCTTTTTCGATATTTTGTGGATGTTCTGCTTCGATCATGGCGTATATACCTGGACCGCTTTGTTTGAAAAGTAGTGTGTGTTCACCTTTCTCCTGTTCAAGAACATAAGCCATATTTCTAACCGTTTCATCACCTGTTTCTTTATTAAAACGCCGGTTAATATCAGGTAATTGATCGAGTTGAATTAATAGTAAACCTCTCGTTTGTTCTTGTGTTGAAAGTGGTTTTGAAAAATGATCCATCATCATTCTGATTAAAACATCTTGTGCATATAGTTTTGTGAGTTTATCTCTTAAAATTTGATCCTTTGCATCATTTATTTGCTGTTGAAGCTCACTTAAAGTCGTTTCCAAGACGATTTTCTTTTCTTCGAGTGATAATGCTTCTTGACGTAATTTAATCGTCTCACTCCGGTAAATCGATGGTAATTCTAATTGGAATGTGTCCATCATATGTTTCATCACGGGTTCCATCATCGTCAACCAAGGCATACCTTTTTTAGCAAAGACATAGTCAAAAAAACTATGCCACATTTTATAATTGACAAGTGAGGTTTTATTAAGCATCAGTGTTTCTTGATCTAAATGAAAGGGAGAACCTACAAACGTATTAAGAATTTCGATTCTAGAAAAATGATTTTTAAGTTTAATTAAAAGCTGATTGATGATTTCAATGTAATCAATATCTTCACTCGCAAAACCGGTTTTACTGTTGATCAAATAGTTATTATGAAAACTCATGTTGGACATATAGTCTAAAATCACAGGAATTTGTTCAGAACTGATGGGTTCACCATAACTAGGAAAAATGTGTTTGAGTGATAAAGTTTTCATTTTTTGAATCATTGGAAGTAAAAATATCGAACTGGGCATCATTTCCTTGTGAAATGAAAACATCTGTTTTTGTAAATCGACCATTTGGGGATTTTTCTTTGTTGAATAACTTGAAAAAAGCAAGTTAGAAAATAGGATTTGGTGATAAGGTTCATAGACGGCAAACATATCTGGATAAGGTAAAAAGAACATAGGGATAAAGGATAAACCTAAACCATCAAGGATATGATCACTTAAACCTTCTTCAATCTTAATGATTTTCAAATCTAATTCAGCATTTCTCAGCTGTCTTGCGAGGTATTCGCTTGTGATGATTGTGCCATGAAATCCTTCATCCATCATATTTGCTAAAACTTCAATGGTTGATAATGTTCCATTTAAGATAATGATATAGGATAATTCTTCAATAGTGAATTGATTTTCTAATGTTTTACGCATCTGTTCAAACTTTTGAATAGGTGGCAAATCAATCAAAAAGGAATATGCTCCTTTTGAAAGAAAATAGACATTGACATCATGTTTATCATCGACAATAAAAGGTCCTACGCGAAGGACCTTTACGATTTGGTTATTAGTTATTGCTTTTTCCATGGTCACACCCCATTTCATCACTTCTATTTTATCATGAAGAGAAAGGGGTCATGCTTTTTATTATTAATATACTATAAAATAGACATATCTTTTGCTGTTTCGTAGATGATTTCTACTGCTTCAGCAAGCATTTCTTTCGAATGTAGTGCTGAAACCATACAGCGAATACGTCCTAAACCTTTGGGCACAGTTGGGAATACAATACCTGATACATAGACACCACGTTTTAATAATTCTTTAGAAAAGAGAATTGTTTTTGCTTCATCACCAACCATGATTGGTGTGATAGGTGTTTCACTATGGCCGATATCAAAACCTCTTTTAACAAGTTCTTGTTTAAAGAATTTTGCATTATCCCATAGACGATCAGTTAGTTCAGTTGATTCTTCTAATATCGTGAATGCCTCAATAATTGCAGCAGCCGCTGATGGCATCATCGCAGTAGAAAATAGTAGTGGTCTTCCGCGGTGTAACAACCAATCTCTTGATGTTTTTGAACCACAGACATAACCACCGACAACACCAATGGCTTTTGATAAAGTACCAATGATGAAATCAACTTGTCCATGTAAACCAAAGTGATCGACAGTCCCTCTTCCGGAATGACCAAGAACACCTGATCCATGTGCATCATCAACATATGTCATCGCTTTGTATTGTTTAGCTAATGTGACAATCTCTGGTAATTTAGCTATATCCCCATCCATTGAGAAAACGCCATCCGTAATGATTAACACATTATCAAACTGATCTCTTTTTTCTTTTAAAACGCGCTCTAAATCAGCCATATCTGAGTGTTTAAACACAGCACGTGATGCTTTCGATAATCTGACACCATCAATGATGGATGCATGATTGAGTTCATCAGAGATGATTAAGTCATGCTCATCTGTAATCGCTTGGATCACACCTGCATTGCATGCAAAACCAGATTGAAAAACTAAAGCTGCTTCTTCATGTTTGAAGTGTGCAATCTTTTGATCTAACTTTTCATGTATATCCATATTGCCAACAATCGTGCGTACTGCCCCAGCACCAACACCATACGTGTCAATGGCATCTTTAGCAGCTTTTTTTATTCTTGGATGATTGGCAAGACCTAAATAATTATTGGATGATAAATTGATCACTTGGTGACCATTCAAAGTAATCATCGCTTCACAAGGACCTTCATTAACAGGTAATATACGATAAGTCCCTTGATCTTTAAGTGCTTGTAATTTGCTTTCTAAACTAGCCATAATACCTCCTTATTCTAAAACTAAGACAACTTTTCCACTGTTACCAGAAATCATGGTTGCCATCGCTTCTTCCATCTGTTCAAATGGGTAAAAATGGGTGATAATCTTTTCTAAATCTAATTGATTCTTATGAATCATTTCTGTAAGTTGATCCCATGTTTGAAACATTCTTCTACCAACGACACCGTAGATACTGACACCTTTAAAAACGACATCATTTGATAAATCAAGCTCAATATTTGAACTGACGATACCAAGCATGGACATCTTTCCACCAGCTTTTACATATTTAAAAGCTTGTTCGATGGCTTCTTTATTACCAGAGAATTCTGCAACAACATCAACACCACGCCCATCAGTTTCTTCTAGTACGCGCTTGACCACATCTTCTTTTAAAGGATTGATGACGACATCAGCACCTAACTCTTTAGCAAGTCTGATGCGGTAATCATTGACTTCAATCGCTATAATCTTCTTTGATTTCATCGCTTTAGCAATATTAACACCCATAAGCCCAATTGGTCCACAGCCAACGACTGCAACGGTTTTATCAACAATATCGAAATGTAACATCGTATGAACTGCATTTCCTAAAGGTTCCTGGATGGATAAGTATTTCGGTTCTTTATGCGTTTTATTAACGATAAGATTGTGTGCAGGCATTTTCGCATATTCTGCAAAACAACCATCTGTATCAACACCGATTATTTTTGTGTTTTCACAAATGTGATACTCACCTCTTTGGCAAAATTCACATGTCCCACATACGATATGCGTTTCCGCAGAAACTATATCGCCAATTTTAACTTTTGTTACATCAGAGCCCACTTTGATGACTCTTCCAGAAAATTCGTGACCAACAGTTAGCGGTGGTTTAATCCTACCTTGGCTCCAACGATCCCACTTGTATATATGAACATCAGTTCCACAAATTGAAGTGGCTAAAACCTTAATTAATACTTCATCAGGTTTGAGCTGATCTGGAATCGGTTTGGTTACCTTTTTAAACCCTGGACCACGTGTTTCTTTGATGTAAGCTGTCATTTCCATAGTAAAAAAATCTCCTTCTAGGCATCGATCATGTCATAGATTAATTATACAATGAAAGGGCTTACAATAAAAGCCCTTTTTGTCTTTTTTTAATATTTATCTTGGGCAATTCTGAGGAAGACCATCGCGTAGTGATCCATCTTAAGAAGATAGTTTCTATTTTGATAAAAGAAGGAAAAATCTCTTCTCATTGTCAGCGTTGGATTCGTGATGTCTTTCACTAATATCTCTTGATGATAAGATCCTTCGATAAAAAATGTGTGATTCTTAAAAAGCAATTGAACAGGGCCTATGGATTCCATCGATAAATTTTCTTCATTGATAAAGTAAAGATGAGCAGTCGCATGAACACTTGAATTTCTAAGCTCTACAACAAACTGTCGTTGGAATTGATTCCATTCAAGTAAATTATCATAAGGGAATCCTTGTATCAAGCCGTAATCATCAACATAACCCTTTGTTTGACATGATTTGCATATGATATCATTATGGGATGTCTCTAGACTATGAAGACTTTTACAGACAGGACATACATATAAGAGATCTTCTAATCCTTCAGCAAGATGTTTGCCTGGATGTTTAATCATGTTTTCTTTTTGGAAAGTATACGCGTTGTGATAGAGTGCTTTTTTAACAGTTTCGTTGATCTCATCAACAGACATCTCTTTGACTTTTTCTTTTGGAATGGTTAATTCATAATGGAACTCAGCATAGCGATTTTTTCTCTTAGAAGTCGCCCATCTTGGTTTCGATAAATAACCACCGCGTACATTACATGTTATCACATCGATTTCAAGTTTTTTAATGAGTTTCATCGTCGATTCTTCGATATAGCCAGTTTCACCAAAAAAGGTTGTGTCACCCTCAGGGAAAATTAAGATGGGATAACCTCTTTTGACTGCACTGATCAAATCTCTAACTGTTGATGTATCACTTTGACCTTTTTGTTTGCTGATGACATGGGCTACTTGACTAACTAAAAACTTGGTTGCCTTTTTTTTGAATAACGTTTGATTAGCTACAATAAAAGGTACTTTTCTAAAACGAAGTGGCACATGAATAACATCAAACATGAATGTGTGATTCGCAAGCATAATATAGGGCTCTTTGCGCTTAAAAGAGACGCCTTCGCCTAAAAACACTTTTCGTTTACTGTCAAAACGCATCCAAATATAAACAAGTGGTCTAAGCAGTGTTAATAAAATATTTTGTTGGATATCAATACGTCGTTTTTTCATAGGCTACCATCATCATATAGTATTGTATGGCAATGATTGTTTTGCCATCTTTAATTATTCCATTGTCTAGTAAATCTTTCGCTTCGTTTAGATTAATGATTAAGAGTTCTATATTTTCATCTTCATCCATCGGCTTTGGATTGTCAATAAGGTGACAATTGCGTGCGATGAAGATGTCTAATTTCTCATCAGAATAACCCACACACGGATAGAACGTATACATCAGCTTGATATCATCTGATTGATATCCTGTTTCCTCTTCAAGTTCTCTTTTGGCACATGTTAATCCTTCTTCACCGATAAAATCTTTTTTACCAGCAGGTATTTCAATGCTGATTTCTTTGATGGGATAGCGATATTGTTTGGTTAAAATCATCTTTCCATCTGTTGTCAAAGGAAGGACACAAGCACCTCCAACATGATTGATAACGACGCGTTGGCTTTTCTTGTTATTCTCCAATAAAACATCATCTTGGTAAAGGCTTAAAAACGAACATTGGTATTTTAAGTGATGCGTCAGTGTTTTTTCCTTCATGATTGACCTCATATCATCCATATAGTATGACTTTATTATAACATAATTGATGTGACTAATGAAAAGAGGGTATCCCCTCTACATCATATCTTTTTCAACAATAAATCTGTGAAAAATCTCTAAGGTATCAGATACGACCTTGGGGTGGATCTGATCAAGTTGATCCAAAGGTGTATGATAGACATGACTTCTAGCTTGATTTGTCCATGGCATACCAATAATAGTTGTAGCGTGAACACCTTTTTTAGCGAGTTCAGCAGCATCTGTTCCACCCGTTAAAAAGGCTTGTTTTTGAGTCTTTGTTTTAATACCTAATTTTTCTGCAATGACAACTAATTCTTGAGCTAAATCTTCATCTAAATTAACGAAATCATTAAGATCAGAAGTTAAGAAAAAGAGCTCATGTTCATCATATAGACAGTCCATATTCAGCAAGTAAGTTTTAACTTTTTTAAAGTGATCGTGATGCTTTTTAGCAAATGCTCTTGCTCCACGCAGTCCTTCTTCTTCAGCATCAAAACTAGCAATAATTAGTCGTGTATGTTCTAACCCTTGTTCTGATTCTCTAATTTCTTTAAAATACTTTCCTAAACTGATAGCAAGGGAACTTGCAACAAGGTTATCACCTGCACCAGGAGTTCCTTTTTTTGATGCAAAAAACCACATTTGACCAACAAGTAATACTGCAATAGATAGAACAACATTTATAGCGATATAAAGCCATTGTACAGGACTAAAGATCCATGAATACAAAGAGAGTACAACCATCAAAATCACACATGCAATCGAACCAGTTGTTCTTAAGTTATATAGATTGGGTTGATGAATGAAAAATTAAAGATATGTGCACTGTCGTGATGTCCAGACAAAATAATTTGATGTTTAATCTCACCTTTGGGTTCAACAATACCATACACATTTCGAGCTAATTTTTTAGGATAAAAACGATCGAGTAGTGGTAAATATAAGAAGAATTGAAGTGTCAGAATAATCACTGAAGAAAGCGAAAGAATAAATGTTAACCAAGGTAGTCTAAACCAAAGTGAGACAACCCCTAAAACAAACGAAAAAACTAAGATACGAATCCATCCTAAAAAGGCACCTTTGAAGACATAAAAATCTTCTTTTTTTGCACGGTCTGCAAAACTAGAAATCTCTAAATAGAGATCATCTGCACAGTTGATACTCGCTTTGGTTCCAGCAAGTCTTGGACCATGCTTTTCAATCAGTTTTTCAGTTCTTTCAAAAACCTCTTTTTGCAAAATTTTACTATCCATACGTTACCTCAAATCAATTTTAATTTTAAGATGACTGGATTATGATCAGAATACATGAATTGATAATCAAGTGTTTGAGCACCATCGGTGATACCATCATATGACAAAGATGTAATATTGTCAGACACAATGAAACCATCAATTATATAATATTGTGTCATATCGTCTGTGGGATCATAGGGTTGATTGAGTAGGCGACATGTAGGACTTGTTGTATCTATTTCAAAGCGATATCCATCAGGTAAAAAATCATTTTCGATTGGATAAGCTTCCCATAAACCATCTTGTGGAGGATAGATATCACTTGCTTCTGGGAAAGTTTGGTTAAAATCTCCACCTACAATAACATAGTTACCCAGTTCAGATTGATCTTCAAGAAATGATTTCAAAAATGCCATCTCTTGTTCTCTCAGTGTACCACTCGCATCGTAAGCAGACATATGTAAGTTAACAATAAGTAGTTCTTTATCAGAACCTTCAATATCAAATCTTGAAACCATCATCGCTCGTTTAAGATTAGCAACTCGAAGTGGCCAGCTAAACGCTCCTGGAAATTGATAACGTGATGATTGGTTCACGCGATACGTCGTATACGTAGCAATTCCACTTTCAACATATCCCAAATAATCAGTTAAAGAAACTGGGAAGGGTACAAATAAAGCTTTGAAATTATATGCGAATTGTGTACTGTAGGTTTCACCTAACACTTGGGTAATTCCCATAACTTCATTAATTTGATAACTTCTTCTAGCCTTGACATCAACTTCTTGCATCACATAAAAATCTGATGGGTGATCTTCTAAGATGGATTTGATACCATCAAAATAGTTTTCAACGATAGATTTACTTTCAGGTATCCCATTTTTTCCACCATCCATCACGAAGTCTTCGTCTTCTCCTAAGCCAGCATAACCAATGTTAAATGTCATAATGGTCATTTCTGTATCTAATGAAATGATAAGATCTTGATTGTTTTCAACTTTAATATCTTCGACATCTTTTGGACGATATTCAGTCATGGTCAAGACACCGATAAAAACACCAGCAAGCACGATAATACCTAAGATGACTATAAGAATCCATTTGATTATTTTCATGAAATGCCTCCATTTATACTTCTATTATATCGTTTTTATGAATTTCAGTAACAAAAAGGAACGAGTTATCGTCCCTAATCTTCAAGAGAAATACTCTGATACTTCTTAACTTCATCAACAATAAGGTTCCCACCATAAATATCATACGTCACAATCGCTGGGAAATCTTCAACCTCAAGTTGATAAATGGCTTCAGCTCCTAAGTCTTCATACAAGACGACTTTAGATGTCTTAACTTTTCTTGATAAAAGCGCGCCAGCACCACCTACTGCTTGTAAATAGATGGATTTTTGCTTTTTCATCTCTTCGATGAAATCATCACTTCTATCACCCTTACCAATCATCACTTTTAATCCAATACGCATTAAAGATGGAGAATATTTATCCATACGATAACTGGATGTTGGTCCACATGATCCAATGGGTCTGCCTGGTTTAGCAGGAGTTGGACCAACATAATAAATCACTTGATCTTTAAGATCAATGGGAAGTTTTTCACCTTTTTCAAGAGCTTCGACTAAACGTTTGTGAGCAGCGTCTCTTCCAGTGTAAATCATACCAGATATGAAAACGATGTCTCCAGCATGCATCTTCTCAATCACATCAGATTGAATGGGTGTTATAACTTTAATTTCAGCCATTTAGATCACCCTTTCTTTATGTCTAGAAGCATGACACTGTAAGTTGATGGCAACAGGTAGAGAAGCAATGTGACATGGGTAACTATTAATTTTAACAGCAAGCGCAGTTGTTGTACCACCAAAACCCATAGGTCCAACACCTAACTGATTAATTTCATCAAGTAATTCTTTTTCAAGTTTTGCTAAAACTGGATCTGGATTGATATCATTTAAATCCCTCATTAATGCTTCTTTAGCAATTAAAGCAGACTTTTCTAGATTCCCACCTAAACCAATACCAACAATGAGTGGTGGACATGGTTTTCCACCTGCATAAAAAATGGTGTGCAACACAAGTTTTTTAATCCCTTCAACACCATCTGAAGGAACAAGCATTTTGACTAAACTCATGTTTTCACTTCCTCCACCCTTAGGTGCTAAAGTGATTTTAATTTGATCACCTGGAACAAGTTTAACATGGATAATACCAGGTGTATTGTCATTCGTGTTACCACGTGTAATCGGATGTTTTGCGACTGATTTTCGCAAAAAACCATCGTGATATGCTTGTCGAATACCTTCATTAATGGCATCATATAAATCACCTTCAAGATGCACATCATAACCAAGCTCTACGAAGACAACAACTAAACCCGTATCTTGACACATCGGTTCATGATTTTCCATGGCTATCGTATCATTTTCAATAATCTGTTCAATGACATTTTTACCAATGTTAGATTTCTCTCTTTTTAACGCTTCGCGAAGTTCATCAATAAACGATTTACCAATGTTACAATTGGCATCCATCGCGAGTTCTTTTACTGTTTGTGTGATGAAATTCATCTCTATTTTTCGCACGCTATCACCCAATCTCATTATACACGAAAAAAAGTCAAACGCAAATGACAATACAAGGTTGTATTTTTGAGCCATTTGTATTAAAATACAATTGTATGTAAGCGTTTTATTTTTATACATAACGCAAGCTGGAGGATAAAATGAAATCAATCGTTATAGGCGTTATCGGAGCTGATGTTCATGCTGTGGGTAATCGAATCATCGAGTATACGTTAACACGCGAAGGATACAATGTGGTCAATGTCGGCGTGTTATCATCACAAGAAGATTTTATTAACGCAGCGATTGAAACGTCAGCTCGTTTAATTATGGTCTCATCACTTTATGGTCATGGTGAACTCGATTGTCGCGGTATGAGAGATAAATGCAATGAGGCTGGACTTAAAGATATTTTACTTTATGTCGGTGGTAACATCGTTGTTGGTAAACAAGATTTTAAAGATGTAGAAAAAAGATTTAAAGACATGGGTTTTGACCGTGTCTATCCACCAGGAACGACAATCGATATGGTTTTAGATACGATTAAAGAAGATTTGGGTGGCACTGCGTAATGAAGTGCTATTTACTTGTTGATTTTGGATCGACATTTACGAAGTTAACAGCTGTCGATCTTGATAAAGAAGATATTATTGCAACAGCCAAATCTGTCACAACGGTTGAAACCAATATCATCGAAGGTTATGAGAAAGCTTTAAAGTCACTCAAAGAAAAGATGAGTACTGATCTAACCTTTGAAAAAATAGTCGCTTGTTCTTCTGCAGCTGGTGGTTTAAAAATGGCTGCGATTGGACTTGTTGAAGAATTAACAACTGAAGCTGCTAAGCGGGTTTGTTTAGGTGCTGGAGCTAAAGTTGATCTTGTCATTTCACATCATATGACAAACCAAGAAATTCAAAAAATTGTCGATAAAAAAATTGATATCGTTCTTTTAGCCGGTGGGGCTAATGGAGGAAATAGTGAATGTGTCATTCATAATGCACACAAACTTGCACAATCCCCAATCACAGCACCCATCGTTTTTGCTGGGAATAAAGATGCATCAGATGAAATCATTGACATTCTGTCTTCTGCTGGTAAAACATTTTTCATATGTGAAAATGTGATGCCCAAACTCAATGTTTTAAATATTGAAGATGCAAGAGATCGTATTAAAGATATCTTTGTCAAAAATATCATTGAAGCCAAAGGGATTAAAAAAGTTGAAGCGATCATTGATCGCGTGATACTTCCTACACCACATGCTGTTTTAATGGCTGCAGAACTTTTATCAAAAGGTTATGCAGATGAAAAAGGGTTGGGGGATTTAATGCTTGCAGATGTCGGTGGTGCAACGACAGATATCTACTCGATTGCTGATGGACTTCCGACACAAATGAACGCGATGCTAACTGGACTTGAAGAGCCCTTTGCTAAACGTACCGTTGAAGGTGATTTAGGCATGCGTTATTCTGCACTCGGTATCCTGCAATCGATGTCAAATGCTGACATCTCATCTTTTGACAAAAAAGGGATAAACGTTCAAACAGAATGCGAACTACGTCATCATCAGATTGATTTCATTCCATCAACTGATCATGATTATATGATTGAAGATCTTCTGGCTTCACGATGCATCGATGTCGCACTCAAACGACATGTGGGTCATTTAACAAGCGTTTATACTCCGATGGGTATGATGTATCATCAAGTGGGTAAAGATTTGACAAACGTCGATTACTTTATCGGAACCGGTGGTGTCGTCATCGCAAGTAAAGACCCTAAACATTTATTACATGAATCACTTTCATCTGAACATAAAACGATGGAATTAAGACCTAAACATCCCAAACTTATGCTCGATCAAGATTACATCTTATCAGCCATGGGACTCCTTTCCATTGATTATCCAGAAACAGCATTAAAAATCATGAAAAAACGTATCATTAAACTTTAGGAGAATAATATGCAAGTTGTAAACAAAAAATGGCCACTTGAGAAATTTCTAGAGATGCGAAAAGAAGTTTTAGCATCATGGCCAACAGGGCAAGATCCGTTACTCGACTTAGAACAAGCGATTAACACCTTAAAACAAGTGCCAGATCATAAGAATTTTGCACATAAACTCAAGCAAGCTAAAGAAGAGAAAAGAACGTATGTACAACCGCGTGCTGGCGTTGCACTCTTAAGCGAACATATTGACTTGATGATGCATCTTGAAGCAGCGGGAGCTGACTTTCTACCTTCAACCATCGATTCTTATACAAGACAAAATCGCTATCATGAAGCTGAAGAAGGTATTTTAGTATCTCGAAAAGAAAATCGTTCGATGCTTAATGGTTTTCCTGCAGTCAATCATGGAGTTTCTTCATGTAAAGAGGTATTGGATGCTGTTAACGTTCCTCTTCAAGCTCGACATGGTACTCCAGATGCGAGACTTTTATCTGAAATTATACATGCTGCTGGTTGGACTTCCAATGAGGGTGGCGGTATTTCATACAATTTGCCTTATGCAAAAAACGTTTCACTTGCTGACTCCATTTACTACTGGCAATATTGTGATCGCTTAGTTGGATTCTATGAAGATCATGGTATTCATATTAATCGTGAACCCTTTGGTCCTTTAACAGGAACACTTGTCCCACCATCCATCGCTATTACCATAGGAATTATTGAAGCGATGCTTGCTGCAGAGCAAGGCGTTAAAAACATTACTGTTGGCTATGGCCAATGTGGTAATGTGATGCAAGATGTTGCTGCTGTTCAAATGCTTCAAGAACTTACCGATGAATATTTGAAGAAATATGGCTACGATGTGTATGTGACAACTGTTTTCCATCAGTGGATGGGAGGATTCCCACAAGATGAAGCTAAAGCATCTGGGTTAATTGCTATGGCATCTACAGTTGCTGCACTTGCTGGTGCAACTAAAATGATTACAAAGACACCTTATGAATCCATCGGTGTTCCAACAAAAGAAATCAATGCTTTTGGTATTCGTGAATCAAAAATGGTAGTTACACTGCTTAAAGATCAAAAAATGCCAATGACAGATGAACTCTACACTGAAAAAAAACAAATACGTAAAGAAGTCACATGCTTGATGGAAAAAGTATTTGAAATTGGTGAAGGTGACTTAGCTGTTGGTACAATCAAAGCGTTTGAACTTGGTGTCATTGATGTACCCTTTGCACCATCCAAACAAAATCAAAACAAAATCCTTCCCGCAAGAGATAATGAAGGTTGCGTTAGAATTCTCGAATTCGGTCATTTAGGAATGACCCAAGATATAAAAGATTTCCATAGAGCTAAATTAGAAGAAAGGGCAAAAGCTGAAGACCGACCCATCACTTTCCAAATGACTGTTGATGATATTTATGCAATATCACGTGGTGAAATGATTGGTAGACCTCAACCAAACAAGATGAAATAACATGAAAATTAAACAAGTCGTATTAACAAAAAGTTACACAGGATTTTATTTCGATGATCAAAAAGCAATAAAAAAAGATGCACAAAAAGACGGATTTTTATATGTTGGTGATGCACTAACAGAAGGTTTTAAAGAAGTTCGTGTGCCTGGTGAAGCCATTTCTGTACAACTTCTTCTTGAAAATGGTGATGTTGCTGTTGGCGATTGTGCAGCTGTTCAATATTCAGGTACGGGTGGTAGAGACCCCTTATTTTTAGCTGAAGATTTCATTCCATTTATTGAAAAACATATCGTTCCACAACTGATAGGTGAAGATGTTTCGTTTTTCAAACCTCTCGCTGAAAAATATGATCGCATGCACATTGAAGGTAAAAGAATCCATACCGCTATTCGTTACGGTATCACTCAAGCACTTCTATCAGCAGTTGCTATATCTTCTAAACGAACGATGGCTGAAGTTGTTCGTGATGAGTATCATCCAACCCTAAAAAAACTCCATCGGATTCCTATTTTTGCACAATCCGGTGATGATCGTTATACCAATGTTGATAAAATGATTTTAAAAGAAGTGGATGCTATGCCACATGCTCTAATTAACAACGTTAAAGAAAAACTTGGCTATCATGGTGAAATATTAAAAGCGTATGTGACATGGATGAGAGATCGCGTAAAGGAAAAACGTTTAGATCCATCTTATCAACCTGTATTTCATATTGATGTTTATGGCACGTTAGGCATTGCATTCGATAACGACGTTGACAAAATCGTTGATTACCTTGTTGATTTAGCAGAGACTGCAAAACCTTTCTTCTTACGTATCGAAGGACCTATTGATACCGGTGATCGTGAAGGAACTATGGTTGCACTCCGTGAAATTACGAAGAAAATTGATGCTCTTGGAACGCCTTTGGAAATTGTAGCTGATGAATGGTGCAACACTTTAGAAGATATTAGATATTTTGCCGATCAAAAAGCAGGTCACGTTTTACAAATTAAGACGCCTGACTTAGGTGGTATTAATAATATTGCTGAAGCTATTTTATATTGTAAAGAAAAACGTATTGGTGCTTATTGTGGTGGCACATGTAATGAAACAAATTTATCTGCTGAAGCAACTACTTCTGTTGCAATTGCATGTGAAGCTGATTTATGTTTGGCTAAACCTGCGATGGATGTTGATTCAGGATACATGATTGTTAATAATATGATGGAGCGTGTCATCGCGTTATCAAATGCCAGAAAATAAAGGTGATGCTATGATTTATGCAAGTGCAGGAACATTAGAATCGAATGATTGTTTAATTACTGTTGAACCAAGTGATCAACTGCTTATTATTGTTGAAAGCATTGTTTATGATGCCTTTGGTGACAAAATTGAACAAGAGATACGAAATGTTTTAAGTCAAATGAAAATCAAAAAAATGAAAGTGCATATTTCAGATAAAGGTGCACTTGATTATACGATTCGTGCACGTCTAATCACAGCCATTAAAAGACTGGAGGCAAAAAAATGAGACGAAGCCTCCTTTTTATCCCTGCCAATACACCAGCTATGCTGCAAAATGCTGATATATTTGAAACTGATGCCATCATTTTCGATTTAGAAGATGCGATAAGTGTCACTGAAAAAGATGCAGCTAGAGATCTTTTATCTCAGTATCTCAAGTTAAATCTATTGAATGATGTTGAACTGATCGTCCGCATTAATGATATCGATTCACCTTATGTTGATGAAGATATCAAAACATTATTTTCATGGAAGATTGATGCCATCATGTTGCCAAAGGCTTCAAAAAAAGCGATAGATGCTTGCCATCAAAAACTGCTTAAATTAGAAAAAAAGTATAAGAGAGAAACACTTCCAGTGATAGCCATCATCGAACAAGCAAAATCTCTTTTTGAAGTTGAAGCTATCGCATCACATCCTAGAGTTAGTGGACTTTTACTTGGTGCTGAGGATTTAGCAACTGATTTACAAGTCGAACGCACAATAGAAGGTGAAGAAATTCTTTTAGCAAGACAAATGGTCATCTATGCTGCTAAAGCGCATCAAAAAGATGCGATTGATACACCATATACGGATGTATCCAATAAAGAAGGTCTTCTTTTTGATACTGAACATGCAAAAAAATTAGGTATGGATGCTAAAGCTTGCATTCATCCCATTCAAATTGATACCATCAATGAAATCATGATGCCTTCACTTAAGGAAATCGAGTATGCAAAACGTATTTTGTTAGCTGAAAAGGAAGCATTTGCCTTAGGAAAAGGTGCTTTTTCAGTTGATGGTAAAATGATTGATAAACCGATTATACTACGTGCGAAGAAACTTTTAGAGAAGGTGAAATCATGAGTGAACAAAAAAATGTTCTAGGTAGAACAGTTCCTGAAGGTATGGTTCCTTTTCAAGGTGCTGATGTCATCATCAAGAAAAATAAACGAATCAAAGTGGACGAAGTCATCTATAATGGTGGTAATAAACCCGTTGAAAGCGATATGTCCGTTATCTTTGATAAACTTTCGATTAAAGATGGTATGACACTCTCGTTTCATCATCACTTAAGAAATGGTGATGCTGTTTTAAATATGGTTTTAGAAGAAATAAAAAAGCGTGACTTGAAAAATATGATCTTAGCACCAAGTGCTATTTTTCCTGTACATGCACCGATGGTTTCTTTGATTAAAAATGGAAATATCACTCAAATATATACAAATTATGTCAATGGACCAGTAGCTCAAGCCATCGAACAAGGATACTTAAAAGAATTACTTGTTATGGATACCCATGGTGGAAGACCTCGAGCAATTGAATCTGGTGAATTAAAAATTGATGTTGCATTTATTGCTGTTCCAGCATGTGACCACTGCGGTCATGGCAATGGTATTGAAGGTCCTTCACAGTGTGGCACACTCGGTTATGCCATACCTGATTTACTTTATGCTAAATACAAAGTTGTTGTCACAGATCATTTGGTTGATCGCGTTAAAAAGATTGATATTGATGGTCGTTATGTTCATTACATCTTACATGTGCCATCCATCGGTGATTCTGAAGGTATTCAAAGCGGCACAACAAAGCCAACAAGAGATCCTATTCAACTAAAAATTGCTAAAAATACAGCTAAACTAATTGAGGAACTTGGCGTTATTAAAAAAGGTCTCTCTTTTCAAACTGGTGCTGGTGGTACGAGTTTAGCTGTTGCTGAAGCTTTAAGCCACGTGATGAAAGAAAAAAATGTAGTTGGAAGTTTTGCTTCCGGTGGTATTACAAACTTCTTAGTTAAAATGCATGAAGAAGGTCTATTTGATAAATTATATGATGTCCAATGCTTTGATTTAGAAGCTATTAAATCTTATCAAAAAAATAAGAATCATCTCATGATGAGTTCTTCTTCCTATGGAAATCCCTATGATTCGCCCATGGTTAATAAATTGGATGTCGTTATTTTAGGTGCCACTGAAATTGATCTCGACTTCAACGTCAATGTGACGACCGATTCATTTGGTCATATCATTGGTGGCAGTGGTGGTCATTCAGATACTGCTTATGGTGCAAAAATAACGATTATTACAACAAATTTAATTAAATCACGCTTGTCCATGGTCAAAAAATCAGTAAGAACCATCACAACACCCGGTGAAACGGTTGATATCTTGGTCACTGAACGTGGAATCGCTATACATCCAAGACGAACAGATCTTATCAAACTTTTGAAAAACTCAAAACTACCAATCATGACGATTGATAAGTTATTGGAAACTGCACATAACATAACAGGTGTACCAAATGAGTTAAAACATACGGATCACATCGTAGGTGTCGTGCGTTATAGAGACGGTTCAATCATTGATAGTATTTACCAAGTCAAAGGAGCATAGAATGTCATTTCATTTTGTTCAAGCAAAAACTGAATCAGAAATTGAAAAGACTAAACAACTACTTGAAGCATCGTATCTTCATATGGACAAGCATGTCAGTTTTACATATAACCTGTATGAAGATGATGAGTTGGTAGGTACAATTTCTACACATGAAAATGTGATCAAAATGATTGCTGTAAAAGAGGATCGACAAGGAGAACAAATTACAGCACATCTTTTGCAACATATCATGCGTCTTTTTGAACAGAGTGACGTGAATAAATATTTTATTTTTACTAAACCAGAAAATAAATCGTTTTTCTCACACTATCCTTTTCGTCTCATTACTGAGACACAAGATATTGCGTTATTTGAGAATCATCTTTATCCGATTGAAGATCATCTTCTATCCTTAAAGTTAAGATTAAGACCAAAACATGGCACACGTGCTGGTATTGTTATGAACTGTAACCCAGTCACGAATGGTCACCTCTATCTGATTAAACGATGTGCAAAAGAAGTCAACGATGTCATTATTTTTCTTGTTGAAGAAAATCGTTCCGTCTTTCCTTTTGATGTCAGATATCAACTTCTAAGAAAAGCAACGAAACATTTAAAGAATGTCCATGTTTTACCATCGACACCTTATGTGATTAGTTTAGCAACATTTCCCACCTACTTCATGAAGGAATTAAATGAGGCATCCTTAAGATTCATGGAACTTGATATTACGCTTTTCAAACAACATTTTTTCCCCATGTTTGAACTTGATTATCGTTATGTTGGTACTGAACCTTTTGATCAAACGACAGCATGTTATAATGAGACGATGAAAAAAATATTGGGAGACAAACTCGTTGAGATTGATCGAAAAATGTTTCATGCTGAAGTGATTTCAGCATCAACTGTAAGAAAAATGATGGCTGAAAAGAAATATCATACCATTAAAGGCTTTGTACCGAAACCTACCTACAAATTTTTAATGTCTAAGGAAGGTAAGGCACTTTTTCATGCATAATATCATTTTGGAAGCACGTGAAAAACGTGCCAAAGAAATCGAATCTTGGCTTTTACGCGGTTGTGATGTTATAGTACAAATTCACGCCAACATGCCTAATGCCTTTAAGAATCAAAAAGAAGCGTATATTGTTGTACGCTTTTTTGAAATGAAAGTTAAGTCACTTTTTCAAATTAATCATATTGAACGTTTTGATTCTGCTGATGGACCTTATACATTAATTTCTATACTTCATCAAAACCCTCGAGATGTTAAAGAAAAATTGATTGACCTCGAAGATCAAATAAAACTAGGTCGTTTGGTCGATTTAGATGTATGGTCAATCCCAGATCAACTCTGGTCTAGATCTTCCTTAAAAAAACAACCGCGTAAATGCTATTTATGTGACGATATTGCACACCATTGCATACGTAGTCAAAAGCATTCGCTATCTGATATTATGGCATTCATTAAAGATACCACATTACATCATTTGTTAGACGATGTGAGTCAATTAGCAGAAAATGTCATGTTGCAAGAACTAAATCTTGAGGATAAATTTGGCTTAGTTACACCATCTTCTATGGGTTCACACAATGATATGGATTATCACTTAATGCAAAGAACACAAAAAGTGATCATTCCACATTTAGTCGACATGTTTGAATTAGGATATCATTGTGATGATATATATAATCTCTTTCCAAAAGCAAGAAAAATCGGACAACTTGCAGAACAAGAAATGCTTGAATTTACGGAAGGTGTCAACTGCTACAAAGGACTCATTTTTATCTTAGGTCTTGTCATGGCATCTTCAGGATATACGCTGTCACATCTTCAGGATGTAAGTCACATTTTCACGAATATCCATCATATGACACAAAACATTTTGGACGATTTTGAGAAAAAACCGAAAACATTTGGCGAAAAAGCCTATTATGAACATCAGATCATGGGAGCTCGTGGTGAAGCATATCTTGGATTACCATCCGTACACCACGCACTTAATTTGATGAAGGATGTCCCTACATCAGATACATTATTGAGACAGGTTTTACAACAGCTCATCAGAACAACAGATGATACGGTATTACTTAAAAGAGCAGGATCATTTGAAAACTATGTTAAGATTAAAAAGCAAGTCGCTGATATCGATGTTACCCAAATCGAACAGGTCAGAACCTTTACGAACTGGGCAATCAACGAAAACTTAAGTTTCGGAGGTTCAGCAGACCTATTGATCGCAACCCTCTTTATTCATGATTTTGCTTTACGATACTTTTAAAAAAAATGAAGCACGAGTGAATCTCGTGCTTCTACTTTTTATAGAGCTTCTGAAATGGTTTTTCCTTGCATATGGAGAATTAAATAATCTGGTCCACCTGCTTTGGAATCAGTTCCACTCATATTAAATCCGCCAAAAGGTTGATAGCCAACAATGGCACCTGTACACTTACGATTTAAATAGAGATTTCCTACATGGAATTCTTGTCTTGCTTTTTCAAGATGCATGCGGTTATTAGAAATAACAGCACCTGTTAAACCGTACTCGGTGTTATTAGCAACTTCAATCGCTTCATCAAAGGATTTAACCTTGCAAACTGCTAAGATGGGACCAAATATTTCTTCCTGCATCAACGTAGAATGTGGATCTAAATCTTTATATATGGTTGGATAAATAAAGTATCCTTCTTTTGAATCTGCAACACCACCGATAACTTTCTTACCTTCTTTTTCACCAATTTCAAAGTAAGATGAAATCTTTTCAAATGCTTTTATGTCATTTACAGGACCCATGAAAGTTGATGGATCTGTTGGATTTCCTACTTTAATCTTTTGTGTGAGTCTCGTCATTTTTTCAACAACTTGATCATAGACATTTTCATGAATGATCGCTCTGGAGCATGCAGAACATTTTTGACCTGAAAATCCGAATGCTGATTTAACAATCGCTTCTGCTGCTAAATCAAGATCTGCATCATCATCAACAATAATCGCATCTTTACCACCCATTTCAGCAATGACACGCTTTAACCAAATTTGTCCTTTTTGAACTTTAGCTGATTTTTCATAGATGGACATACCAACATCTTTCGATCCAGTGAATGAAACAAAACGCAGTTTTGGATGATTCACAAGATAATCACCTATTTCAGCTCCACTACCAGGAATGAAGCTTAAAACACCCGCTGGTAAGCCTGCTTCTTCTAAAGCTTCTACAAATTTGTAGGCAATGACTTGTGTCGTAGATGCAGGTTTAAGCAATACAGCGTTACCTGAAACTAGGGCAGCAGATGTCATACCTGTTAAAATAGCCAATGGGAAATTCCATGGTGAAATAATCGCACCAACGCCCAGTGGTATGTAAACATATTCGTTTCTTTCTAAATTTCTTCTGGATAAAACCACATCATCAATACGTGTTAAAGACAACATTTGGCGTCCATAATACTCCAAGAAATCAATTGCTTCTGCAACGTCAGCATCAGCTTCTGGCCATGGTTTACCTGCTTCTTTCGTCATCAATGCAGCAAATTCGAATTTGCGTCTTCTGATAATGCCTGCTGTTTTAAATAAGACATCAGCTCTCACTTTTGGATCAACTTTTTTCCATGATTCAAAAGCACGGAGTGCAACTTGCATCGCATCTTCAGCTTCTTTTATACCTGCTTGATAAATCGTACCCACAATCTCTTGATGCTTTGCCGGATTCAGTGAAACCATTTTTTTTGCTGATTTTACACGTTTACCATCGATGATGAGGTCATAAGTTTGTCCTAGGTACCCTTCAACAATGCGAAGACCTTCTTCGTACTTTTTAATGTTTTCCTCTTTCGTAAAATCTGTAAGTGGTTCTGTTTGATAAGAATATATTGCCATTTTTATATGATCTCCTTTCTTTATACGACTGATTTTTCAGTATCAATCATATCCATATCTTTAAATCTACTGATATGTAACATTGACATATCCATAGAAGGTTTTTTTCCTAATATAACTTCAGATAAAAGTAAACCTGTCATGGGAGCTAGCATAAAACCATGACCACTAAACCCACATGCCATATAAAACCCTTTAAGTTCATCTGTATCACCTAAAATGGGTTGTCTATCAGGTGACATATTGTATGATCCACCCCATTGTCTAACGACTCTTAATTCACCAACTTTTGGCATAATATCAACAACAGTCTTTGACATGTGATCTAAAAATGACCAAGTTGATTCAACTGAATGACTCATTTCAGCATCAGGATTAGATCTTCCCATAATAAAGGCACCATGTGGAACTTGTTGGCAGTAGATGTTTTTTGAAAATGACATCACCATAGGTCCCTGCATTTTTTCAATGGGTTCAGTTGCTAGAATTTCATGATTCTCAGAATACACCGGAATATGAACACCAGCCATTTTTCCAATTTCCTGTGCATATCCACCAGCTGCATTGACAATAATTTCGGGTGAGTAAAAACCTTTTGATGTGTGTACTTTTTGAATTTTGTTATGTTCAACGTCGATGGATGTCACTTTTTCATAAAATGAGAATGTGACACCTAATTTTTTAGCAGCTAGATAAAATGCTTCTGTCATTTTAAACGGATTTAAATGACCATCTTTTTGACAGAACGTTGCACTGTAAAAACTGTCTGGATTTAAGTGGGGAACAATCTTTAATGCTTCTTCTTTGGTTAATTGCTTTGAAGGAATGCCTAATTGATTTTGCAAAGCAACATTTTTAGTAAACTGTTCATGTTCTTCTTTAGAAGTTGCTAAAATCAAATAGCCTTCTTGTTTAAATTCTAGATCACCTGGATACTCCAGGATTTCTTTAGCATTTTCAAAGAACTCGATACTTCTTAAAGCTAAAATACAGTTCATTTCAGTCGCCCATTGCGTTCTAACACCCGCACCACAACGTCCGGTTGCTCCGTTGGTGAAATACCCTTGATCGACCACATGAATATCTTTCATACCTGCTTTTGCAAGATGATAAGCAATGGAAACACCGCTGATACCAGCACCGATGATGAGACATTTAACGTTCATTTTTATCACCATCAGCAATCTTTTTAAGTGGAACACCCATCACAAGTGGTCTTACCTTATGAACAGGAATTTCATCAATAGGCTTTTTCAAATAGGTTGCAAGTTCCCTTTGAATCAGATGTCCACATGTATTACCTTGACATGGTCCCATACCGACACGTAGCAGTCTTTTCAAATCTTCATAGGTTGTATAACCTTGATCCATTAAATCATGGATTTGTTTTAATGTAACATCCTCACAACGACACATGATGACGTGTTCTTTTTTCATAGTTTTACCCTCACTGTAACGAAATCATGTAAAAATTCGACAGGGACACTGACTGTTACCACGGCTGTATGATCTTGTTTTTGATTGAAAAGTATGCCTTCAATCACTGCATCACAAATCACTTCACCACTACGATTAACACCATCCCAAATCTCACCCTTTTTAGGTTTTGGGTTAAATTCATAAGGTATTTTAAAAATAGCCTTATTATCTTTGATTTGAGCAATCACAATGGCAAGCCCAGGACAACTTGAAACACACATGGCACATCCTGTACACAAATCAACATGTAATTGAGGCTGTGTATTAATATTTGGACCAATTTCAATTGCATCAAAAGGACATGATGTGGAACAAGGATTGCAGGGAATATCTTCGTAACATTCTAAAATAGCTTTGGGTCTAATCAATGCTTTCGTTTCTGGAAAACGTGATAGCACTTGATCTTTTGTTGGAATTCCTGTTTTATTCAGCATGTGTCTCACCTTTTCTAAGCTTTTCAAGACCAATCTTTGTTTTAATGCCAAAAGGACCATTTCTAAGCATACCAAGCTCATGCTCATATTTTTCAATTAATACTTGATGTTCTGGATGTAGTTTATTAAAATATTCTGATACATATAAACCAGTTAAATAGCCTTCCATCATCGCAGAACTTGCTTCTTCAATACCTACAGCATCTCCGCAAGCAAAAATACCAGGAACAGATGATTGATGATGTGCATCAATCACGGGAACAAAACCACCAAGTTCAGCAACAAACTTAGTTTTAGCATTAACCATGGATAAAAGCTGATGCATGGGCGATAAACCAACTGAGATACAAAGCGCATCTATTTTCTCAATTCTTTCGGTACCAATAATTGGCTTCCAATGATCATCGAGTTGAACGAGTTCAACAGCCTCTAAATGTGAAGATCCAATCGCTTTTTGAACGGTTGTCTGTGTCAAAATTGGAATGCCTAGTCTTCTAATTTTAGAAGCATGAACCTTATAGCCACCAATTGTTGGGGCTGCTTCTACAATGGCTTTAACACGTACACCAGCTTGAAGTAGTTGATAGGATACGATTAAACCAATATTACCACTTCCTACCATGATAATCTCTTGTCCAGGTAATACACCATAAAGATTCATCAGTGTTTGAACAGCACCTGCACCATATATTCCTGGTAAGTCGTTATTTTCAAAAGCTAAAAACTTTTCACTGGCACCCGTAGCTACGATGACCGCTTTGGCTTGATATTTTTGATAGGTATCCTGGTGATAGACGCTCACGACTTTATCTGGATATAAGCCTACAACAGTAGCTTCAGTCAAAACTTCAATCATCGGATGTTCAATCACTTGATCGATTAATAACTTAGCAATATCAAAACCTCTTGTTTTCGCATATTGCGCTTTTGATCCAAAAAATTTATGCGTTTGTTTAATTAATTGACCACCTAATTTTGGATTACGATCGAGCAGTAAAACAGAAATACCTGCTTCAACAGCCATTTTAGCTGCACATAATCCTGAGGGTCCTCCACCAATAATGATGAGATCTTTTTGTATCATTTGATGACCCCCTTATTCGTTTGTCTTTCAACAACCATATGTGGTTCTAGTGGGGTAATACATGTTCTTACATTCGGCATACCATTGACAACCATATTACACGATGCACAGTTACCTATGGCACAATAAAAACCGCGTGGGCGGTGATCTTTGATGGAGTAACTGAGGGTAGTAATACCCAGTGCATGAAGAGCTGAAGCTATGGTATCACCTTGGTAACCATAGACTTCTTTCCCCTCAAAAATGAACGCGATTTTTTCACGTTCAGGAAAGTTTAAAATCGGATGTTCTTTTATACGCATAGAACCTACCTGTCTTCTTTTAATGTCATTACTTTTATTCTATCACATAAATATGTGATAAGAAAGAGGAACTTTAAAAACGCTTTCATTTTCATGAAAATAAAAAAAGAGGATAAATCCTCTTTAGAATAATTGCAATAAATCACTGATATTTTGTATTTTTAGATTAGCTTTTTCAAGTTCTTTTTCATGACCATAACCGTAAAGACATCCAATGGTATAAACGTTATTGTATCTTCCAGTTTCCATGTCTGAACTTCGATCACCAATCATCACCACTGGTGCATCTAATGTTTTGATAAATTTGGTTAAAATCTCATGTTTAGGAATATAATCATACATTTCAGAGACATGAAATTGATCAAAAAATCTTTCAAGCTGAAAAGCTTCTTTCATGGCTTCCATGTAGTAAATTTTTGAATTTGATAAATAGACGAGTATGTAATTTTTTTCTTTCAGATATGTTAAGACCTCTATTGCTTTTGGATAAAGTCTTGCATGTCCTTGAGCGATAGAACTTTTCATGGACTCTGAGATGATCATGCTTGCTTGATGAAAGATGTGATCCGTTAATTCAGGTAAGAGTGATAACCACATCTCTTTGGGATTCATCCCAAGAAATTGACTGACATCATATTCAGTAAATTTTCTTTTGGGTGCATACCCTTGAGTTTCCAAATAATGATAAGCCTTTAAAAAAGCTTCATAGTAAATGGCCATGGATTGATGAATGGTACCATCCCAATCAAAAATGATTGTCTTTGTTTTTTTAAAATCCATTAGTCTTTAAACTTAAGCATATGACCCATTTTATCTTTTTTCGTTCTCATGTAGAGTTCATTTCGCTCATTGTGATTAAGTTGGATGGGTTCGCGTGATGTGATTTCGATACCATGGCCTGATAAGCCTTTAAGTTTTAGTGGGTTATTCGTCATCAATTTAACTTTTGATACGCCTAAATCAGCTAAGATTTGAGCACCAATACCATAGTCTCTTAAATCTTCATCAAAACCTAAAGCTAAATTAGCTTCTACGGTATCCATACCTTCATCTTGAAGACCATAAGCTTTAATCTTGTTAATTAAACCGATTCCTCGACCTTCTTGACGCATGTAAAGTAGAATCCCTTTACCAGCTTTTTCTATTTTATCAAGTGCTGCATTAAGTTGTTCACCACAGTCACACTTTAGTGAACCAAAGGCATCACCAGTTAAACATTCTGAGTGCACACGCACCAAGACTTCATCACCAGGTTTAATGTCTCCTTTAACAAGTGCAACATGATGCTCACCATTTAAAGCATTTTCAAAACCAACCATACGGAATTCACCATGTGATGTTGGAAGATTGGCTTCAGCTGCACGTTTAATTAAAGAAGCATCCTTTTTACGATATTGAATGAGAGATGCAATACTGATGATATCCCATTGATATGATGCTGCAAGTTTTGAGATTTCTTCCATCGTATAAAGAGATCCATCTTCTTTCACCATTTCTAAGGTTAATCCTACTGGACTTAAAGAAGTCATTTCAAGTAAATCCATGATCGCTTCAGGATGACCGGCACGTTTTAAAACGCCACCTTGTCTTGAAACAATCGGGTAGATGAATCCATCTTGTTTAAAATCTGATGCTTTTGCATCACGATTTAAAAAGTGTTTGATGGTTTCAACAACTCTTTCATAATCACTTAATGATGAGTTTGCTAAATCAAGTGTTAACTTCTGATGGTCTTTACTGAGCAGTGTTCTCTCGTAAGATGCGTGGATATCCAATCTTGAAAAACGTTCTTTCGTTGAAACTAGCGATACTGCACCTTGTGAAATACTTTGAAAAAGCATCATGTCTTTAACTTCAACTTTTTCAGCTGCCATAACGATTTCTCCAACATTATCTTCATCATCGTCATCGATAATGAGTACAGGTAATCCTTTTTTAATTGATAATAGTGCGTCCTCTATTTTTGATAATTTCATGTTTGTTCTCCTTTATTTTGCATAATTTAAGTAACCTTCGATTAAGATATCTTCGTCAAAGGTATGATAGGTGACATTTTTTAACTGGTAAGCATCTCTCATGAGATCCATGCCATCTCCACCAATCGGTGATAAAGCATCTTTTCCACCAATGATTTTAGGTGCAATAAATGCGTAAACTTTATCAACAATGCCTGATTCTAAAGCTTTTGCATGAACATATGACCCACCTTCAATAAGGAGGCTATCTATTTTTAATTCACCTAATGTTTTCATTAAGTCTTTTAAATCTAGGGGTGTAGTAGGTTTCATGATCATTTTGACTCCAAGATCTTCATACAGTTTGATCTTTTTATCATCTTGTTCCAATGATGTTACAATCCATGTCGGTTGCGTACGTGCTGTTTGAATCAGATAGCTATTCAAAGGGATGGATAAATCTGGATCAATGATGATGCGTATCGGATTTCTAGATACTTGGTTTTCTCTTCTTGTATCAAGATGAGGATCATCTGCAATCACAGTGTTTGCACCCACTAAAATAGCCATGTACTGATTTCTTAGTTCATGAACATAAGCTCTTGATTTCTCATTGGTAATCCATTTGGAATCTTTTGATTTTGTTGCGATCTTTCCATCGAGTGTCATCGCGTATTTCATCGCAACAAAAGGTACCTTTTCTTGAATGTATTTTAAGAAAATTTCGTTTTGTTTGCGTGATTGATCTTCTAAAATACCTGATGTAACTTCAATCCCTGCATCCTTTAACAATTTAACACCTTTGCTATTGACTAAAGGATTAGGATCGAGTTGACTAATGAAGACACGTTTAATCTTTTTTTCGATAATTTTTAATGCACAAGGTGGTGTTTTGCCATAATGGGAGCATGGTTCAAGTGTCACATACATGTCTGCACCTTCAACATCTTCAGTCGCGTTTAAGAAAGCATTGACTTCAGCATGCGCTTGACCAAAACACTCATGGTAACCTTCACCGATAATTTTTCCATTTTTAACAATAACAGCACCAACTAAAGGATTAGGATTAACAAACCCTTTCCCTTTTTCAGCAAGGTCAATGGCTTTTTGCATATATTGATTGATTTCTTTTTGGTTATTCATCATCCAATACCTTACTTTTTAAGTAATCTTTCTTGGTTTAATTTTGTCAAAACGTCATATAATTTCTTTGCATCTTCATCATTAACATCAAGTGATTGATACATTTGATAGGGGATATGTTCAGCTTCTTTAGCTAGTTTTTTTCCTTCACCTGTTAAATCTATCCAAACTTTGCGTTCATCATCTTGATCTCTTGTTCTTAAGATCCGACCATCGGCTTCAAGCTTTTTTAATAGAGGAGTCAACGTACCTGAATCAAGTGATAATTTATTACCTAAATCAGAGACGGTTTGATGATCTTCTTCCCATAGTGCAATCATGGTTACATATTGTGTATAGGTTAAATTGAGTGGATCTAGTAAACTTTTGTAATGTTTAATCACATCACGTGACGATGAATAGAGCAGGAAGCAGATTTGATCATTAAGCTTCCAGTTCACTTAAATCACCTCTTTGATGTACTTTTCGATATGTTCAGGTTGAAAACCTGGACCAAAGCGATGAATGACATGTCCTTCGCGATCAACTAAAAACTTGGTGAAATTCCATTTGATCGATGTGTTTGGAATCAAACGTGATAAGAATGAAATTTTTCCGCTATCGCCAAGATCCTTCTTCTTTTCGTTTCTTAAATACTTATAAAGAGGGTTTGCATTTTTTCCGTTAACATCAATTTTAGCAAACGTCTTAAACTTCGTACCATAATTGAGTTCACAAAATGATTTGAGTTCTTGATCTGTACCTGGAGCTTGATTCATAAATTGGTTGCATGGAAAATCTAAAACTTCAAATCCTTGTTTTTGATAATTTTCATAAAGCTTTTCAATACCTGCATATTGTGGTGTGAGTCCACATTTTGTTGCTGAATTGATGATGAGTAACACTTTTCCTTGATATTCCTTAAGTGAAATATCCTTTTGATCAACATCTTTGACTGTAAAATCGTATACGTTCATATTATTCTCCTTTGATATCATTTAATTTGATTCAATTTAATTTTATCAAATGTATTTCAATGACACAAATGAATTGCTTAAAGAAAAATACCACCTTAAAAAAGGGGTATTTAAGTTACTACAACATATCATCAAGAATCAGAGCAGACTGGTAAATGGTGGGTAAGCCACTACCTGGATGTGTACCTCCACCTACGAGATACATATTCTTAAATTCTTCAAAGTGATTATGTGGTCTAAGAAAAAGCATTTGATCTAAACCATGTGCCAAATTGAATACAGCACCTTGATAAATCGCATCATTCGTTTCCCAGTCAGAAGGTGTATAAATCAATTCTTTTTCAATAAGTGGTGTTAGATCAATACCATGTTTTTCCTTAATGAGATCAAAAACACGCATTTTAATCTGATTTGCTCTTGCTTTAAAGTCAATACCACTCTTAAGATTAGGTACGGGAACTAAAATATAGAGTGAGCTTTTTCCTAGAGGAGCTAAAGTCTTGTCGATTAGACTTGGATTATGAATATATACAGAAAGATCATTTGTTATTTGATTATCCATGAGATCTTTTAAATATTGATCATAATCTTTGGAGAAAATGATTTCATGATGAGGTAAGTCAAGCTTTTGATTCATACCAAGATAGATCATAAACGTTGATACTGAGTATTTCTTCTTTTCTAATGACTTGTGTTTATACTTTCGTAAATCATTTTGATTAAACAAATGCGACATCCCATAAGCGAAATCAGCATTCATCACTAAAAGATCACATGGATGGGTTGTGTTATCGTCTAACGTAACACTTTGGATAGTTCTATCTTCTACATTCACCTTTTTGACAGGTGCATTAAGTAGTAATGTCCCGCCTAATCTAACAAACAACTTCGCCATGACTTCATTGATTTGGTTCAAGCCACCCTCTACATGAAATAAACCAGTGCTATGCTCCAAAAATGGAAGGATGGTGAATAATGAGGGTGCTTGATAGGAAGCCATACCAAGATACTTTGCTTGAAATGAAAGGGAATGAATAAAATGGGATTCATCTTGATATTGTTTTAATAAGGTATAAACTGACTTGAATGGATGTACATAAGGCGATGCCTTGAGGACATCTTTTCTAAAGAGATGAAAGACATTAGGGAATGGCTTTTCTATAATAGGTTTGATCGCTTCTAATTTCTTTTCTTGATCGTGATACCATGTCATGTATGCATCACCTAAACCTGGCGATATTTGATCATAGATCTCACGATTTTTTTCTATGTCTGGTGTTAGAATAACCGTTTGATCCTGGAAAACTAAATGATATAGAGGATCTAACTTAATAAGCTTAAGTTCTTTTTCAAGGTCAAATCCTGAGCGACTAAAAACATTCTTTAAGACTTCGATGTACATTAAAAATGTTGGACCTAAATCAAAATAAAAATCACCGAGTGATAAACGTCTAGAACGACCACCTACACGTTCTTGTTTTTCAAAAATGGTTACTTGATGGCCTTTTTTTTCTGACGTTTGGTGTAATTAGTTGATGAGTTCGTTTTTAACGGACTCTAATATATCAGTTATACCCTGATCTTTTTGAAATGTCTTATATGTGATATTTTTCTTAATCTTTTTTGAACGT
>Ga0265295_1001673_pt1 | contig 38053 bp, 38 predicted proteins | sample Munlansysbiofilm_FD_192503 | JGI IMG/M metagenome (GOLD analysis project Ga0265295, IMG submission 192503) | Leachate microbial communities from a municipal landfill in Southern Ontario, Canada - Methane capture system biofilm | ecosystem: Engineered > Solid waste > Landfill > Unclassified ... | reverse complement strand
GAAACCGTAAAGCTCAACAGTGGGGGACAGGTAAGCTTCTCCACAACCGTTCCCGGCATCACCCGTGGAAACCATTTCCACACCCGCAAGGCCGAACGCTTCGCTGTGATCAAGGGCAAAGCCCGAATTGAACTGAGAAGAATAGGAACGGATGAAGTATTACGTTTTGATCTGGATGGCGATAAACCCTCATTTGTAGATATGCCCATCTGGTACACACACAACATCACCAACATTGGAGATGAAGAATTATATACCATCTTCTGGATTAATGAGCACTATGATGCCAAAGATGCAGATACTTATTTTGAGAAAGTATAATATAGGTTCTCGCAGATCACCGCAGATAACAAAACCGCAGATTAACGCAAACTTGTATCGTCCTTAGGCGAATCAGCGAGAAAAACAAAACATCTGCGAACATCTGCGAGAAAACATAACATCTGCGGAAATCAGCGAGAACTTTTTCTGCGAACATCTGCGAAAAAACATTATCATCCGCGCTAATCTGCGAGAAAACATAACATCTGCGGAAATCAGCGAGAACTTTTTCTGCGAATATCTGCGAGAAACAATTAATCATCTGCGCAAATCAGCGAGAAATATTAATTCATGAAAAAACTCAAAGTAATGACCGTCGTCGGCACACGCCCCGAGATCATCCGTCTCTCACGAGTCATGGCCAAGCTCGACGAATCCGAAGCCATCGAGCACATAACAGTGCATACCGGTCAGAACTACGACTACGAGCTTAACGAAATATTCTACGAAGATCTGGGCATCCGCAAACCCGATTACTTTTTAAATGCTGCCGGAGCCACAGCCACTGCTACCGTAGGTCAGATACTGATTAACATAGAACCCGTTTTAGAAGAGGTTCAGCCCGATGCATTTTTAGTGCTGGGAGATACAAATAGCTGTTTGTGTGCCATTCCTGCAAAGAAACGCCACATTCCTATTTTCCATATGGAGGCCGGCAATCGTTGTTTCGATCAGCGTGTACCTGAAGAAACCAACCGGAAGATTGTCGACCACATTTCTGATATCAATATGCCCTATAGCAGCATTGCCCGTGAATATTTACTCAAGGAAGGCTTGCCAGCCGATCGCATCATTAAGACCGGTAGTCCGATAGCGGAAGTGTTACACCATTACATGCCGAATATTTTAGCTTCGGATGTACTTCAGCGACTTGATTTGGAAGAGGGGAAATACTTTGTGGTTTCAGCCCATCGGGAGGAGAATATTAATAATGAGAAGAACTTCGGCAATTTACTTACAACACTCAATCTTATTGCCGAGAAATACGGATACCCAATCATTGTTTCAACGCATCCAAGAACCCGCAAGAAATTAGAGCAACTCAATATCTCAACAAATTCAACTTCTCAACCCCTCAACCCTTCAACCACTCAACCTTTCAACGCTTCAACCCTTCAACCTTTGAACCCACTCATCACCTGGATGAAACCCCTTGGCTTCTCCGACTACAACGCCCTGCAAATGCACGCCTATGCCGTATTATCCGATTCAGGAACCATTTCAGAAGAATCTTCTATCCTTAACTTCCGTGCGCTAAATATCCGCGAGGCTCACGAACGCCCCGAAGCCATGGAAGAAGCCTCGGTGATGATGGTAGGATTAAACCCGGAACGTATCCTCCAGGGACTGGTGCAGTTGCAATATCAAAAAATGGGCGACGAAAGAAACTTTCGTAAAGTAGCTGACTATTCCATGCCAAATGTCTCGGACAAGGTAGTTAGGATAATTATTAGCTATACCGATTACGTCAAACGGACAGTGTGGGGTGAAGGATAAAGAAAGTCTCTCGCAGATCACAGCAGACAAATAAAACGTAGATCAGCGCAAATCAGCGAGAACTTCTTCTGCGAACATCAGCGAGAAACAAATACCTGACACCAGTTGTTATAATAATATGCACAAGTTAGCGTCCTGATTTAATAATGGTTTGGTAATCTTTAAAAATAACGCAAAATGGAAACAACAATAAAAATAAATACAGATGCAATTTCTAACGAATTCATCCAGAAGATAAAGAACCTGTTTCCTCACAAAACAGTTGAAATTACCATCCGGCCGGCTGATGAAACGGAATATATACTAAGCAATCCGGTACTAACAAAAGTCCTGGAAGAGAGAATCACCGATTATGAAACTAAAAAAAAAGTCATAATACTAAAGGCTGATGATCTTGTATGAGAAATATTGAATTTGTTCCAGGAGCCTTTGAAGAGTATAAAGAATGGGTTGAGAGAGATCGTAAAACAGCACTACGGATTGGTGACCTTGTAAGGGATGTTTTAAGAAACCCTTTTGAAGGTATTGGAAAGCCAGAGGCACTAAAGCATCAGTTCAAAGGATACTGGAGTAGAAGAATCAATCATGAACACAGGTTAATTTACAAAGTTAGCGACACCTCAATTATAATTATCTCCTGTTATTCACACTATTAATCTACGAAATTCAGCGAGAACCTGTTCCACTTCAGACGGGTCAGCGAGAACAATCGCCAGAGGCCTTGGAATAAGCCTCGGTGATGATGGTGGGATTGAATCCCGAAAGAATATTACAAGGCCTGGTTTAACTTCAATATCAGAAAACCGGTAATGAGGTTTCAACTTTTCAACCCTCTCAACCTACTCAACCCCATGGGAGAAACTTTCGTAAAGTAGCTGACTATTCCATGCCAAATGTCTCGGACAAAGTAGTGAGGATAATTCTAAGCTATACCCATTACATTAAGCGGACGGTGTGGAGTGATGAGCTTACACAGAGTAAACACAGTGTATTGCACGAGATGAAAAGTTTCTCGCAGATCAACGCAGATAATAAGACGCAGATCAGCGCAAATCGGCGAGAAAAATAATCAGCGAAAATCAGCGAGAACTTCTTCTGCGAAAATCAGCGAGAACTTCTTCTACGAACCTTTAGAATTTTCTCGCAGATCAACGCAGATAATAAGACTCAGATCAGCGCAAATCAGCGAGAAAAATAATCTGCGAAAATCAGCGAGAACTTCTTCTACGAAAATCAGTGGTAAAAATAATACTCAGCGAACAATTACAGCGAGTATAACATCAGCTAAAACAAAAAACCATGACTGAAAACGAAATTTCCTTTGCCATTCGGGGAGCTATTTTCAAAGTCTATAACACCATTGGCCCTGGGTTGCTTGAATCGGCCTACGAAGCGGCCCTGGCTTACCAACTAAAAAATGAGGGTTTGTTAGTTTCGACGCAGGTTGTATTACCTTTTGTTTATGAAACTATCAACCTGGATATGGGTTATCGAATCGATATACTCGTAGAAGATAAAGTAATAATTGAAGTCAAATCTGTTGATAAATTAGCAGATGTACATTTTAAACAATTGTTGACTTATTTGAAACTATCCGATAAAAAATTAGGACTATTGGTCAACTTTAATACCGATAAAATCGACCAATCCATCAAGCGTATTGTCAACAATCTAAAGGAATAATTTAAAGAGATGTTTCGCAGATCAACGCAGATTTTAAGACGCAAATCAGCGCAAATTAGCCAGAAAAATAATCTGCGAAAATCAGCGGGAACTTCTTCTACGAAAATCAGCGGGAACTTCTTCTACGCAAATCAGCGAGAACTTCTTCTGCGAAAATCAGCGATAAAAGAATACATCGGGTAGTTATAAATTGAATAAGTCTTAATAATTTCTATCAATATCTAAATTGAATAATCCAATACTTCATAAAATTATACCTTTTTTAAAAGTTAGAAGGTATCTTCGTAAAAACCTGAGATTTATTCACAAAATATTGAATTGGAATTGGATCAGAGTCGCTCGAAAAGAGCAGCGTAAAACGCTTGCGAAACTAATGAATAAAGAACGTGTTAAAGTTGCCTTTTTTCTGGTTTCCCCTTCTTCATGGAAATACGAATCGCTATACGATGAAATGCTGGACAACAAATATTTTGAGCCCATTGTCATTATTATTCCTTTTACAAAAGAACCTGATGAGGCTATGCATCAGAAAATGAAAAGTGCTGAAGAATTTTGTATCAAAAAAGGATATAAATACATCTCGGGCTGGGATGCCCAAAGACAACTCTTCATTGATATTACAGAAACGATCAATCCTGATTTTATATTTTTTTCTCACCCTTACCCTATTTCTCACAAGAACTTTAATTTAACCAGTCATTTGGATGTACTTAGTTGCTGGGTTCCTTATTCTGTTCGCCAGGAATCTTTGTACAAAGATATGTTTGATCAATTGTATCACAATATATTTTGGCGTAACTATAGTGAATCTGCAATTCATTTAAAAATATCCAAAAGTTCTGCGCGCAACAAAGGGAGGAATGTATGTATTACCGGACATCCGATTATTGATGCAATAGTAGCTGCAAAACCCCATAATGGTTCCTGGGTACCTCAGGAAAAGCCAAAAAAAAGAATCATTTGGTCTCCACATTGGACAATCAGAGGATATGCATCATCTCCCTTGAATTGGGCAACATTTTTAAGATACTCCGACCTTATGCTTGAACTGGCAGTAGCGTATGAAGATCAGATTCAATTTGCCTTTAAGCCTCATCCACTGCTAAGGAGTGTTTTGGAAAAAGATAATCTATGGGGAAAAAGTAAAACAGAAAACTATTTTAATAAGTGGCAGGCTTTACCAAATGCCCAGATACATGAGGAGTATTATCTTGATTTATTTGCTGATTCAGATGCCCTGATACATGATTGTGGCTCGTTTATGATAGAATACTTAGCTCTGAACAAACCGGTTTTATACCTTCAAAACGAAGCCGATGTAAACTACCGCTTCAACGAATATGGAATTCAGGCTTTAAATTGTCATTATAAGGCATTGAATGAAACTGACGTGCGCAACTTTATTTGTAATTTGATCGATGAAAAAGATGATCTAAGAGATGAGAGAGTGACATTTGGTAAAAAGTGGTTTATGTTTGATGGTGAAACTGTTGCAACCCGAATTATTAATGACCTATTGACAAGTTTAAAAAGAAAAAATTAGGATTGCCCATGAAAATAATTGTAATAGGAGGAACAGGCTTTCTTGGAAAAAACCTACAGCAAAAACTTGATGCCAGGTATTTCGGAAAAAATTATAATTATTCGGATATTCACAAAGCTGATGTTGTAATTTTTATGGCTACTGATGTTGGAGGAATTAATTATTCGAGTTCTCACAACTTCAGCCAATTATTGAATAACGCACAACTTGCTGTTAACTTTTTCAAAAATATTAATCCACGACAAAGGTCAATTATCATTGGTTCCGCAGGCGAATACCCGCATAATTCCACAATCCCAATTCATGAAAATCAGATATTTGATGGCCCCCCGATAATAACAAGCGAGGGTTATGGTATTGGTAAGCGACTGCTATGGCATTTAGCCAAGCTTGCCATTGAAGATATGGATGCAAATATTGCTTATTTAAGATTGACAAATATGTATGGCCCTTATGATAATTTTGATTTGCATTCAGGACATGTTATACCTAATCTATTATTGAAATCCATTCATAACGAGGAGGTATCTATTCATACTTCTGTTGATGTAAGCCGCGACTTTCTTTTTGTTGCTGATGCAGTTTCAGTAATTTTACAGATGATTGACTCATATTTTGTAGGTGATTTAAACATAGGCGGGGGCAGAGAGATCACACTCAAGGAGCTAACGGAAACTATAAATATCGTAACAGGCAAAAACACCTATTGGAAATTTGAAACACAAAACATGGTTGGTCCGCAAAGAAGGCTTTTGGACATCACCAAAGCAAGAGAAAATATTTCGTATGAACCTTCTACCTCTCTTTTGGATGGGCTAAAACAGACATACGAGTACATGAAGCAAACAATACTTTAAAAAGTTTATGAGCTTATTATAACAAGATGCTTTAATATGAAAAAGACTGCTCTCATTACTGGTATTACTGGTCAAGATGGTGCTTATCTTGCCGAATTATTACTTAACAAAGGATACAAAGTTCATGGTCTTAAACGACGGTCCAGCTTGTTCAATACAGGAAGAATTGATCATCTGTTTTCAAAAGATCGCGACCAGCCTTCCAATTTCAACTTTTCATACTTCGACCTTACTGATTCTACCAATATCGTTAGAGCTATTCAACAGATACAGCCAGATGAGATTTACAATCTGGCGGCTCAATCGCACGTTAAGGTTAGTTTTGATACACCTGAATACACCGCCAATGCTGATGGTATTGGAACCCTTAGATTGCTTGAGGCCATTCGTATGCTGGGATTGAAGGATAAAACCAAGTTTTACCAGGCATCTACTTCAGAGCTTTATGGTAAGGTACAGCAAATACCACAAACCGAAACCACGGCTTTCTACCCTCGGTCGCCTTATGCCGTAGCAAAATTGTATGCATACTGGATTACGGTGAACTATCGGGAGGCTTATGGATTGCATGCCAGCAACGGCATCCTATTCAATCACGAATCACCCATCCGGGGCGAAACTTTTGTAACCCGCAAAATTACACGTGCTATTGCAAATATTGCCCTCAATCTGCAGCACACATTGTTTTTGGGCAATCTAAGTGCAAAACGTGATTGGGGTCATGCCAAAGATTATGTAAAAGCCATGTATCTGATGATGCAGCAGGAAACACCCGATGATTATGTAATTGCTACCGGCACCACCGAGTCGGTAAGGACGTTTGCTAAAATGGCATTTGAATGTATTGGGATCACAATTAGATTTGAAGGAGTAGGTAAGGATGAGAAAGGCATTATTGATCATATCAACCATACAACTTTTGAAGAAATTATTGGCATCAAACCAGATCATTTAGTTATAGGGCAGATTATCTTAAAAATCGATCCGTCTTACTATCGTCCTACAGAGGTTGAGCTTCTTGTTGGGGACTCCACAAAAGCGAGAAAGAATCTTGGTTGGGAACCACGATATTCGCTTAACGCACTCATAGAAGAAATGGTGCTGGCTGATGTACATCTGATGAAAAAGGAGCAGTACCTCAAAAACGGTGGTTTTACCATTACTTCTCAAATAGAAGATATTTTTTAAATAAAAGAAAAAGCTATGTCCTACAGAGATTTAAAAGTTACTGCCTCAAAAATACTCCCTGAAGTTTTAGTTTTCGAGCCTTCGGTTTTCTGGGATCTGCGCGGGAATATATACACCAGCTACAACCACGAAAATTATCAGGATCATCTGCCCGCCGAATTAGAATTTCTACACGACAAGTTTGCTCAATCGAAGCATAATGTATTACGCGGACTTCATGGCGACCATAAAACTTGGAAATTAGTATCCTGTGTTTGGGGAGAATTGTACGAAGTTGTCGTAGATATGCGCAAAGATTCACCTACCTATAGGAAATGGGATGCTTTTAAACTTTCTTCAGATGATTACTTGCAAGTATTAATCCCTCCCGGTTTTGTTAATGGATATTACGTGAAGAGTGAACATGCTATTTTTCATTACAAGCTGGCATATGCCGGTGATTATATAGATGCAGGAGAGCAAATGACCTATCTATGGAATGATCCTGAACTTGGAATAAATTGGCCGTGCAAAGTGCCAATACTACAATCAAGGGACAAATAGATTCAAAATTTGAAATTCAATATCTTAAATCAATTCTTACGCAAACCTTTAACTGAAACCTTAAACTTAATCTTTAAACCTTGAATTCCCAATGCTTAACAAATCCAATCCTTCCCTCGCCATTAATGGTGGCACTCCTGTTTCAAAAGAACCCATCCTCATTCACAAACCTTACCTGGATGAGGATGATTTTAAGGCTGTTGATCAGGCCATGCGCTCAACTTTTGTTTCCGGTGATGGCCCCGCTTGCCGGCAGTTTGAAAAAGATCTGGCTGAATATTTGGGTGTAAAGCATGTGTTGTTTGTAAATAGCGCTACCTCTGCCCTGGAACTTGCATTTCGTGTAAAGGATTTTAAGCCGGGCAGCGAAGTGATCGTACCTAATTTTACATACACTTCCACAGCTTTGGGAGCACTTTACAATAATTTAAAAATAAGGCTCGTAGATGTTTATCCTGATAATGGCAGTATTGATGTAAGCAAAATTGATAAAGCTATAAATGAAAACACAGTAGCCATTGCACCGGTGGATTATGGCGGTATTCCTGCCGAAATGGATGAGGTAAGCGCCATTGCAAAGAAGCATGGACTTTATGTGGTTCATGATACAGCACAATCAATTGGCTCGGTTTACAAGGGAAAGAAAACTGGAACCCTGGCAGATGTTTCTACTTTTAGCTTCCACGGAACCAAGAATTTAACCACAGGGGAAGGTGGTGCACTGGTTACTGATAATGACGAGATTGCTGAAAGGATTAAAATTTTACGCGAAAAAGGCACCGACAAATACTCTTTCCTTACTGACAACAAAACACGCGGCTATTACGAATATGTTGATATTGGCAATTCTTATGTTCAAAGTAATATTCTAGGTGCACTTGGTGTAACCCAATTAAAAAAATTAGACTGGATGAACAATAAGAGAAAAGAAATTGCCAGTTTTTACACAAAAGAATTGTCAGGAATTGACGGTTTAGATTTTATGAGAATTACTCAGGGGGCTGAGCATAACTGGCATTTGTATGGAGTATTAGTCCCTCCAGAAGATAAATATTGGATATTGGACGCTCTGCGTGCCGAAGGTGTTATGTCCAATGTTCATTACACCCCTTTGCATCGGAATCGATACTATAGTCAGCTCTCTACCGACGAACTGATGCCAGGCTCAATGGTCTTTTTTAATCGTCTGCTCCGCTTACCAATCTATCCATCACTTAGGCAAGCCGAAATAGAGTTCATTGTGGCCGCCGTACAAAAAGTTTTCAAATCTTAATCCTGAAACCTTGAATCTGAAATCTTTTTTCTGGCTTCTCGAAGATATCCTTTGGAGTCTCCGCTGCAGATACAACCTTTGGCTTCATGGCCCCTACGGACTTGCAAAAGTGGTGGAAAAGATGCCATTTCGGTTTTTGATAAAATACCTAAGAAAGTATGGTGCAACCATAGGACAAAATTGCCGTTTCGAAAGAGGGTTGAATATCCACAGGCCGCTCGGCAATAAACCTTTTGAAAATCTTTACATCGGAAATGAAGTTTATCTTGGTCACAATACTTTAATTGATCTTACGAGTAAAGTAGAAATAAAAGATAAAGTAATCATTGCTTCCCGATGCCAGCTGTGGACACATGCAAGCTACTATGAATACCAGGACTTTACTAAACCCGGTTATGGTGAATATTGTGGCAAGCTTAGCATTGATGAATGTGCCTTGGTTTATTCAAATGTTGTTATTACTCATGGTTTACGTATTGGGGAATTCGCAAGAATTGGCGCAAATTCTTTAGTGAATAAATCCATTCCTGCAAATGAGTTTTGGGGTGGTGTGCCAGCAAAAGTCGTTCGTTTTCATCAAACTGATCAAAAGTCTTAGTAAATTATTGATTCTACTATTATGGAAAGCATTTTTGTTAGTATAATAAATGGTTTAGGAAATCAAATGAGCGCATATGCTTTGGGTAGAAAGTTATCTATACTAAATGATTGCCCGCTAAAACTAGACTTTACGGAATATGATGAATCGAACATAAATCACGAAGGTATAGAGCTAAACCTTTATCGTTTTAATATAAAAGGTGAAATTGCCAGCAAGAATGAGTTTGAGCATTTATTACCCAAATCATCACCACATATTAATAGCAGGGTTATTCGTTCAGTAAATATCCGTTTTAGAAGGCTAATTGGAAGTTACACTTTTCATAAAAAACATTACATCAGGGATATATGGAAAGGAAATCTCAAGGTTCTCAAGGCTAAACCACCATGTTATCTCGATGGAGTTTGGATTAATCCTGAGTATTATAATGACATTCGCCATATTCTTAATAGTGAACTATCTTTGAAAGAAGAACTGAGGAATAGTTATTTCAATAATTTGCTTGAAAAGATCAATCTTTCACAAAATTCAGTTGGTGTCCACTTCCGCAGGAATTTTGCTTTATATCGCGATGCTAACAGGGTTTTTGGTGTACTCGACCTCAATTACTATTACGATAGTATAGATTTTCTTGAAAATAAACTTGGAAAACTAGACATATTCGTGTTCTCAGATGACGTTGATTGGGTAAAAAAGCACTTTAAGCCAAAACAAAAAGTGACAATCGTTGATCGTTCTGAACATTTAACAGACGCCCATGATTGGGAGCTCTTAAAAAACTGCCATCATCAAATCTGTTCCAATAGTACTTTTGCCTGGTGGGCAGCTTACCTTAATCCCAATGAAAATAAAGAAATTGTGGTGCCCTCTCGTTGGTATGCAGATCCAAGGTTTCAGGAAGGGTATGAGAGAGGAACTTTTATACCAAAAGGATGGAAAAAAGTTTGATTGGCTATTTAATAAAAATGCAAATACGTGAAAGTATCGAATTACTCAAAAACTTTTTTCTTAAAGGCAATTCCAGGACACTAAGAGCCAAAAAAAATGTCCTGGTATCATTTATTGCTAAAGGATTGTCAATTGTTATCAGCTTTCTTATTGTTCCTTTAACTTTAGGCTATGTAGGTAAAGTAGAATACGGGATTTGGATGACCATTTCTTCAATTATCTCCTGGTTTTCGTTTTTCGACATCGGATTAGGTAACGGTCTTCGCAACAAACTTTCGGAAGCTCTGGCACGCGACAACCTGGAGACAGCCAAAATTTACATTAGCTCTACATTTGCTTTGATTTCGGGAATAGCTGCATTAATGTTTGTTGGCTTTTTTATTGCCGCCCATTTTATTTCGTGGAATGCTGCACTCAATACCGATCTGGTTTCTAATAGCGAGCTGTTTAAGATTGTAGTAGTCGTTTTTTTCTTTTTTTGCATTGGCTTTGTACTTAAGGTGCTTTCTTCCATCTTGCAAGCCATGCAACAATATGCCACAAATGATGTGCTTGGAGTAATAGCCCAACTTTTTGGGCTGATTGCAATTTTTGTTTTGGTTAAAACTACCGAAAGCTCCTTATTTTATCTGTGTTTGGTTTATGGCAGCAAAACTGCAATAATAATGTTTATTGCAAGCATTTTTCTTTTTACCGGAAGATTGAAGCATTTGCGGCCACAGATTAATAAAGTTAACCTAAAAAAAGCCCTGCCGCTGCTCAATCTGGGCATGTGGTTTTTTATCAATCAAATTTTGTATCTTATTACCACGCAGTCATCGGTCATTTTAGTGGTTCAGTTTTTTGGTCCCGAAGAGGTAACAATCTATAATCTTGCTAATCGCTACATGTCGATGGTATCAATGCTTTACCTTATGGTGTTAACTCCCTTTCTTACTGCTTTTACCGAAGCATACACAAAAAAAGAATACGCATGGATCAAGAATACAATTTCTAAAATTAACAAAATATGGCTGCTCACCTCTTTTGGTACAATTCTGTTGATGATGAGCTACAGGCTGTTTTTTAAATTGTGGGTTGGCGATGAAATAGTTATTCCGGTAGAATTGATTGTTGCAATTGGTGTTTCCAGCATAATTAGTACTTGGTCCACTACATTCACTTTGTTTTTGATGGGGATTGGTAAAATACGACTGCAGTTTTACACCGGTTTCGTTAATGCGCTTTTGTTTATTCCATTGACATTTTTATTTTACCGCTTAAATTTTGGCTTAACGGCACTGGTGATACCTGGAATTTTATTCGGTATTGGAAAGGTTTTCATATTCACATCACAGTACAAACGTGTGATCAATCAAAGAGCACAGGGTATTTGGAACAGGTAGTAAATCATGATTATTGTTAAACTTGCAGGTGGGCTTGGAAATCAGCTCTTTCAATATGCATCGGGGAGGGCGCTTTCACTAAAATTTAATACCCAATTGAAGCTGGATATACGTTTTTTTGAACAGCCGAAATATCGGAAAGATTTCAGGTTGGCAAAATTTAATCTTCCATTCCAGATCGCTGAAGAATCCGAATATAAAAAATTATGCAACTTGCCTGGAAATAAAATGATAAGGCGACTAAAAAGGATGGGGATTAAATTTCCGCCCTATTATCGAAACACACACCTTATCGAAGATGATATCATAAAACTCGTCGAAAATAAGTCATCAGTGCTACCTTCGGATTTCTACATCGAGGGGTGGCTTGCAAATGAAAAATATTTTAAAAACTATCGCCAGGTTTTGATTGATGAACTCAACATGGATCATGCAATGAGTGCTGAAAACCTTAATCTACGGGAAGGTATCAAAAGTGCAAACGCTGTATCAGTGCATGTTCGCAGGGGCGACTATCTTACCAATAGCTACTTCAGTAACTTAACCAGAGATTATTATCAACAGGCCTTTAGGTGGGTGTACGAAAACATCAATAAGCCGGTTTTTTATTTTTTTTCGGATGACATTGATTGGGTGAAAAAAGAATATGCTTTTGTTGACGAAGCTATATTTGTCCAGGGCAATTCATTACGCGAGGGCACTTTTGCAACCCATAGCGCCATTGACGATTTAATGCTGATGCGTAGTTGTAAGCACAATATTATAGCCAACAGCACTTTTAGCTGGTGGGCTGCATGGCTCAACACCTATGCAGAAAAGAAGGTGCTTTTTCCTGCCAGGTGGTTCAATGATGCAAAAGCGCAGCACAAATTCGAAACGGGAAATTATAATCCTGCCACGTGGATTAAAATTAATTGTTAAACTATGGACAACAAGCCAATTTATGTAACCCAGCCTGCATTGCCTGCTTTGGAAGATTTTATTCCCTATCTTAAACAAATCTGGGAAAATAAAATCCTGACCAACAACGGCCCTTATCACCGGCAACTTGAAAAGGAATTGGCTGAATTTTTGGGTGTGCCTTATATTTCATTATTTGCTAATGGAACGCTGGCTCTGGTTACAGCCCTGCAGGTATTACGCATCACAGGCGAAGTAATTACCACACCGTATAGTTTTGTCGCTACCACACACAGCCTTTGGTGGAACAACATAAAACCCGTTTTTGTGGATATTGAACCGGAGTTTGGCAACCTTGACCCGGAAAAGATTGAAGCTGCTATTACGCCGAAAACAACTGCGATTATGCCCGTGCATGTTTACGGAAATCCCTGCATGGTAGAACGCATACAGGAAATTGCCGATATTTACGGGCTGAAAGTAATTTACGATGCCGCCCATACTTTTGGTGCAAAATACAAAGGACAGAGCATCTGCAATTATGGCGATCTTTCCATTTTGAGTTTTCACGCTACCAAAGTATTTAATACCATGGAAGGAGGTGCGATAATTTGCCACGATGCCGCTACAAAAAAACGGATTGATTATTTGAAGAACTTTGGAATTGCCGGCGAAACAAAAGTAATGGCACCCGGCATCAATTCTAAAATGAACGAAATGCAGGCGGCTTTGGGTTTGCTGCAACTAAAAGATTACCCCGGCAATGCTGAGAAGCGAAAAACAATTACCGAAATTTATCGCAGAGAATTAGCAGAAACAATAGGAATAACCCTTTTGCCTGAGCAGGAAAACACGCTAGCCAACCATGCTTATTATCCAATTTTTGTGAATGAAAAGGAATATGGCATGAGTCGTGACGAGCTTTACGAAAAACTAAAGCAAAATAACATTTTTGGTCGCCGCTACTTCTATCCACTCATTAGCGAATTTTCGATGTACAAAAGTTTGGAATCGGCTAAACCTACGAATCTGCCTGTGGCCACTAGAATGGCTGATGAAGTAATTTGTTTGCCGATTTATCCAGAGTTGGAGCTAAGTAGTGTAAAAAGGATTATTGAAGTTCTAAAATAACATCATTTACTTTTTTTAACAGTGCTTTTTAACTCTATTGATTTTGCGGTTTTCTTGCCAATAGTTTTTGTCCTTTATTGGTTTGCAACAAGTAAAAGTTTAAAACTGCAGAATTTAATAATCGTTACTGCAAGTTACCTGTTTTATGGCTGGTGGGACTGGAGATTTTTATCTTTGATTTTATTCAGCACAATTGTTGATTTCATTGTAGGTCTTAAACTTGCAAAACAAAAAAATCAAACCAAAAGAAAAATACTGCTTTTGACAAGTATTTTTGTGAATTTGGGGTTTCTTGGATTCTTTAAATATTATAATTTTTTCTTGGACAACTTTATTTCAGCTTTCACATTATTTGGAGTGGCAATTAAAGCCAATTCCTTAAACATCATCTTACCTGTTGGGATAAGTTTTTACACTTTTCAGACTTTGAGTTACACCATTGATATTTATAGACGTGAACTTAAACCAACGAAAGATTTTATTATTTTTTCTGCATTCGTAAGTTTCTTTCCTCAATTAGTAGCTGGACCTATTGAGCGTGCATCAAATTTGCTACCTCAATTTTATAATAAACGTGAATTTGATTCTGCAAAAGCAATTGACGGCATGCGTCAAATATTATGGGGTTTGTTTAAAAAAGTTGTTATTGCAGACAACTGTGCGGAATTTGCAAATCAGATTTTTAATAATTCAGCAGATATGTCTGGAAGCACGTTAGTCTTGGGTGCATTGTTTTTTACTTTTCAAATTTATGGTGATTTTTCAGGTTACTCTGATATTGCAATTGGTACTGCACGGCTCTTTGGATTTGATTTAATGCGAAACTTTAACTTTCCATATTTCTCAAGAGATATTGCTGAGTTTTGGAGGCGGTGGCACATATCACTTTCAACCTGGTTTAGAGACTATCTCTATATTCCTATAGGCGGTAGCCGTGGCGACACATTTAATAAAGTCAGAAACATATTTATCATCTTTATCGTAAGCGGATTTTGGCATGGCGCAAATTGGACATTTATAGCTTGGGGAGCATTAAATGCAGGTTATTTTTTACCTCTTTTATTAACAAAAAAAAATCGTAACCATCTCGAAACGGTAGCACAAGGAAAAATATTTCCAAGTGCGAAAGATTTCATATTTATGGTTTTAACTTTTACATTGACTGTTTTTGCATGGATATTTTTTAGAGCCGAGAATATTCTGCATGCATCAAGTTACATTTCAGGAATTTTTTCATCTTCGTTATTTGCATTTCCCAAATTTACTGGAATGACCAGGTCATTTACAACTATAGTACTCATTGTAGTTTTTATGCTAATTGAATGGATTGGTCGTGAACAGCAATTTGCAATTGCGAGCTTGGGGCTAAAATGGAAACGCCCGTTGAGATTCATTTTTTATTATTCCCTGGTGTTTGCTATTTTCTTTTTTGGAGGCAAAGATCAGCAATTCATCTATTTTCAGTTTTAACAAACTTGGCAAACAATGAAGAACTTTATCTATAAATCAATTGTTTTTTCCTTACCACTTATCGGATTTATTGTTTTTCTTGAAATTTCTCTTCGTAGCATTCCGAATAGTTATGAGTTAAAGAAAAGCTATTTGGATGATAACTCTGAGTTTATCCAGGTATTGATATTAGGTAGTTCTCATGCCTCCATGGGAGTTGTCCCAGATTGCTTCGATGCTAAGGCGTATAATGCTGCAATGACCTCACAATCATTAGAGATTGACTATGAAATATTAAAAAATTATGAAACGAGATTAAAAAATCTCGTGAGTGTTATTTTGCCTATTGATTACTTTTCGCTTACTTCATCGCTAAAAAACAGTGTTGAGTCTTGGAGAGTTAAAGATTACATTATGTACTATGATTTGCCAATAAAGTCAAGTTTAAAACACGAAAGTGAAGTGTTATCACATTCACTTAAACACAATTTAAAAAGATTCCGAAATTACTACATCGATAAGAAATCAGAGATTTATTATACTGATGATGGAAATGAAATATTTAAAGAAGATCACCAAGTTTTTGATTTGGCAACATCTGGAATTAGAGCTGCAGATAGACACACTACTTCCAGCTACGATAACTACAGAGAAAATCTTAAGATACTCAGTATGATTGTATCGATGTGTCAAAAAAATAATTGGCACTTGCTATTATACACCAGCCCGGGGCATGAAACATATTACAACTTACTTGATAGCATTCAATTAGCTTTAACTATAACCAGTGTGGATAGTTTGGCCGGTATTTATAAAAATTGCGAATATTTTAATTTCTTAAAAGACACTTCCTACCACAGTAGTGATTTTTATGATGGAGATCATTTAAATGAATATGGTGCTCGAAAGTTGTCAAAGAAACTGAACGAATTATTTTAAATTTGGATATGATGCATTCTGGGTCTCGAATAGAAATTGTATCAAATATTTATCCTTTGATTTTCGATGTATAAAAGTCTCGATTCGGCTAAACCTACGAATCTGCCTGAGGCCACTAGAATGGCTGATGAGGTTAGTTGTTTACCGATTTATCCTGCATTAGAGATTGAAAATATTAATTTTATTGCCCGTTTAATAAGAGGTGCATAAAAAGGAATACACATACAAGCTGCAAAATGAGCTGGAACTCGGTGAAGGCCAGTTTATAGAGTTTAAAGAGACGCTCGACAAAAGCTTTGCAAAAGAAATAGTTGCATTTGCCAATGCATCCGGTGGTATTATTTATTTGGGGATTACCGATCAAAGCACAGTAAAGGGAATTGAGGTAACAAATAAACTAAAATCGCAGATTCAGGATATGGCCAGAAACTGCGATCCGCCTGTTGCAGTGCTTCTGACTCGGATTAATAATGTGCTGGCCATCGAAGTGAAAGAAGGCGTTAATAAACCCTACTCCTGTAGTTCCGGTTTTTTTATGCGGATGGGTACCAATTCCCAAAAAATGAACCGTGACGAAATCTTGTCATTGGCCATAAAGACAGGAAAAATTCGCTACGATGAGCAAATTTGTACCGACTTTGACTGGAAAGACTTCGACGACGAAAAGTTTGAGTATTACCTCAAATTAGCGGGTATCTCGAATAATATGCCCAGGGCTGAAATCCTGAAAAACCTGCGTGTGCTTACCAGCGGAGGAATGACCAATGCCGGAGTACTCTACTTTAGCAAAGAACCTTACAAATACATCATCAGCTCAAAAATCCGGTGTATCCATTTCAACGACGATATACGGGTTGATATCCTGGATAAAAAAGAAGTGGACCGCGGAATCATCGGGAATATCGAATTTGCCATAGCATACCTGAAAGAACGCATACCTGTAAGGTTCGAAATTAAAAGCCTCAAAAGAGATGAATTCCCGGAATATCCCATCGAGGCATACCGCGAAGCAATAGTAAACGCGGTTATTCACTTTGATTATTTCCTCGGCGATACCATCGCCATTGAAAAGCTAAAAAGCAGCATCATTATCAACAATAAAGGTGAATTGCTTTTCCCCGAAAGCGATTTTGGAAAGCGCAGCGAAGCACGAAACAGGTTGCTGGTGGATTTACTGGCACGAACCGATTTTATGGAAAAAGCCGGCACAGGTATTAAACGGGTTACCGATGCATGTAATGCCAACGGAAATAAATGCACCTTTAACTTCTCCGATGCATTTTGGGTGACCATGAAATCAAATGTCATCGGCAAGGACGTAGAAAAGGTCGTAGATAATGTTACCGATAATGTTACCGATAATGTTACCGATAATGTTACCGGTAGTCGAAGAAATCAAATTATTAGATTGATTCAGGAAAATAATCAAATTACATTGACACAACTGGCAAAAAAACTATCCGTAACAAAGATGACCATTGTTCGGGATATTGCACGGTTAAAAGCAGATAATATTATTGAACGCATTGGCCCCGCAAAAGGCGGCCACTGGAAAATTATTAAATAATTATGATACAACAAAACACATGCGGTCGCCGCTACTTTTATCCTTTAATTAGCGAATTTTCCATATACAAAGGGCTCGACTCGGCAAACCCCAAAAACTTGCCGGTTGCCGAAAAAATGGCCCAACAGGTGATTTGTTTACCAATTTACCCGGATTTAAATATACACCACATCAAGCAAATATGCACATTAATAAATGAAAGATAATATGCAATTAATATTCACAAAGAAATAATGAAAAATATTATTCTTATTGGCGCTAGAGGTATGGGAAGAACCATACACAATTACCTGGAAGAATTCAAGGAATATAATTCTGATTTCAACATTAAAGGATTCCTTGATGATAAAAAAGATGCCCTTAATGGTTTTGATAACTACGCACCAATAATTGGAACTGTCGATGATTATTGCGTTTGTAAAGACGATTTGTTTATTTGCACTTTAGGTGATATTCCTTACAGAAAAAAATATTCACAACCCATTATTGATAAAGGGGGTAAATTTTACACTTTAATTCATCCCTTAGCCAGAATCATGAAAGATGCTCAAATTGGTGAAGGAACAATTGTTGGGCCTTGGGCATCTATTGGCTCAGGAGCAGTAATTGGCGAACATTGCCTTATTCAAACATCATCATTAATAGGACATGATGTTAACATTGGAGACTGGTCTAGAATAGATACACATGTAGTATGCACAGGAGGTGCAAAAGTTGGAAACAATGTAACCATACATACGGGAGCTATCCTGAATCAAAATGCCATTGTCGAGGACAATGCTAAAGTAGGGGCTGGTAGTTTTGTTTTGAGAAAAGTAAAACAAGGGGATACTGTATTTGGAAATCCTGCCAAAAAATTATAATTGATTATGAAAGCATTAATATTTCCAGGTCAGGGTGTTCAGCGTGAAAGTATGGGGAAAGACCTGTATGACAACTTTCCAAAAGCAAAAGAATATTTCGGACGCGCAAACCTACTGCTGTGCAGGCGCATTTCGGATGTAATGTTTGAAGGTAACGAACTCGAACTGCTCGAAACAAAAAACACCCAACCCGCAGTGTTTTTATACGAAGTGGTCATCGCATTATGCCAAAATGATGTAACTCCTGATTTGGTAGCCGGCCATTCTTTGGGTGAGTTTGCAGCACTGGTAGTTAATGGCACAATATCATTTGATGATGGGTTAAATTTAGTGCTGAACCGTGCTTTAATCTCACAAAAGGTTTGTGAACAGCATGAAACAGCCATGGGGGCAGTCATCGGTCTTTCTGATGATTATATTGGCCGCCGCATTGATGAGATGACCAAGGAAAGCGGTGAACCCATATACTTTGCCAACCACAATGGTCCTGGCCAGGTAGTAATTACTGGTTCAAAAAAAGGAATTCGCCTGGCTTGCAAAGCATTTAAAAAAGAAGGTGCTAAAAGAGCCGTACCTCTTAGCATCAGTGTTTTCATTCACCGTACATGGAAGAGGCCGGCAAAGAATTGGGAAAACTTATTCAACAAACCAAGTTTAAAAAGCCATCGTGTCCAATCGTTCAGTGTGTTGACGGCAAAGCGCACACCGATGTGGAAACCATTAAAACTAACCTGATAAAGCATATTACTCATTCTGTGCAATGGACCTCAATGGTGAACACAATGGATGCAATGGGTGTTAAAACATACTACGAAGCAGGCCCCGACGACACGCTGCAGAAAATTGTAAAACGCATGTATCCCAATAGTAATGTACTTGCATTGGCCGATATTCAAACGTATAAAAATATAATTACTAATTTTAAAACAATTTAATTATGGAACTTAATGAATTTGTAACAGCTTTTGCTGAAGAATTTGAAGACACACCCATTGAGAAATTTGAAGCAAATACCCGATTCAGAGAACTTGAAGAATGGAGTTCTTTATCAGCCCTTTCAATTATTGCAATTGTTGATGAACATTTTAACAAACAAATAACCGGTGCTGATTTAAGAAGCGTAAACACCATTGAGGAATTGTACAATTTTGTACAATCAAAATAATAAAAGTGTAGGCACATGGCATTACTAAAATACAGCAATGTTGGGATTAAAGCAATGGCTGCGGCCGTTCCGCATACAATAATCAACAACTTAAATTATACCCAACATTTTACTTCTGAGGAAGCAAAAATGATTGTTGAAAAAACAGGAATTAATGAACGGCGCTTTGCCGATGATAAAACCTGTTCTTCTGACCTTTGTTATGCTGCAGCAGACAGATTAATTGAAGAGAATAACATCGACCGTAAGGAAATTGATTTGATGGTTTTTATTTCTCAGACACCTGATTACAGAATGCCTGCAACATCTTTTTTGATACAGGAAAGACTAAAATTACCTGAGAGTACGATAGTTTTTGATGTAAATTTAGGTTGTTCCGGTTTTGTGCATGGTTTGTATATAGTTTACGGTCTTATGCAGCAAAGTGGCTTGCGCAAAGCATTGCTTTTAAATGGAGAAACACGAAGCAAGGTATATTCGCCTAAAGACAGGCCGGTAGCTTTTTTATTCGGTGACGCAGGCTCAGCTGTACTCATTGAAAAAGATGAATCTTTTGGTGAAAGTTTCTTTTCAATTAATTCAAACGGGGCGAATGCCGATATGGTAATGATACCTGCCGGAGGATATCGAAAACCCACAACGGTTGAAACACTTAAAGAAAAAGTAATAGATGAAAACGGGAACATCCGCAGCGAAGAACAGGCTTATATGAGAGGTGAAGATGTTTTTCATTGGTTACTCACAAAAGTACCGAAGGATATTAAAGAGGTATTAAGCTATTCAAAAACCGATAAGGAAATAATCGATTTTTTTGTGTTGCACCAGGCTAATAACTTTATGAACAGTTATTTGGCCAAAAAATTGAAAATTGAAAAAGAAAAAATACCATCTACAATTTCAAAGTTTGGCAACACCTCGTCGGTATCAATTCCACTCACAATGGTAAGCGAGTTAAAAAATGAGCTGGTTGTTCCGAAAAAACTATTGTTAAGTGGTTTTGGGGTAGGTATGACCTGGGCTTCTGCCATCATCAATACAAATCAATGTAGAATAAGCGACATCGTTGAAGTTTAAATTATGAATTATAATCCATTTACCTTATCAGGGAAGAAAATTCTTGTAACCGGGGCATCTTCAGGCATTGGCAAAAGCATTGCTGTGGAATGTTCAAAAATGGGGGCTAACCTGATTATTACAGGACGTAACCAGCAAAGACTCGAAGAAACTTTAACATTAATGGATGGAAATAATCATCAGGCTATTCCTGCTGATATTGCCAATGTGAAAGAAATTGAGAACTTGGTTAAGCAATTGCCTGTTCTTGACGGTATTGTCCAAAATGCTGGGGTAAATATTAAAGTTCCTGCTAAATTTATTTCGCAAGAAAAAATTGAAGCAGTCTTTAAAACCAACTTTAATGCTCCTGTTTTAATGATACAATCACTTCTAAAAGCAAAGAAAGTGAGTAAAGGAGCTTCAATCATTATGATGTCTTCGATAGCTACAAATTATGCAGCAGTAACCAATGCCATTTATTCATCTTCAAAAGGTGCTTTAAATTCTTATTCTAAGGTTTTAGCAATTGAATTGGCATCTCGTGGTATTAGAGTAAATATTATTCAGCCAGGTATTGTTAATACAGATATATTAAATGCTTATGCGTTAAAAGATGATTTAATGGCACATGAAAAAGATTATCCTTTGGGGAGGTTCGGAAGTCCAGAAGATATTGCATTTGCAGCAATATATTTATTTTCTGATGCCGCCAAATGGGTCACAGGTAGTGTATTTACCATTGATGGAGGAGTAACTCTAAGATAAACTTTGATTAAAAAATGAATATACAAAAGATTGAACACATTGGCATAGCGGTAAAAAGCCTGGATGAAAGCATCCCTGTATTTGAAAAGTTATTGGGAGTAAAATGTAAAGGAACAGAATATATTGCAGACCAGTTTGTAAATACTGCCTTTTTTCAGGTTGGAGAAAGCAAAATTGAATTGCTGGAATCAACCAGCCCTGAAGGACCGATTGCCGGGTTTATTGAAAAGAAAGGCGAAGGAATTCATCACATTGCCTTTGCGGTTGATAATACCGATGATGCATTAGCCAATGCCAAAGAAAATGGATTTAGGTTAATTGACCGTATTTCTCGTAAAGGCGCAGAAGGACTTGACATTGGCTTTCTTAATCCCAAACAAACGCACGGTGTATTAATTGAATTTTGCTCAAAATAAATCGCCAAATGACAATCGACTCAAAATATATTGAAACCCAAAAGAAACCTGTACCAATCACAGAACAAATCTGGCCGGAAAAAACCGAACCAGTAGTTAGCATCAGCTGTATCACCTACAATCACGAAAACTTTATTCGTGATGCCATTGAAGGTTTTTTAATTCAAAAAACAACTTTTCCTGTTGAGATTCTTATCCACGATGATGCCTCTACTGACAAAACAGCCAGCATAGTAAAAGAATACGCAGAAAAACATTCTGATTTAATTATTCCAATTTTTCAGACAGAAAACCAATATTCGCAAGGGAACAAACCTTTAGCAAATTTTGTTTTTCCTCGTGCCCGCGGTAAGTACATCGCCCTATGCGAAGGCGACGACTACTGGACCGACCCCCTCAAACTGCAAAAACAGGTGGATTTTTTGGAGGCAAATCCTGATTTTAAGCTATGTTTCCATAATGCAACAATTAAGTGGGATAACAATTCAAAACCCGATTCTTACTTTTGTGCCGTAGATCAAAAACCGGTTTCAACAATTGAAGATGTAATAAAAGGATGGTTTATTCCTTCGGCTAGTATGGTTTTTAGGAGAGAGGCCATAATGCCCTTACCTGGATGGTTCTCGAACGTTTATAACGGTGATTGGGCGTTGCAAATGCTGGCTGCTTCAAAAGGAAAGATAGGTTATTTAAATGAAACGATGTCGGTATATCGAAAGCAGCCTGGCAATTTATCAGCTACAATAAAAAGCGAATTCATCTGGATGCAACGAATTAAGCTTCTTCATTATTTCAATCTTTATACATCATTTAAATACAATGATATAATTAATGAAAGAATAGACACACTAATTAAAGAATATAATCAGATTATAAAGACACCAAAAAGCATTTTTGCTAAATTATTTTCATATTCATATATGAAGAATAAGATTTATAAGTTATTCCACTTAAATAAGTATTATAAAATGAGCAACCGAAGCTAATCTATGAGAGTAACACATCGTACCGGTATTAAAAAAGAAACTAGAAAAAAAAATAAATATTCATTCCTTGAGTATTTTATTGTACTCTTAGTTTTATGGGAATCTACTTCAACTTTTTTGTCGCACAGTTCAATTTTTAAACTGTTAATAACACTTTTTTTAATATTAATCTTCTTTTATAGAAAACGAAAAATAGAAAAAGAAATTCTTTTTGTATTGATCTTAGTAGGCAGTCTAATTTTCATACAAGGCATGATATGGGGTTTCTCATTTGTGTCATTATTCACCTTTTCGTTGTTTGCTGTTGTTTTACCATATTTGGCTGTAAAAATAGTTGGCATTAAGTATTTGAAAATATTATCAGACATAGTATTCTTTTCAACACTGATTGCAATTCCTTTCTACATACTGCAAATCTTCATTCCAGGATTTTCGGGACTATTGATGGATTTAGAGCAACGAATTCGTCCTGAATTTGCTCTGGATGGCCGTTATTCAATTCTCATTTATACCATTGCCACAATCCCACGTTTTGAGCCGGATACCATTTTGAGAAATTTTGGGATGTTTCATGAACCTGGTGCATATGCCGTTTTTTTGGTTCTTGCAATTACAGTAAATCTGATGATAAATGATAGGCCATTTGATAGAAAAAATTTAATTTTGATGATTGCTCTAATCTCAACTTTTTCTACAGCAGGTTATCTTGCTATGATACTAGTTTACACTGTATATTTTTTCTACATCAAACGAAATAACCCGCAGTACCTCATTTTAGCAATAATAGTTTTGATTCCCTTGTTGATTTATGTTGCCAGACTACCTTTTATGACAGAAAAAATTCTGTATCATGTCGAAACTGAGACAGATAAAGATTTAACAGATAAAACCAGTGGTCGTATTTTGGGTGCCCGCAAGGCATTAATAGTTCTACAGAGATACCCATTAACAGGGAGGGGTCTTACTACTGCTTCAATGGAAAAGGATGATTATAGTGAAGAAAGAGCTGGATACGGATTTATGGCGTTTTTTGCGCGGCTTGGTGTGGTTCTTTCGATTGCATTTGTTTATTATTTTATACGCGGGATGAAAAGGTTTGCACAAAATCTTACGGGCAATTCCAAATACTGGTTATTGCTTCTTTCTGGGTTTATAATCAACCTTTTTAGTCAGCATTTCATAACCACATCAATTTTTATAATGATTTTTTATATAGGCTTACTTAAAGTGTTTAAATATAGTAATTTTTCTTTCAACAAGTATCGTTAGTTTTTAGTTTAGCTAATGGACATTTTATATACAGATTATGTCATCCGACAATAGCAATAACTTTATATTCATTACTAATAACTCTTTCCCTTTGGGCATGGCTTTGTCAAACCGTATCTTATCCCTTTCCCTCGGCATGATAAAGAATGGTCATGCTGTTACTGTTTTGTGCATAAGGCCGACAGAAGTAAAAGGCGATAATCGGATACAAAACCCAATAGAAGGAATATTTGAGGGTATTCATTATAAGTATTCATTCCAAAATGTTCGAAGCAATTCATTTTTTAAACGTAGAACTGATGATTTTTTTGGAATTCTGTTTACTTTTGTTTATTTGATTAAACGACTTGTCAAACATAAGTCTGAGATTGTTTTTTTTGGCAATAGTTTTATATTTGAAGTTTTGCTATCAATATTTGCCAAAATATTTGGGGTGTTCGTTATTAAGGAAGAAAGTGAAATACCAAGTATATACTTTAGAAACAAGTCTTTTCCTATGTTTAGGTTCAATGTATATACTCATATTATTCCACGGATGTTTAGTCTTAATGCAGTAATGACGGATAACCTTATGGATTTTTTTGTAAATAAGTCCATACCCCAAAAAAAAATAATTAAATTGCCGAATGCAATAGATGTTGATCTTTTTGAAAAAAGAGCAAAACTGTTTAAAATTGAATCTTTGCCAAATGAATACATCGCTTTTTCCGGCTCACTAAGCAATAAAAAAGATGGAGTACTGACACTTATTGAAGCATTTAATAATTTGAGTAGTTGCTTTAGGGAGCTCAATTTGGTATTGATGGGGGCTGGTAATGAAAAAGAATTAAAAGAAATTCAAGTCCTTATAGATAAATATAATTTACAAAGCAAAGTAAAATTTCTTGGTAAGGTAAATAGTTCTTATGTACCTTATGTTTTATGCAATGCTAAAGTTCTGGTTTCTTTAAGACCTCCCTCCTCGCAGGCTTTTTATGGATTTCCGACAAAAATTATAGAGTACCTGCTTTCAGGCAAACCGGTAGTCACTTCCATTACAGGTGAGCTTAATAAATATATGATTGATAAAGAAAACTGCTTTATTACTACGGGCTCAAAAGATAACGTAATAGAGACAATACAATTGGTTTTAGCCGATAATATACTGGCGAATAGGATAGGCGCAAATGGCAGAAACCTGGTATTGAAAGAATTTAACGCTGAAACAATAGCTCAAACATTCGTTAAACAATGTATACAAAACAAACATTAACAGACTATTATCTGTCTGATAAACTACATTCGATTAACACAATGCTGTTCTTTAGCAGCCAAATTACTGTTTAAAATCTTTTCAAATGAAAATTCTGGTAGTATTAAACAGTCTTACAATCGGCGGTGCTGAAAATTATACTGTCGGGTTAATGAATCAGTTTGTAAGTAATGGACATCATGTTAAACTTATTGTCCTTGCGAATGAATTGTCATTAAAAGACCGTTTGTCATCAATGGTTGAGTTGCTGGTATTGCCACGGAAACACAAGCTCGATTATGGAGTACTTTGGCAACTTCGCAAAGAGGTTAAATCAGATACGTATGATGCTATTATATCATCTTATGTGATATATCAAAAACTGGCGATGATCTTCGCAAACAGTAAAGTTGTTACATTTTACCCCATACATTCGACCATCCCAAGAACATGGCAGGATAGCGTCATAAGAAAATTAATATTTAAAATTAAAAACAAGAATGAAGTATTCCTTACTAGTATTGATAGTCAAACTAAATACTTTATAAACAAGTATAATCTTTCCTCAAAATATTTTGAGCAAATATTAAATGGAGTTGACACCGATTATTTTACTATCTGCCAAGATTGTTTCGACAAAGAAACCTTTTTATCAAAAATTGGCGTACCTTCTGGTAATAAGGTAATATTGATGGTTGCAGGTTTCAGAGAGGAAAAACGACATATTGATGCATTTTTGGCATTTAAACTCTTACATTCATCATATAAGAAAGTGTCACTTGTTTGTGTTGGAAACAATAATTTAACCTCAAAGAATCACCTTGAATCTTTCATCAGAGAAAAAAAAATAGGAAATGTCATACTGTTGAGTGCTTCCGAAGCCGGAGAAGTAAGAAACTATTACTGGTCATGTGACCTATTTACTCTTACCTCCAATAAGGTCGAAACATTTTCAATCAGTGCATTAGAAGCACTTGCCTGTGGGAAACCATGTGTTTTAACCAATATTGGCGGGGCAAGTGATTTTATTACTGAGATGAATAATGGTAGTATAGTGAAACCAAACGACATCGAAAGTATTAAAAGTGGTTGGTCTAAAGTTCTTAATAATTTAAATAGTTTTAACAAAGATAAAATAAGAGAGAAAGTAGTTCAAAATTACTCGATTCAGACATCAGCTAAACAATATATTGAATTAATAAAAAGAAAAAAAACATGAAAGTTGCAATTTTAGCCGGCGGTTTTGGCACTCGCCTCAGTGAAGAAACCGCTAACATCCCCAAGCCAATGGTCAATATCGGAGACAAGCCAATCCTCTGGCACATAATGAAAACATATTCAGCATATGGTTTTAATGAGTTTATTATACTTGGTGGTTTTAAGTCTTACATCATTAAAGAGTACTTTGCTAATTATTTTCTACATCAGTCTGATGTTACGTTTAACCTGAAGAGCAACACCATTGAAATACTGAACAATGAAACTGAGCCTTGGAAAGTAACTATTTTGGATACTGGTTTGAATACATTAACTGGTGGCCGAATAAAAAGGGCAGAGAAATATTTGAACACAGAACCATTTATGCTAACATATGGTGATGGAGTTTCGGATATTGATCTTAATAAATTGCTCTCCTTCCATAAAACCCATGGGAAAGCCTTAACAATGACTGCCGTTCAGCCCGAAGGACGCTTTGGCGCCTTGGAACTAGGGGAAAATGACGCAGTATTTAATTTTATGGAAAAACCTAAAGGTGATGGTGCATGGATCAATGGAGGATTCTTTGTTTGCCAACCCGAAATATTTAATTATCTGAACGAAGGTGACCAATCTGTTTGGGAACGTACGCCATTGGAAAATATGGCAAAAGACGGAAATCTCTTTGCCTATAAACATAGAGGTTTCTGGAAACCAATGGATATGTTACGTGATAAACTCCAACTCGAAGAATTATGGTTAAAAAAGGAAGCACCATGGAAAATCTGGAATTAAGCAGCATGTTTGGAGGGATATACAGAAACCGGAGGGTACTGGTTACTGGTCATACTGGATTTAAAGGCTCATGGCTTTGTTATTGGCTTAGTCAAATGGGAGCACAATTATATGGCATCTCACTTTCCCCTCCAACTCATCCGAATCATTTCGATCTCTTAAGTTTTGAAATTGAAAGCTACATTCAGGACATTAATGATTTTAGCAAAGTAAATAAAATCATTCAACAAATTAACCCTGAAATTATATTTCATCTTGCCGCACAGCCACTTGTAAGATTATCATATCAGGAGCCTATAAATACTCTAACAACAAATATACTTGGCACAGCCAATATACTAGAATCTGCTAGACAACTAACAAATCTTAAAGCTGTTGTTATAGTAACAAGCGATAAATGTTATGATAACAAGGAATGGGTTTGGGGTTATAGAGAGAATGAAGCAATGGGAGGGAAAGATCCATATAGTGCTTCAAAAGGATGTGCAGAGATTATTACTTCTGCATACAGAAATTCATTCTATAATAATTCTGGTAAAGCACTTATCGCAAGTGCTCGTGCAGGTAATGTTATTGGTGGTGGTGATTGGGCGAGAGATAGAATTATAACAGATATCGTTACTACCGCCAATATGTCCGAAAGGGTTTATCTAAGATTTCCCAATGCAACACGTCCATGGCAGTATGTGCTTGAACCGCTAAGTGGATATCTAACATTGGGTTGGCAGTTGTTAGAAGGAGTGGAATCATTTGGTGAGTCATGGAATTTTGGACCAAACAATGAAAGTAATGTAACCGTGATGGAACTTGTAAAGGAGGCTTCGAAACACTGGAAAAAAATAGAGTATGATTATGATAATGAAGCACATCCACATGAAGCTGGTTTCCTGATGCTTGACAGTTCTAAGGCAACTAAATTACTACAATGGAGACCTGTTTGGAACTTTAACCTTACTGTTAAAAATACAGTAAACTGGTATAAATCCTATTATGAATCAGGCGAGATACTAACAGATGAAATATTACGTGCCTATATTACTGACGCCATAAGCAAAAGTATTCCATGGAGCCTAACTTAAGATTTTTTGATGATAAGAGAATCCTTATAACTGGTGGAGGGGGATATTTGGGGTCAAAGCTTGCTGAAATTTTGGCAACTACCCATGCTGAGATCCATTTGTTGGATGTAAAGTTTAATGAAATTGCTGTAAAACTAAATACAGAGTATACCCACTTGAGCAATATAGTTTGCGATCTGACTAACAAGGAAGAAATAGAGAATGCCATAAATTTTTCACAACCTGACCTTGTTTTCCACTTTGCTGCACTTCTAGACAGAGTAAGAGATTTTTCCAATTATGATCAATTATACAAAGTCAACGTTGAAGGCACATTAAATCTATTGGAAGGTTTAAAGCGGGTTAATTACTCCGGATTATATTACGCAAGTTCAAGCGAAGTGTATGGCAATAAAAACCCCTCCCCATTTCGTGAAGATCAAAACCCTTCGCCAGTTTCCCCCTATTCCTTAACCAAACTAATGGCAGAGAACCTCATATCAACATATTCACTGATTAAAGATAAACCATATACTATTCTTCGTCTGTTTAATTTTTACGGATCACAAATGCCTCCCACATTCTTTCTTAGTCAACTAGAAAAATCACTTTCTAAAAATATTCCTTTTGAAATGACAGGAGGTGAGCAGAAAAGAGATTTTATTTCTATTGAGGTTTTAATAGAATTAATACTAAAAGTAGCAAATAAACCAAAATCTAACCAAGAGATCATAAATATTTGCAGTGGACAAGCAACCTCAATTAAGGAACTTGCATTAAGAACAGCTAGTTATCAAGACAAACTTCATTTGTTGCGAATCGGAGCACTTCCATACAGACTAAATGAAATTTGGGAGATGATAGGTGACACTAATAAACTGTCAAAAATATTATCTTCCACTGTAGACTAAAGTAGTAAACCCCAGCAATCGTTATGAAAGAAAACATTTACGATATATTAGCCATAAGGGATTATTATCCAAGCGTGAATAATCCTACAAGTTCTACTTGGGTTCTTAATCAGGTTATTGGGTTACAAAACCTGGGTTATTCGCCTTTAGTACTTTCCCCCACTCCTATTAATCCATTAAGGCGAGTTCTTAAACAAAAATTCCACTATTATGATAAGCCATCCAACCAAATTGAAACTTATAAGGATACTCATGTAAAGAGACCGCCATATTTGAAATTTCCTTTAAATAAATTTAAGAAGTTTACAATCGAAAGATTGAGCAATACAATTATAAAGCATGGCGATTTGCCTGGCATTAAAATGATTCATGCACATTTTGGACAAAATGGGGTTGCTGCTTTACCATTAAAAGAGAAATTAAAAGTCCCAATGATTACTTCTTTCTATGGTTATGATTCTGGAAGATTAGGTCGATTATTTAAACCGTATTACAGTGAGTTGATAAAAAAAGGAGATCTGTTTTTAGCACTAAGCAACGATATGAAACAAGATCTTATTAAACTAGGCTTCCCTGAACATAAAATTATCATTCATAGACTCGGTATAGATTTAGACAAGTTTACTAGCGCCTTTGAGCCAAACGAAACATTTACTATACTTACTGTTGCTCGCTTTACTGAGACTAAAGGTATTCATTATGTATTAAAGGCTTTACATTTATTCTTTAAGATTTATCCCGACGAAAAACAACGTATCAATTACACAATAGTTGGGGGGGGCTATTATGAAAGCAATATTAAGGAACTGATCGAACGTTTAGATCTAAAGCATAACGTATGCATTATAGACAATTTAAGTGTTCCAAATGGCAGAGAAATAGTATTGAGTGAAATGAAAAAATGTAACCTGTTTGCTTTATGTAGTTCAACACCAAAATCAGGTGGTAAAGAAGGGACTCCTGTTGTTTTAATGGAAGCACAAGCATGCGGAAAGCCATGTATTTCAACTTTTCATGCCGGAATCCCAGAAGTAGTGATTAACAATAAAACTGGCATTCTGGTTAATGAACACTCTCCAGAAGAGATAACAAAAGCAATTACACAATTATATTTCGACAAGAAAAAACGTGACCACTTTGGAAATAATGCAAGAACTCATATCCACTCTTTTTATAATCAGAAGCTGCAAATGATAGCACTCAAACAAATATACGAAAACCTTTTACATAATAATAATTTTTCTTATGTCATTTATTAATACAATTTCTGAAAGGATTATTCTCCCTTTAAGCGATTTTGCTATAGGCCAATCCGTTGCAAAACATTTAAAGCTCCTTACCAAAAGCCAATGGTGGTCAGAAAAAGAATTACGCAACTACCAAGAAGCTCGCTTGCAGAAACTCATTAAACATAGTGCATTAACTGTTCCCTACTATCAGGATTTGTTTCAAAGAAATGGATTAAAGGTTGAAGACATAAAAACTATTGAAGATTTAAAAAAAATTCCAATCTTAACTAAAGATATTATAAAAAAGGAAGGTTTAGATAGGTTTACTTCATCTGCTATTCCACCAAGGAAAAGAATTAGAACTAGCTCAAGTGGTTCAACAGGGGAGCCTTTAGTTTTTTATACTACTAAAGAAGCGTACAGTTTTAATATTGCAGCCAATCTGCGTGGTTGGTCTTGGATGGGATACCGTTTAGGTGATAAATTTGTGAAAATAAGTAACGTACCAAGAAACCGTCTAAAAAAGATTCAGGATTTTTTTTCCCGTAATAAATGTATATATTTCAGCAGCACAGACGACACAAGCCTTCTAAAAACTTTGGAAGAGATTAATGCATATAAACCAAAAATACTTCGGTCCTATATCGCAAATCTTTCTTTGCTTTTAAAAGCATCAAATAAATACAATGTTCCCATTAAAAACCTCAAAGCAATTACAACGACTGGTAGTGTGCTCCATGAATACTTTAGAGTTGATATTGAGCGTGCAACTCACGTAAAGGTTTTTGATGCATACTCCTGTGAGGGTGGTGCTACAGTTTTTGAATGTAATACACATAGTTGCTATCATTCTACAATGGAATATGCAATCAGCGAGATAATATTGAATAACGAAAGTGGTTTGGGGCGCATGGTAACTACCGATTTATGGAATTATGCAACCCCTTTTATAAGATATGACTCCCAGGATCTTATGGAATTATCATCCAACAAATGTAGTTGCGGTCGAAATTTATTACCAATTAAAAAAATTATCGGCCGTGATTATGATATACTAATTACGCCAGATGGTCGGTATGTAACACCATTAAGATTAGGTGTGTTTTTTAGAACCCTATCTGATGTTGTTCAATATCAGGTTCGACAAGAGACCGTTAATACATATGTTATTTATCTGAAAACCTCAGACAAGAGGATAAATGAAACTGAGCTCAAAGTAAAAGCGTTTTGGAGGGAAATTTTTGGAGATCAAGCGATCCTAAATATTTATTCAGTTGATAATATTCCTTTGACTAAATCAGGAAAGCGTCGCTATGTTATTCGAGCAGAAAATATTACACTGAGTTAGTTTTATTATAATATTGGAAAGCCATCTTAATAAAAATAACCAAATATTCTTATATCACTAATGAGTCATACTTTAATAATTGATTATGGGATGGGTAATATCAATTCTGTCTTCAATAAAATAACCAGATTATCAGGGAACGCCAAAATTACCTCTGATCCGCAAGCAATATTATTTGCTGACAGAATTATTCTTCCAGGTGTAGGTCATTTTTCAAAGGCCATGCAAAATCTAAAAGAGCTTGGACTATGTGATATCTTAAACGAAGCTGTATTGGTTAAAAAGATACCAATTATGGGTATTTGTCTCGGCTTTCAGCTTATGGCGAAGCAAAGTGAAGAAGGCGATGATGATGGTTTTGGCTGGTTCGATGCTGATGTAGTTCATTTTAACATACAAGATAAGTTGATACACAAGGTGCCGCATATGGGTTGGAACAATGTGAATACAACGAAACAATCAGCGCTGTTCGATGGTATTCCTGAATCCCAGGAATTCTACTTTGTACATTCCTATCATATCAGATCAAATAATGAGGAGGACGTGCTCTCAACAACAGATTATGAGTACAATTTTGTTTCGGCACTTGAAAAGGACAATATCTTTGGAGTGCAGTTCCATCCAGAAAAAAGCCATGATGTCGGAGAGAAAATGTTAGCAAACTTTTTAAAAATATAGAAATGTTTCGTCCAAGAGTGATCCCTGTACTGTTGTTAAAGAACAAAGGGCTTGTCAAATCAACCAAATTTAAAGACCATCGGTATATAGGTGATCCTATAAATGCAGTTAAAATATTCAACGATTTGAGAGCAGACGAACTGGCATTCTTAGATATACTCGCGAGTAAGGAAGGTCGTATAATTTCCCTTGATTTTGTCAGCAAAGTGGGTGAAGAAGCCAATATGCCCTTTGCTGTGGGCGGTGGGATTGCACACATCGATGACATTCAGAAAATTATTGCAGCAGGGGCTGAAAAAGTCATCATCAATACACAGGCCTTGAATCTGAAGTTTATCCGTGAAGCTGCCGACACCTTTGGTTCCTCTACCATTGTGGTTTGTCTGGATGTGAAAAAGAAACTGTTTGGCAAAAAACAAACCTGGACATTGTCCGGTGAAAAAGTAAGCGGATACACCCCTGTTGATTTCGCCCGCATGATGCAGGACAATGGTGCAGGCGAACTCATCGTTCAGTCCATCGAGCAGGATGGAATGATGCAGGGTTATGACATTCCTCTTGTCAAATCTGTTTCTGAAGCTGTCACCATTCCAGTTATCGCGCTGGGTGGTGCCGGAAACTTATCTCATATGAAACAAGCATATACCGATGCCTATGCAAATGGTCTGGCGGCTGGCAGTATGTTTGTCTACCATGGTGCACGAAAAGGCATACTTATTAACTATCCGGAACGTCATGAAATGAAAGAATTATTTAAGTTATGAAAATTTTAATAGATCTGGGGCACCCTGCGCATATCCATTACTTTAAAAACTTCATTTGGCTAATGGAAGAAAAAGGCCATCAATTTTGTCTTGTTTCACGGGATAAAGAAGTGCTTCATCATTTACTAAACCATTACAACTTAAACTTTATTTCTCGTGGAAAAGGTGGCAAGTCACTTTTAGCCAAAGCAGCCTATATCATAAAGGCTGATTATATTATCTATAAAGCGGCAAAACGATTCAAACCAGATATTTTCCTGAGTTTCTCTTCCACTTATGCGGCGCATGTTTCACGCGTTTTCAAAAAGCCGCACATTGTGCTTGATGATACCGAACATGCAAAGTTCGAATTAATGATGTATCCTCCATTTTCAGATGTTATCCTGAATCCTAAGCCCTTCTGGAAAGCGTTTTCTAAAAAGCAGCTATTCTTTGATAGTTATATGGAGATGAGCCATTTATTGCCAAAATACTTTACCGCCAATGCAGAAATAATTGAGTCCTATGGCTTGAATGAAAATGAGAAATACTTCATTGTAAGATTTGTCTCTTGGGATGCAAGCCACGATGTAGGTCAAACCGGCCTTGATTTGTCTACCAAACGAAGTATTGTAAAAATATTAGAAAAGCACGGCAGGGTTTTAATCTCATCTGAATCGAAGTTGCCAGCTGAACTAGAGAAATATAAAATTAAAATTAACCCGGCACATCTTCATCACTTACTTTACTTTAGCGCAATGTATATCGGCGAAGGAGCTACTACGGCAGCCGAAGCAATTATTCTAGGCACACCAGCTATTTACATCAATACGCTTGATGCTGGTACTATTAGCGAACAGGCTGCAAAATATGGGTTAGTTAGTTTGCGAAATGCCAAGGATATAATGGTTAAGATTGATGAATTTCTTTCACCTCAAGCTAAAGCTGATGCCATTGAAATGCGTAACAAACTTATCAATGATAAGATAGATATTACCTCTTTCCTGGTTTGGTTTGTCGAAAACTATCCTGAAAGCGAAAAAATGATGCGAGAAAACCCGGACTATCAATACAATTTTAAATAAAAATGGAAATCAAACCCTATCAATACAAAGCCGGCCAGGTATGCACCCGTTGCATCATGGACGATACTGTCAAAGGCATATCATTTGATGAAAATGGCGTATGCACCTTTTGTCATATACATGATGAGCTGGAAGCATCCTTCCCTATGAATGATGAAACGCCAAAGAAACTGCAGGAACTCGTCAACAAGATTAAAAAGGAAGGCAAAAACAAAAAATACGATTGCGTGTTGGGAGTGAGCGGTGGTAGAGATAGTACCTATACCCTTGTTGAGGCAGTTCGACTTGGTCTTCGCCCGCTGGCAGTGCACTTTGATAACGGCTGGAACTCTGATTTGGCTGTTCAAAACATTAAAAACGTTTGTAAAAAACTGAATGTAGACCTTTATACCCATGTAGCAGACTGGGAAGAATACAAGGATTTGCAACGCGCTTTCCTCGCTTCTTCAACTCCTGATGCCGAAGTGCCAACGGATTGGGTGATATTTTCAGTGCTGTTCCGCGAAGCAGCAAGAGAAGGCGTAAAATACATCATCCATGGACACTCATTCCGCACCGAAGGAACCACACCCCTCACCTGGACCTATATGGATGGCAAATATGTAAACTACATCCACAAAAAGTTCGGCAAAAAGAAAATCAAGAGTTTTCCAGTGATGTCCATGTGGGATTACCTTTACTTCACTTTTATAAGAAAAATCCGGCAGGTACGCATGCTTTATTACTTGCCATACAATGAGGATGAGATATTGGAAAAGCTTAACAGGGAAGTTGGTTGGCAAAGCTATGGCGGCAAACACCACGAATCCAAATATACAGGCTTCTTCCAATCATTCATTCTTACACGAAAATTCAATATCGATAAACGCAAATTGCACTATTCCGCCCTGCTTCGCAATGGTCAGATGACAAGGGAAGAAGCATTGGCCAAAGTGCAAAAAGACCCCTATGATGGAGGCAAGGCCACCTTGGATTATTGCCTTAAAAAACTTGATTATACCCACGATGAGTTTGAAGCAATAATGAATGAGAAACCAAAGCTGTTTCTGGATTACAAATCCTACTACAGCCTTGTCCGCAAAATGGAAAAGCCAATTCTTTGGGGCACCAAAGCAGGTATTATTCCTGATACTGTATATAGAAAATTCTTTAAGTTTGATATCTGATTGTTTTAGTTTAAGGATCTAAAATGTCAAAATCAATTTTACTACAATTAGCAATAAAAAGTTTAAACCAGTCATATCTGTGGCTGGTTTTCTTGTTATTGGCCGCTCCACTTGTATCAAAATCTCAGCATATAAACGAGCATATACAAAACCAAAGCTTATACAGCTTCCTGGATGAACTCGCTACCAGTCAAATTATTGAACTCAATACTGCTGTAAAGCCATACAGTCGCTTAACTATTGCAGGTTTTTTACAGCAGGCTGCATCAGACCGGGATAAGTTATCAAAAGCTCAACAAGATCATTTAAAGCTTTGGTTAAAAGAATTTGCACTGGAAACCGACACCTTAAAAACAGGAAAACTAACACTATTCCATCACCCAAACAGAAGCTCACTTCATCTTTTACCTCCGGAGTTTTCTTATAGGGACAACTACTTTCGAATCTTGCTTCGTCCGGTTTACGGAATACGCTTCATGCAAAACACTAATACAAACCAAACTGCAAGTATTGGTGGTATTGAGGGCGCTGCCTACTTGGGCAAAAATTGGGCTTTGTATGCCAGCCTTAGAGATAACTATAATAGTGGTGAACCGTTTACCAAACCTGAATACTTTACACAGGAACCTGCCGGAAATTATAAATTTGCTAAAGGATCTGAATTTAGTGAAATGCGAGGGGGTATAACTTATAGCTGGAGGTGGGGCACCATTGGATTTGTTAAAGATCACCTGGCATGGGGCGATAATGCCAATGGTAGTAATATCTTATCAGGTAACACACCATCATTTCCTATGATTACCCTAAAAATAAAACCAGTAAAGTGGTTTGAGTTCAACTATTTCCACGGCTGGCTTGTTTCTGAAGTAATCGACAGTACCCGTTCCTATTACACTGCAAGCGGGGATTACAAAGCTGTATTTCGTAAAAAATTCATAGCAGCAAATCTATATACATTTACACCTCTTAAAAGGTTAAACATTTCTGTTGGCAACGCCATCATATACAGTGATATGAACGTTCATCCAGCATATTTAATCCCTTTCTCATTTTTTAAATCAATAGATCATACACTCAACTTTAATATCGAAAACCAAAACTCAATGATGTTTATTAACCTAAGTTCAAGGCAAATACGGAACCTACACTTCTATTTTTCTGCCTTCATCGATGAGTTTTCCCTCACAAGGGTAACCGATAAAACCAAGCACAATTTTATAAGTCTCAAAGGTGGTTTCTCAGTTGCGGGATGGCCATTCCAAAACCTCAGTTTAAACGCAGAATTAACGCATACAAACCCAAATACTTTTGAACACTACACCGAAACAACCACCTATGAAAGTAACAATTATAACCTTGGTCACTATCTAAGGAGCAATTCAATAGATTACTACCTTTCATTCAACTACTTGCTACCCCATGCAATCAGAATAAAAGCCTCATATAATTATGCCTTTCACGGAAACGACTATGACTATGATTACAATGGAAGCATTCCGGTAGATCAATTACCTGTGCTGGAACAAAAATCATGGACACACCAAAATTTGAACCTGCATGCTGAAATATATCCTGTTCCCAACCTAAGGCTTTTCACATCCTTATCACTTGATATAATTAAAGGCTACGATCTGGATGGCAAACCAGCCCATTACTATTTAGATAAATTTAGCCCTAAATACTTGCATGGCAATACTAAATCGTGGGTAATAGGCTTTAATCTTGGCATTTAATAACACCAAAAAGCAAAAAATCAACCCCACGAAAAATCCGAAGTGAAGAACAACTCAACCCATCAACAAATCAACAATCCTTGCCACGTAAACCCATCTTCTACACCTACTTACTGGCCATCCTCGCCCTGATAGCCCCTCCTCTCAACACCTCCTCCGAACTCAACAACATCACCATCCTCCAGCTACGCGGCGATTATTTCTTTCATATCCTGTTGTTTATGCCCTGGGCATTTTTTCACAACACAGCGGCTAAAAACCTTCGCCTCAGATGTAGTTTTTGGTTTGCTGCTCAGACAAAAGAAACAAGAAAAAAGAGCCAGCAGCGAATTGCCCATCAACAAATCAACAAATCAACACAGAACAAATCAACAAATCAACACAGAACAAATCAACAAATCAACACAGAACAAATCAACGAATCAACACAGAACAAATCAACGAATCAACACAGAACAAATCAACAAATCAACACAGAACAAATCAACAAATCAACACAGAACAAATCAACAAATCAACACAGAACAAATCAAC
>Ga0265295_1001672_pt1 | contig 38109 bp, 36 predicted proteins | sample Munlansysbiofilm_FD_192503 | JGI IMG/M metagenome (GOLD analysis project Ga0265295, IMG submission 192503) | Leachate microbial communities from a municipal landfill in Southern Ontario, Canada - Methane capture system biofilm | ecosystem: Engineered > Solid waste > Landfill > Unclassified ... | reverse complement strand
TTGATGCCAATATCATCATGATTGGCCGTCGCGGCCTGTCAATGGTGAGCGAGTTGCTCATGGGCAGTGTTAGTTCCGCTGTCCTGCATCGCTGTGGTAACTCAACTATTGCTATTGTGGCGGGTAGTACTAAAGATTAAATTGACATATACAGCTCAACGCAAAACTCCACCGCAATAATTATTACGGTGGAGTTTTTTTATGCTGCGTCTGTTTAATTCACTTGCGAACTAGTGATTCATCTGATCAACCATGGGGATCAACCTTTGGTAATCATCATAGGTCATCGAGCTTTCCCAGTGTCCGCTGGCCATGCCGAGCATAACTCCACCCGCGTATATTGATAGCAGTACCAGCGGGAATACCCAGCGTGGCAGCGGTTTACGCGTCAAGGGAGTGGACATGGCCAAGCTGTTTTGCGGGCAGACCTCAACACAGGTTAAACATCCAGTACATTCGGGATTGCAGATGTTGTTGCTGATATGCACCTTAAGCTGCGATGGACAGGCCTTGCTGCACTTTTGACAATCGATACAGGTGGTGAGGTCGCGCCTGATTTTGAAGGGGCTGAGCATGCTGACCAGCCCGAGTAGCGCGCCGTAGGGGCACAGGTAGCGGCACCAGAAGTTTTTATACAGCAGCGATAACAGCGTTGTTGCTACTAACACCACGATGGTGGTAGTGGAAATTTGGGTAAAGAAGCGCAACATCTTTACATCACTCAACGACCAATAGGGCGACTGCACAAACGAGGCGATGGCATCGGCGGGCATGTCGACCAGAAGAATCTTCACAAAAAAGCCTAGTAGTAGATATTTTAACCCGCGCAGAGGGATATCCATCCAGCGCCACATGGTGAAGTTGCGCCCAAAGATTTTTTCGCCCACTTTGCGCGCCGCCTCAGACAGGGTGCCTACGGGGCACAGCCATGAGCAGAACGATTTTTTTGCCAACAGACTCATGAGCAAAAAGGTGACGAGTAAAACCAGTGCCGCTGGGTGTTTTGTATCGAATACCCCGTTTATCAGCCACAGCTTCAGGCTGGCTAAGCCGCCGATGGGCAGAAAACCGTCGACACCAGCGGGGCGAGCGATTAGTGGGGTGACGCCGTTACTCTCAAAATGGCGTACAAACATACCGAAACGGATGCCAAGATATAAAATCCAACCTAAGAAGACCCATTGTACCAATTCGCGCCAGAACGTGGTTTTTTGCCAAAATGATTTCATGCTATCCCTTCTTTAGAGTCGTAAATGTAGTGAGTAGTTCCTGATCAATCTGTTGAATATTAATCATATTTTGTGTGGTCAGACTATCCCAGGTGGCCACTTGTCCTTGTACCTGCTGTAAAAATAACAGCGCTTGTTTCTGGGTTTTTGCCGCCAACAGTGCCGCTGCTAACACCTCTTTGTTGCTGGCCCGATTGAGGCGCAGACTAGCGAGCTCGCTGGCCGGTAAAATCTGCAAACGCAGGAGAATATCGTCAACTACAACCTGATCTAATGCCGCGCTCGGCTCAGTTAATGCCGCGTTGAATTTTTCCCCTAAGCTGGTGCGGTCTATTTTCAGGGCAGCGATGGTGGCGGGCCAATCGGCCTGCTGGATGCGGGCGGCTAAAATATCCTCTGCCGTGCGGGGGCTTTTATCGGCCAACCAGTAGGCGATCCACAGATCAGCGCCGCTAGCCCCCTGTTGTTTGGCTTTGACGACACTCTTCTTGGTGACATCAAAGGTGAGGGCGAAGAAGGTGTTTTGAATGGTAGTCAGAAAATAGTCATCCGCAGCACCGGGCTTGGCCATATCGTAACTGCGATCCTGATAACAGTGACATTCGATAGTGGGCAGTGCTTGCGCTGCTGCGGGTAACAGTGCCAGACAGATAAACAGGCTCGTCAGTCTACGCATCATTAAAGTTTCTCCGTGGCTGGGCGTGCTGGGCTGCTAACCACCACCGGCTCGGAGGCATCACCGTTGCTGGCATAAATACCCTGTTGGCGTCTGCGCTCTGCTGTTCTGCTGATCCAGGTATCTTCCACCATGTCGAGATTAAGCCGCGCTACCAGCTGTTTCAGATAGTCAAGGTGCGGGCAGGGTGGTGCGTGATAGTTATCCTTGCTGATGCAGGAGGAAAAATGGACGGCAATCTGCTCGCGGGTTATTCCATCGCGTTTGGCGGCGGTTTTTATCAGGTGGGATAATTTTCGCAGCAGGGCGCGTCCGCAGCAACCACCGCAGGTGAGCGTCAACATGCGCAGATCATGATTATCGGCGTAGCGGGCAAATCCTCCAGTCCGATCGTGAAAGGCTTTTTCGCAGTGAAAACCGCTACAGCGCTCCTGCACTATATGGCACTGCACTACGACTAAATATTTTTTGGCATCTGTTAGCATGCACAACTCCTCGTATAAAATTAACATTGTAACCAACCACAACTGTCCTCAGCAATATCTGTACCCATCTAGTGGATATCCGCTCTTGTTTAACATACTAGATGCGGATAACCCCTGTGAATCGGCCATTTCCCCTGCGTTTAAACTTGATTACCGGGCTGAGGTTACTCTGGCTGGTTAAACTCTGTGCTTGGTAGATAACTAGGGAAATGTTGTGTTGTAGCTGAATAGATGTTACAAAATGGTAACATCTATTCAGGAGATAAATTATGGATCTAAGCGCAGTGCCAGGTGTAGATATGTTTCGGGTCATGCTGGAGAAGATGGGCGAGGGCATTGTCTTTGCCGACGAGAGCGATCAAATCTGCTTTGTTAATGCCGCCGCCGAGGCGATTCGTGACATTAAGGCCGATGATTACTTGGGGCGCAATCTGCTGGAGAGCCATCCTCCGCGCGCGGCAGAGCGCCTTGGGGTGATGTTGAACAAGTTTAAGGCGGGCGAACTATCCTCCTCAGTGCGCACTATCCATATTCATGACCACTATTTTGAAAACAGCTATTACCCCATTCGGGATGAGAATGCCGAGTATGTCGGCACCCTGATGGTGAGCCGCGATGTGACTGAAAAAAAACAGCTTAAAGAGCAGAATCAGCAGTTGCTGCAAAAGCTCACAGCTGATGATACGACGGCGGGGATGATTGGCACTAGCCCGCAAATGACTAAAATATTTGCCACAATTGCGGCAACGGCGCAGCTGGGTTCAACTGTATTGATCACTGGTGAGAGTGGCACCGGTAAGGAGCTGGTTGCTGCAGCTCTGCACGCGCAAAGCCCACGTTGTAGTCGGCCATTTGTAAAAATAAACTGCGCGGCGCTGCCGGAAAATTTGATCGAAGCCGAGTTGTTTGGCCATGAGAAGGGGGCCTTTACTGGAGCTGATCGTGCTCGTGCCGGAAAGTTTGAACAGGCTGATCACGGCACTATTTTTCTCGATGAAATTGGCGATATGCCCCTGCCGGCGCAGATAAAATTGCTGCGTGTTTTGCAAGAGCGCATCGTCGAACGCGTGGGGGGGAATAAAGAGATTCGTGTCAATGTGCGCATTATCGCGGCCACCAATCGCAATTTACAGCATGAAATCGCCGCCGGGCGCTTTCGCGAAGATCTGTTCTATCGGTTGCATGTTATCCCCATTCATGTGCCGCCATTGCGCGAACGCAGCGCGGATATTGTGCCGCTGGCTGAACATTTTATGCATAAGTTTGCTCGGCAAATGGATAAAAAAATGCGCCCAATTCCCAGCGCTGTGCAGCGCGCATTGCAGGCCTATAGCTATCCGGGGAATATTCGTGAGCTGCAAAATCTGATGGAACGCTCGGTTGCCCTCTGTAGTAGCGATCTTCTCTCTCTGGAGGCGTTGCCACAGGAGATCGTGGCCAGCAATCTCAGCACACCCTGTAGCGCGGTTATTGATTCCGTACCGAATGCGCCCCTGGCCGAAAAGATGAAACTGCTGGAGCGGTCATTGATTGAAGATGAACTCGCCTTAGCTCAGGGACGCAAGGGGGTCGCAGCGCAGCGCTTAGGTATCTCACGTAAAACCCTGTGGGATAAAATGGCCAAGTGGCAGTAAAGGTAACATTATTCGGCTAAATGTTACCTTTATGTAACATTTAGCCTAGCGTTCGTGTCCCTCTGCACTCTACCTTTCAGTAATCCTCCCAGTTATTCCCCTTAGCATGGCTTGGCATAGTCGTTGCTCTGCTGCGATTGATGAAATTGCGCTGGCTGCATCGCGTGGTTGAATCTGCGCTGGCGCACCATCTGTGCGTCGTGCAGCATCTATTAACTATCTACCTCTTCATCCTAAAAACGAAAGGTATCTTATTGATGGCAAACAAAACAAAATTGGTCGTGGTCATAGGTGTAATTTGTTTATGCACACTAGCTGGTCGTTGGGTCTTCAGCTTTGAACAGCGTAAAGTTGCCGTGCGCCAAAGTATAGTTGAGCAGCTAGCGGAGGCTAATCCCGAGCTGTGGCAAGAGCAATATCCGCAGGAGTATGCGTCGTGGAAGAAAACCATTGAGCCGACACCGGTGGGTAAGAGTCGCTATAAAAAAGGTTTTGATGCTGACGGTACTATCTATAGCAGGCTCAATGAATTTCCCTATCTGGCTCTACTGCTCAACGGCTCCGGTTACGGGCTGGAATTTTCCGAGCCACGCGGCCACGGTTATATGATTCACGATCAATTGGAGATAGAGCCGGTGCGCTTGAAAAGTGGTGGCACCTGTTTGAGCTGTAAAACGCCCTATGCCCAGCAATTGCAGCAGGAGTTAGGTGCCGAATACTTCAGTGGTTCATTTGAGGATGTGCGCGCCGCGATTCCCGAGCCGGACAAGATGCGCGGTGTGGGGTGTAGCGATTGTCATCACAGTCGGGATGATGTGCAGTTGGAGGTTAAACGCGAGTTTACCCTCGGTAAGGCACTCGCCGCCTTAGGCTTTAGTACTGAGCAGCGCGACAATCAGGCCATGCGCTCGCTGGTGTGTGCGCAGTGTCATGTCAGCTACAATATCGCTAAAGATGAAAATAAAGTTCCCGTCGATGTCTCATTCCCCTGGCAAGATAGTAAATGGGGAGCGATAAGAGTAGAAAATATCATCAGCCACATTCGTAACCATCCCGAACTCAATGAGTGGACGCAAGCGGTAACTGGCTTTAAACTCGGTTTCATACGCCACCCCGAATTTGAACTATTTTCCAACGACAGCCTGCACTGGCAACAGGGAGCAACCTGTGCCGATTGCCACATGCCCGCGGATGAGAACGGGGTCTCTGACCATCGTGTTATGAGTCCGTTGAAAAATGATCTTGTCGCTTGCGCCCAGTGCCACGCCGAAGAGCCAGAACAGTTACGGGCTCAGGTTTATGCTATTCAAGATGAGGTCGCAGCTTTAATGATTAACACCGGTCAGGTAACTGCCACTGTTGCCAAGCTGTTTGAGATCACCCACCAGGCTCAAGCCAACGGAAAAGTGGTGCCAGAGCAACTTTATGCTGCGGCCAAAGAGAATTATATCGAAGCCTTTTATCGCCTGATGTTTATCCAAAGTGAAAACTCCATGGGGTTCCATAATCCAGCCGAGGCGCTGCGGGTGTTGCATGATGGCTTGGCTGCGGCACAGAAAGCGGAAACCCTGTTGCGCCGTGCGCTGGCTGAGGCTGGGGTTGTTGTTGCTGTAACTATTGATCTGCACCTTGAGAAGTATTTACAAGATCGCGGGACTAAGCGGTTGCCCCATCTTCCCGAAATGGAGGTAAAGGTTCCGTCACAAAATTGAACCAGTTATGTCGCGGTTGTATGGTGCGTATCTATTCACTGCGCTGAATGAAATAGGGGTCGGCTCTTTTTCCTATGGGGAGGGGAGCCGATTCGTGCATTTAAGCGGCTTGTGCAGAGTGGGCTGTCCGGTGGCGTTACGCTGGGTTGGATTAGCTAATGATGGTTATTATCCGCCTGATAAAAATTGATCACATTCCACAATTATAATCATACAATCACAACCGAGATCAACACCGCCGGGTTTCGCCCCGGCAGGCGACGTACTTTTTGCTAAGCCTCAAAAAGTAAGCAAAAATGGCTTTAAGGTCGTCCTGCGGACGGCATATTCTGTTATTTGTTGGATAATATTCTATTCATCATTTGCCAAGTTTGGCGTACCGCCACCCTTTTAAGGGTAGCGGATGGTGCTACTTTGTTGCCTTAGTGGTAGTAATTAATACGAAACGGTTTTAGCTTTTGCCCTGGGGTTGGTGGTCTCAGCTTCTCCCCCCTCTTTGTCGCCGCCGAACGCAATGAGCGTCACCGAGAAGGTTGCCCGTAAATGTCTGAGCGCAGCGAGTTTTTACGGGCTTCTCGGGGTAAGCGAGTGGAGGGAGGGAATCCGAAGGACAAGACAACTTGCGGGTCATGTTTTGCATCCTTTTGGATGATTCTAAAAGGATGGCGCAGTCCGGTGGCGCGACACCGGGTTACTTTAGCCGCTGAGTGTTATTATCTGACCGAACAGAGTTAATTACATTCCTCAAGCATTAATTCGACAATCAAATTCACAATCAACACCGCCGGGTTTCGCCCCGGCTGGCGACGTACTTTTTGCTAAGCCCCAAAAAGTAAGCAAAAATGGCTTTAAGGTCGTCCTGCGGACGGCATATTCGATTTTTTGTTGAGTAACATGCCATGTGACACTTGCCAAAGTTGGCGTACCGCTACCCTTTTAAGGGCAGCGGATGGTGCTGCTTTGTTGCTGTAGTGGTAGTTATTAATGCGAAGATGTATTTGCTTTTACTGAGAGTCGGTGGTTACCAGAGGGTAGGCCGGGCAATGCCCGACAGGTTTTATGGTTGTTTTAGATGGCGGCGGGCAATGCCCGCCCTACCTATTATTCGAGGCCCTCTTTGTCGCAGCCGAGCGCAATGAGTGGCACCGGATTATTTAGACAATGATGGTTATTATCCTACCGATAAAAATTGATCACATTCCACTCATCCCAGTTTAAAAAAACAAAACACCACCTCTACAAATAAGAAAAAAGCTAATAATTGATATTGACAAAATAGTAATACGTAGTAAAGATAGTAATCAATTACTATCTTTTGGAGTTTATATGGACGAACAGACAAAATATCTTCCGGCACAAGAGCGGCGGCGCGTAACCGTTGAGACCGTGGTTGAATTAGCGGCAGAGAGCAACCCCAACGACATCACTACGGCTGCGATAGCTAAGCGCATGGGGTTGACTCAGGGTGCGTTGTTTAGACATTTTCCCAACAAGGCGGCTCTGCTGCAGGCTGTTATGGAGTGGGTGGCCGAGCGCTTGCTGGCGCGGGTGGATAAGGCGGTGCAAAAGGCCAGCTCTCCGCTGGCGTGTTTAGAGGCTATGTTTATGGCGCATGTGGAGTTTGTGGCTGAGCACCCCGGCGTGCCGCGTATGCTGTTTGGTGAGTTGCAGAGCGCAGAGGAGACCGCGCCCAAGCTGGCAGTGCGTACCCTTATTCGCCTCTATAGTGAGCGGTTGCAGCACCAGCTTGAGGAGGGCAAACGCTGCGGTGAGATTGCTGTGCATGTGGATATTCGTGCCGCGAGCAATCTTTTTATTGGTTCAATTCAAGGGTTGGTGATGCAATCACTCTTAGCAGGCAGTGTTGGCCACCTGCGCGAGGATGCACAGCTAGTTTTTGCAATCTATTGCCGTGGAATTAGGAGTACGCTATGAAACGCTTTCCCCTGCAGACACGCACTTTAGCACTGGTAGTTGTTTTGCTACCTCTGCTGGCACTTTTTATCTATGTCTCCCTGCGTTCTGGCCCGCTAGCTCCGGTACCCGTGACCCTAACGCAAGTTAGCAGTCGTGCCATCTCACCAGCACTTTTTGGCATTGGCACGGTTGATGTGCGCTATAGCTACAAGATTGGCCCCACGGTAGCAGGACGGATAGCATTTTTAAATGTCCATGTTGGCGATCAAGTCAAAGCTGGCCAGATTCTTGGCGGTATGGATCCGGTAGATTTAGATGAGAGAATTCGTGCGCAGCAGTCAGCGCAAAAACGTGCTGTGGCCCAGTTGGATGAGGCGCAGGCGCGCCTTGATTATGCGCAAACCCAGGCGCAGCGCTATGCCGATTTGCTCGGGGCTAAATCAACTAGTGAAGAGATTGTGGCTACCAAAAAGTTTGAGTTGCAGATAGCGCGGACTACTCTAAGTGCGGCACACAGCGCTGTTGCCCAAATAGATGCTGAACTGGCCGCGCTAAAGGAACAGCGCAATAATTTGGCTCTGGTAGCTGCGGTTGATGGCTTGATTACCGCGCGTAACGCTGATCCTGGAACAACGATTGTCGCAGGTCAGGCCGTACTAGAGATGATCAATCCACAGAGTTTATGGATAGATGTGCGCTTTGATCAAACGCATGCGCAGGGGCTTAAGGCCGATCTTGCGGCGCAGATTGTGCTGCGTTCACAGCAGAGTAGGCATCCCGGGCGGGTATTAAGGGTGGAACCCTTAGCAGATGCGGTGACGGAGGAGATGTTGGCCAAGGTGGTGTTTGACCAGATTCCTGCACCATTGCCAGCCATTGGCGAGTTAACCGAGGTGACGGTTATGTTACCTGAGCTCCCAGCTGGGCCAGTTATTCCCAATGCGGCTATTAAGCATGTAGGGGGTAAACTGGGGGTGTGGCAGCGGCAAAATGGTGAGCTACATTTTGCCGCAGTTACCCTGGGCGCTAGCGATCTGGATGGTTATGTTCAGGTACTGGACGGAGTTGATATCGGCGCGGAAATCATTGTCTATAGCACTAAGGCATTGAGTGCTAGCAGTCGTATTCATGTCGTCGATAGCTTGCTCGGAGCAAAGTCATGATCAGCCTGGCTGGTCGCGATATCATGCACGCTTGGGGTAAGTTTGTCTTTACCGGTTTGGGGCTTGGGCTGCTAATTGGGGTAACTCTGTCTATGGCGGGTATCTATCGTGGGTTGGTGGATGATGGTAAGGCTTTGCTCGACAATAGCGGTGCCGATCTGTGGGTGGTGCAGCAGAACACCTTGGGGCCATACGCCGAATCTTCAAGTATTTATGATGATCTCTGGCGCGGGATAAGAAATATGCCTGGCGTCGAACGGGTGGCCAATGTCACCTATCTGACGATGCAGGTGCGTCAGGGCGAGCGCGATGTGCGCGCCATGGTGACTGGGATCACTGCGGGCGCTGCTGGTACGCCTGGGTGGCCGCCGTATCTTGTCGCGGGGCGGCAGATTACCCGTGGCCATTATGAGGCCGTTGCTGATGTAGCCACCGGTTTTAAAATTGGAGATAGCATCCAAATTCGCCGCAACCACTACAGCGTAGTTGGTTTAACGCGGCGCATGGTCTCTTCTGGTGGTGACCCCATGGTTTTTATCCCGCTAAAGGATGCTCAAGAGGCGCAGTTTCTTAAGGATAACGATGCCATTTTACAACAGCGCCGGCGCACTAGCGCCAATCCGGCCTTCAATCGTCCTCAGGTTCCCGGGCTGCTGGAGGCGGTTATCGCTTCGCAAAGTACCAATACCTATGTAAATGCGGTGCTGGTGCAGATAGATAGCATCCATAGCGCCGACGAGGTGGCTGAGGCGATCCGGCGCTGGAAACGCTTAACTGTCTACACCCGCAGCCAGATGGAGGAGATCCTTATCGGCAAGCTGATAGCCACCTCGGCTAAGCAGATTGGCATGTTTTTGGTTATCCTCTCCATAGTTAGTGCGGCCATTGTGGCTTTTATCATCTACACCCTTACTCTGGGTAAGATCCGTGAGATTGCCGTGCTGAAACTGATTGGCACCAAAAATCGCACCATTGCTGGGCTGATTATGCAACAGGCAATAGCTTTGGGGCTTATCGGCTTTATCGTGGGTAAAATCACCGCAACGCTGCTGATGGCACCGATCTTTCCTAAATATGTGCTGCTGGAGCCGCTCGACTCTGTTTTTGGTCTATTTGCAGTGATAATTATTTGTATTTTCTCAAGTATTATTGCAATTCGCGCCGCACTGAAAGTCGATCCGGCCGAAGCTGTTGGAGGTTGATATGGCGAGCCACGGGATACTTATTGAAGGGCTCAAGAAGAGCTACGGTCGCGGTGATACTGTCGTTGACGCTCTTAAAGGGGTAGATATGCAGGTGGCTGCGGGTGAGGTCGTCGGTCTGGTCGGGCCGTCGGGATCGGGTAAAAGCACGCTGCTCAAATGTCTTGGGGCGGTGATCGAGCCGTCAGCAGGGCGGATGACTCTTGGCGATCAAGTGATCTATGCCGATGGCTGGCAGGTGAAGGATTTGCGCGCTCTGCGCCGCGACCGGATTGGGTTTATCTTTCAGGCGCCCTATCTTATACCGTTTCTTGATGTTACCGACAATGTGGCTCTGCTGCCTATGTTGGCGGGCACGCCAAATGCGCAGGCACGTCAACAGGCTATGGCTTTGCTGCAAGCGCTGGATATAGAGCATCGCGCAAAGGCCATGCCCGCGCAACTATCCGGTGGCGAACAACAGCGGGTGGCTATTGCGCGTGGTTTGGTAAATCGTCCGCCGGTGATTCTCGCCGATGAACCGACTGCGCCATTGGATAGTGAGCGCGCCTTAGCGGTAATTAGGATTTTAAATGAAATGGCCCACAAGTTTGAGACCGCTATTATCGTCGTCACCCATGACGAAAAGATTATTCCGACCTTTAAACGGATCTATCATATCCGCGATGGAGTGACCTACGAAGAGGCGGGCGAAGGACGCAGTTTTGCATGAAGTGCACACTCATAAGACGAGAGATGGCGATGAACAATCATCTATACAAAATTACTGCTCCGGTTATTATGCTTACCATGCTGGCTGGCTGTGCCTTAGGCCCAGATTTTACGCGTCCAGCTGCTCCCGAAGTACAGAGCTATACTGCAACGGCATTGACCGCCGCGCCGCCAGCTCTAGGCGAGACGCAACAGGTTGTTCATGGGGCTGTGGTCAATCCCCTGTGGTGGCGCGAGTTTGGCTCAAGCAAACTGGATAATTTGATCGACGCTGCTTTACAGGCCAGTCCAACCTTAGCGGCGGCACAAGCTACTTTGCGGCAGGCGCAAGAGGGTTACGCTGCCCGTGCGGGTTCCACACTCTATCCGCGCGCTGAAGTTAATCTCAGTAGCCAACGCCAGCGCTTTAATCCCAACTCCTCTGGCTTAAGCGATGATGCGCGGGATTTTGATCTTTTTAACGCCAGCCTAGGCGTGAACTACAATTTTGATTTGACCGGCAGCAATCGCCGCGCCCTTGAGGCTCTGGCGGCGAACAGTGATTATCAGTTCTACCAACTGCAGGGGGAGCAATTGACCCTGGTAAGCACTATCGTCAATAGTGCCATCAATCAAGCTAAGATTGCGACACAGATGCAGGCTACGCAGGCAATTCTCCACTCTCAGGAAGAGCAACTGGAGTCGCTAAGAGAGCGGGTGCGCCTTGGTCAGGCCGCTCCTAATGAAGTGTTTGCTGTGCAGACGCAGGTAGAACAAACACGTGGCGCTATTGCACTGTTGCGCAATCAGTTTCAGCACAGCGAACACCTGCTGGCGGTGCTGGCGGGGCGGGCACCAGGCGCGGGCGGGATGCCAACCTTTAAGCTGGAAGATTTCACGCTGCCGGCCCAGGTGCCGTTGATAGTTCCCTCCGCACTGGTGCGTGTACGTCCCGATATTCAAGCGGCTGAAGCGCTGCTGCATGTTGCCAATGCGCAGTATGGTGTGGCTATCGCCAATCTGTATCCGCAGATAAATATTGGAGCTAACCTCGGTTCGCAAGCTTTGACGGCGGCTGAATTGTTCGGTAGTGGTTCGGCGGTGTGGAGCTTAGTTGGCCAGCTGACCCAACCGCTCTTTGACCCAGGGTTGCCGGCGCAAAAACGGGCGGCTTTAGCTGCCTTTGATGCGGCGGCGGCCAATTATCAAACGACCGTGCTGGAAGCGTTACGTCAAGTGGCTGATGTGTTGCGTTCGCTGGAGAATGATGCACACTGGCTGGCAGCACTATCGGCTGCAAATGCGGCAGCGCAGGAATCACTGGATTCTGTGCGGCGCGAATATAGCTTGGGGGCGGCCAGTTATGTTCAACTGCTTATCGCGCAGCAGCAAGCTCAACGCACACGTATTGACGTGCTTGAGGCGCAGGCGCAGCGCCTGAGCGATAGCGCAATTTTGTTTCAATCCTTGGGTGGCGGTAGCCATAGCTTAGCTGCACAATTGCCAGAGTAGCTACTTATGCCACTCTAGCGCTTAGCGCAAAACTTAAGAGGGATGCTCAACTGCTGGGCATCCCTCTGTATCTATCCTTAATATTCCTGTTTTTGCTTTGCCGCCGCTACTATTCTGGGCTAGCTTCGAGCTGTTTAATGCGGTTTTTTAGCTCTTTTTCTTTGGCTTTTTGCGCGCTTGAATCGCGCATTATCGCAGCAACACCCTGCATCGCGCCGTTGGCATCTTTAATCATAATGATCGAGAAATCGCTGAACAACGAGTGCCCATCTTTGTGCAAAGCAGGAACCGAGAGGAGGTCGTTACCGTACTTGCTGGTGCCCTCAGCCATGACTCTGTTGTAGCCATCGTTATGTCTTGGCCGCAGTTTTTCTGGGATGATCAGATCAAGGGGCTGGCCGATGGCTTCCTCCTTGGTGAAACCAAAAATCATCTCAGCTCCTCGGTTCCATAGCTGGATATTCCCAGCGCGATCAGCATACAAGATGGCATCTGGCGCTTGGTCGCAAATCATGGCGTGAATATACTGTTCAGTCTTAGTATCCATGGTCAATGTCCTTTCGCTGTGAAAGTTGAGGGGCACTATTTGATCTCTATCTGGTTGAGAGAGTAGCTGCGGCAAATTTAGTGTGTACTTTTCTTATCCTGCCCGCCGATGAGCCAGTAAGCGGCGGCGAGCGCAACGATTACCCCGCCGATAACTATGAGCTCGTGAGCCTTTTCTGCAGATAAAGAGTAGATCAGTACTTTGCGAATAAGCGCCGCCATAGCCAGCATAATAAAGGTACCGATGGCGAAAGTTTTTCCCTGCAGATGTTTTATCTCCTCATGAATCAACTCAATTGCAGCCCACAGCACCAGCAAGCTGCCGAGGATGGTCAAAATTCCCTTTTCTACCCCTATGTCAGAATAGAAGAGGAGATAGATGTCATAGCCAAACAGGCTAATGGAGAAAATTGCCACAAATGCCAGAGCCACGGCTAAAAAAAGATTTATGTAGGAGTTGAACTTTTTCAAGCCGATTAAAATAGTTTTTTCAACGCTAGATAGCGATAAAAACTTACCTAGCTCTTCTTCCCTGTAGGAACTAGTTAGCACATCAAGGTTCATATCTATTATCTTTTCGATAGCCGCAAGCTCGGCAATGCGCTGGTGGTTGTTGCTGAGGTCGTCGGCAGAGTTTTGCGCGATAAAGGTTCTTACAAAGGTGAATGCCGAGTTGACATAGTGGGTTGGCAGACCAATCTTTACGTGAATTTCACCTATTTTGTACAGATTAGTGAAATAGGTTAGATCATAGTCGCCACAAAATAGATTGAGAAACCACTCCTTTATTTTTACCCGATGGTGCGTGATGATGCTTTTATTTTTTAAAAATTGCGCAGTTTTGCCAAAGCCCCAGATGTAGTCGTAAAATTCACTGATAAACTTCTCGGCAAGTTTTTCCATGCGCGGTTGTAGCTTATGTAAAATCAGCGCCTCTTCCTCGGTAAATTGGTAGTCCGCTTTTAAATCACGATACAACAACATATAGTTTCCTCTTGTTATGCCCAACTGGGCACCAGTAACAATACCATTACGCTGGGAAAAACTGTGTGCAGGTTAGATAAAACCCTGCTCTTTATGTTTCTCTGCGATGGTCTGCGCCAAAGACTCAAGGGATTGGAGGTCTTGCTCGGTGGGAAAACCTTTTATCAATATCGGCTCAATTATTTCTACTTTAAGGTTGGGAATCGTTCCGGCTAAAGTCTCTACTGTTTTACCTCCCCAACCGTAGGAGCCGATAATGGATAAATATTTGGTTCTTGGGCGTAAGGCGTTCGCTAAAAAAGCACAGTAGGCCGCTGCGGGATGGGGGCCAGCAAGCACCGTTGGAGTGCCAATGACGATTGTGCCCGCATCAACTAGAGCTATGGCCAGTTTGCCAATATCGGTAACCGATAAATTAAATAACTCGACGCGCACTCCCCGGTCGCTAAGCATGGCGGCGAGATGATCTACCATTGTTTTCGTGCTGTTATGCATGGAAACGTAGGGCAGAATGACCACATTTTTCAGCGCTCCAGCGACCCAGTCTGTATGAGCATCTATGATAAAAGATGGTCTTTTATGCAGAGGGCCGTGGCTGGGCGCTATGATGTCAATTGCGTAGGGTGCAAGTTTCTGCAGATGTTTTTTTATGGTATTACCAAAGGGCATCATGACCTCTGCGTAGTAACGTTTTGCCGCTTCGTAAACGCGTGCCTCGTCACTACCGAAGAGGTATGTCGTTGCAATGTGGGAACCGAAAAAGTCGCAACTGAAGAGTATCTTATCTTCTTGCAGATAGGCCACCATGGTTTCTGGCCAGTGTACCCATGGGGTATAGATGAACTCGAGTGTCTTATCGCCGAGGCTGAGAGTTTCTCCGTCGGCAACAGTGATGATGGCGTCTGCGGATATATCGAGAATATCCAAGAGTATCCCTTTGGCCTTGGGGGTGGTTACTAGTTTGGCATTGGGATATTTAGCCAGAACACGTGGAATGCTCCCCGAGTGATCTTGCTCTGCATGTAGTGAGACTAAATAGTCGAGTTTAGCAACATCCTTAAGTTGGGCTTCAAGTTCGGAAAAAAACTGCGGTTCAACGGTGTCAATCAAAACGGTCTTCTCACTACCAGCAATAAGATAGGCGTTATAACTTGTTCCGTCTGGCAGGGGGATTAGCTCATCAAAGAGACGTGCATCCCAATCGATATAACCCATCCAGTAAATATTGTCTTTTATCTTGCGTGGGTTCATAAAATTCTCCTTTGCTTAAAATTTCTTACCAAGATTAAGTGGCCATTACTGCTTTTTTGTACCCAATAACTGGTCAGCTTGCCACGAAGCGTAGGCTAATCTGCTGTTGCAAGGATGGATTGACTAAAAACCTGCCACGCACGTTGCGTTTCCGTTTCAATGTCAAACTGCCCATCACTTAAGTGGTTAAGAAAAATTGCTGGCTGGAGTAGCCCGAGAAACATATATGCGAGGATATTTGCCTCTAGTTCAGGGCGAATCCGTCCTGTGTGCTGACCAACCCTTATGATTGCTGCAACTTTTTCGAGGTAGCGTTGCACTGTCGTATAGAGTTGGTGATTTCTGCCGCTAGAGTCGGTAGCAACTTCGCTAGAAAAAATATAGCGTGGGATACCGTTGTTGGTTTTGATCAGGTTGATATGGAGCGTCAGCAACATGCGTAGCTGAGCAATGGGATCTGTCTCCTCATCGCAGACGTGGCGGACAATGCCAAGCAGGCGCTCACTAATTAGCTCATTGACCGCATCAATAATGGCGGCCTTGCCGGAAAAATGGCGATAAATAGCGGAAGGAACAAGGCCAACCTCGGTGGCAATCCCCACAATGCTGAGCCCCTCCAGCCCGGCCTGGCCAATTAAGCTTAAAGCCGCAGCCGCAATTTGTTCGCGCCTCATTTGAGTATCCATACGTTTTGCCGACTGATAATTTTCAGGTGAACTTTGATTCACTTCCATGCCCAGAAGCTTAAACAACTTCCCGTTTTTTTCAAGCATAATGTTTAAAATTTCTGCAATAAATGGTTTTTAAATATTGTTGTCTCTGTACGCAGTTTAGCGCACCTAATCCGGTGGTTTACATCCTAAAATTGTGATCCAAGTAAAGACGCGACTGTTGAGCAAATTGGCCGTATAACTTCTCTTGGCTAACTTGCCGTTATTTCCCCATACCCCGTCTAGGGTATTTTGATGGCATCTCTTGCGGGAGTAAGCGCGCCGGCTCTTCACTTGAGTAGGGCACATAACGAAGAGGCCTGATCTTATCGACCAGGCCTCTTGTTGTCCTATTGAGCTGGCAGCATGATTCGCACTAGCTCAAACTTTAGCGTCCCCAAATGGTTGGGGCTTTTTATCGCAGTGTGAACCCTTTACCTCTGGTTATTTTTCTCCAAAAATAACCGCTGGTTTTGTGGTGTCGCCGGTGGCATTAGGGAAATCTTTGTAGATATAGGCTTTTTCGCCACTCTCTATCATGCCACGCGCCTCTTCCATGAATTTGTTATAGCTGTGTTTGCATTCATAGAATCCATGCCACCATGCATAGTCTGGGGCCATCATAGCTGTACCCATGCGGGCACGGCGACCTTCGTAGTGCCATAGGGCATAAAATTCCACCTCTAACTTTTCGTCAAAATATTTCGTCTTATCCAGCAAACCTTTTTCATAGAGCAGGTCGAGCATCGTTCTGGCAGGTTTATAATAGACATCGTTATATTCCTGAACCACTTTGTCGAGTTTAACATAGTGATTTTCGATCCAGTTTTTAGCATGACACTGTTTGCAGATATTTTTCATTTTATCGCGCTCGGTCGACCAGTTGCTCTGTGCCGGCCAGGCTTTGAAATCTTCAGGACGAATTGTCAGTGGTGCTTGCAGCTCCCAGCTCAGCCGTTCGGTGACATCATGGGTGGTGATTTGGTCGCCAGCACCGCTCATATGGCAGGAGGCACAAGTAGGTGCGCGGTAGTCAATGCCAGCGGTCCAGGTGCCCGGTGCCGCATTCCAGTTGTAGTCCTGGCCGTAGCTTGCGTAAATATCCCCATGTTTAGATTCGGTGAAGATTTCGGTCTGTGGATGATCTGGTCCTAAATGGCATTGACCACAGGCTTCTGGTTTGCGCGCTTCGGCAACAGAAAAGCGGTGGCGGGTGTGGCAGCTAGTGCAACTGCCTTTGCTGCCATCGAGATTGATGCGCCCAACGCCGACATTTGGCCAGGTATCAGAAGAGATTTTGCCATCTTCATCCATCTCCAGCACGGTGCCGTGGCAGTAGTAACACCCCGATTGGCGTTCTGTTTCGGAGTTCATGCCATCGTTCATCCACGGGTCGATCTTCCAGATGATTTCCAAGGTGTTGGCATGTTTACTGCGGTTATATTCTGTGACCTCATCGGGGTGACAACGTGAACAGTCTTTCGGGGTAACGACCTCAGTGACCGGTACGCGGTATTCAGCTTTGCCCCACTTATTGTCGCTGCGTTGATATTGTTTATAGTGGGTGAGGCTAACATCTAGATCGGTTTCATCGGCTAAATGGCAATCGATACAGGTGATGTTGGCGTTGGCGTGACGGCTTTCAGCCCAATCGGAAAATATTCCCGGATGCTCTTGCTTATGGCACTCAAGGCAGGCCTGCGCCTGCTTCGACATGCTCCGCTCTAGGCGGAAATCTTTTAGCTTAATCTGGTTGGCAGCCAGTGCTGTGCCAGCCAATAAAAAACTTAGGATGACAGTGGCAGTTAAAAAATGAGATCTTTTCATAACCAATTCCTTTCCTTGTTTTAAAGTGAACCCCTGGTATCGATAAATCTTTCTGATCTCAATGGTTTAAAGTTTTGGTGAATAGTGGAAACTTGGTTTTGGCTTATGCACCAAATTGCGATGGCAGTCGGTACATTTTTTTTCATAGTTTTCGCGGGCATAAATAACCGTGCGATGCGCTAGCATGGCGCCGCGCTTATCTGGTAGATAGAGCAGATTGCGATGACACTTCATGCACTGTTTATTTTTGATATCCGCGTAGGCATGTTCGCGGTTCTTGGCGCGATCGTAATCCTCCAGGAAAATATGCGCCATGACATCTTTTAGACCGTGGTAAGCCTTGGCATAGAAAAAATCAAAAGTATCGTGCGGGGCCGGAAGATGGCAATCCATGCAGTCGGCAACTACCCCTTGTTTATTGAAACCGTGGCTGGAGGTTTTCCAATCACGGTAGGCAGGCTGAATCTCGTGGCAGAGCGCGCAAAACTGCGGTGTCGAAGTCCGTACCATGGTGTAATAACCCATACTCATAAGTGGCACACCCAGGATTACCCCGGCAGCCACCAATAGTACGGCTTTCATCCATCTTTTCATGCAAACACCTCCTCTCAGTACAAAGTTGGTACCTCTTGCAACTTTCTTGTTTCAACAGGAGCTATCTTAATCTGACGCACCTCCTCCCCCACTTAGGCATGAAATCAACATGGCAACTTTATGGTGATTATTCATCACGCCAATGAATACATGAGACGGGACAAGTATCTATCGCTTCGCTCTGAATTGTCTCTTCAGGAGCTCCTTCAGGGGCATAGCACTGAGCTTTGCCTGAGTCTTCCATGCGGAAAACTTCTGGACAATTGCTGACGCAGAGTTCACAACCAATGCACTCCTCTTGATCAACCCATGGTGTTTTCGCCATTTTAATCTCCTCCCTCTGTTGTGGTGGACTTATGCACCAATCTCTTGGTATTTAGCCCCGTGTTTCACTCTGTGCAACTTTAGAAATATAATTAGGTGGAAGGTCGCTTTGTCTGTGGGTAAAGAACTCAGGCCGTTCTGACCAAAGAACGGCCTGAGAGTAGATAAATTTTATTTTGCGTGAGTCGCGCGCATAGTTTTGGCTAAATGTTTAATCTCGCCAAGATCCTGGGTCATCATATTCCACCCGTACCAGTAAGCGTAATCAGGGTTGACGTGGAAGAATGCTTGATACGCCCGCATCCGATGCTTGAAATACATCTGGAGCAAAACTTGGTCAATGTAGGAGAGACCATCCAAGTTTTGATCCCAATTAGCGCCGTTAGTATGCATTAAGGCTAAAATAAATGGATAATTGTATGGATATCCTTCCGGCTTTTGAATAATGCCTTCCTTATATAGCGCCGCTACGGTTTCAATAGCCTCAGCCATCAGGCGATCCGCCTTGGTCAACATGGCATCGCCCATGTCCAGCTGTTCCTTAGCGTAAGCGTAGGAGTGACATTGGGTACAGGTGTTGAGCATTTTATCGCGCTCTTTTTGCCATGAGGCTTGATCCAGACGGGCGAGATCAACAGCTTTTACCGCTTCGAAAATAGCGGTTGTCGCACCGGTTTCAGGGTGGAGAACACCCAGTGCCTTTAAGATGGTTACCCGGTCTGCTGCAGCTTGAGGATCTTCCGGTAGTGGCAGGCGCACGCCAAGGAATCCCCATGCGGTATGGTTTTCATGGGTGCCGTTCGGCAGGTGACAGGTTTGGCAGGTTGGTACTGCAGCGCTGGCGGGCAGATCGCCGTCTTTTTGGGCAAAGTAGCGGGATCCATGCTTGGAGCTAGACCACATCTCCCACTGGGGATGGTCATAACCCATATGGCATTGTTGGCAGGCAACAGGGTTTTGCGCCTCTTTTTTAGAAAAGCTGTGGCGGGTGTGACATTCATCGCATGAGTTATTCTGATAGCGATAACCCTTGGCCCGCTGATCTGCGATTTGTGCCTCGGTTTTAATGCCCATGTTGTGGCAACCACCACAACCGCGGCCACCTTCTATGAGTTCATCGGGCGCATAATGGGTGGCTGGAATAGCGTTAAGAACCGTCCAGCCATAATTGTGTTTACCGTGGGAGAACGAGGTGAACTGCTCCTCGTGACATTGAGCGCAGACCTTTTCGTCTGGGAGTATAGCTTTTTTGTAGTCAGTTGCACTTTTGTGCTCATCGCCGTGGCAGGTGTCGCAAGATATGCCCATTTCTGCATGTTTGCTAGCTTGCCAGTCCTTGACTTGCCCCGGCGAAATAGTGCTGTGGCAGTCAATACAGACATCTTCTGCCCAGCTCATCCCCGCCATCAGTAGTGTGCAGCACACTCCGGCCAGAATAGATTGAATTACTCGTTGCATAACTTGCCTCCATTGCTGAAAAGGTGGTCGGATTTCTTAGCCCCATTGATAAGAAATCTTTTACCTTGAAACTTGCAGTGCATATCAGTGAGCTTAACAACAATTAAGTGAATTACCATTCACTTAATTGGTAAAAAAAAGGTTATTTTTTAACTATGACTAGGTAGAGTTTGCCCGCTAAGTTTGTTGTTTTAATGTCCAGTTGGCCATCGCTTAATTTACTGAAAAAAATCATCGCTTGGATGAACCTCCAAAAATATGCAGAAGATGGTGGTGGCAGTTAGTTACTACGCTTTGTTTACCTCCAATATTTTTTGCTAGCTGTAGTGTTGGCGGCTTTATTTTGAGTGAATTGTAATTCACATTCATGACCTCCAATATAGACTAAATGATCTGTTTTTCAAGCAGTATCGCTATGGCTGTATAAAGTTCGCAGTGTTTTTTTTTATAGATTCTGTAGCCGAGCCAACAACAGATTGCGGAACTTAACAGAAAGTTTGTTTAGTAGTCTTTTGGCAAATATGAGCACTAGTAGCGGTGGATTTAAGGAAGGGCACAATATGTGGATTTTTGATTTGGATCATTTTTTACGCTGAATTTTTGTGGCAGTGTTACGCGAAAACCATTGGCTATCTTCGCGATTTTAACACCAACTTCGACGCAAAACTTATCAATAATTAGGAGTAAAAGATGGAACCTTCACAATTAGCAGATTATTTCCAAACCACCACTGGTACCTCGATTCTGTCAACATCTGATGGCAATGGGCAGGTAAATTCTGCGCTATATGCCAGACCACGTTTTTTTGATGATGGGCGCATCGGCTTTATTATGCTGGATCATCTCAGCCATGCTAATTTGCAAACCAACCCCTATGCTTCATATATGTTTATTGAACAGGGGAAAGGTTATGCCGGTATCCGTTTCCATCTGAAGATGGTGGCTGAAGAACAGAACACCGAACGGGTGCAGCGTTGCCTTGAGGAGCGGGGAAAAGGAAAATTCTTTAACCAGACCTGTTTTCTAGTTTTTTTTGAGATTAAGCGAATTTTGCCCTTGGTGACAAAACCGAAATAAAACTGAGTTGTACCCGGCTATCTGAGGATTAATCACGCTTTTTGTGTTGTTTCTGGCAGAGAGCAACTACTGGGATAGAGCATCACCCGCTTGTTTGTCGCGGAGGATATATTGATAAAACCCCATCAGAGCTGGTTGCAAGGCTGGCTTTTTGGTTGGGCAACAACCTTTCAATGCAGAATTTTCCACCTCTCGACAGCTGGTGGATATATGTTTTTCAAAAATCTAGGCAATTTGTTTCTGCGATTGTTCTGCTGCTTTCAAGGCGTAAATCTGGTATCTTTCTTCTCGGGTAAGTTGCAGTTATTGTTTCATTGTGCTCCTCTAACTTTTGTCGGAAAGAGAGGCTGTTAGACAAGCGCAGCTTATCCTTTCAACCAAATGTTTAGAGTTGCACTTGCAACTTGAATCTTGGAACCAAAAAACGACGTTGTTTTAAACTTAATGTTTTAACTTTGGCTAGTCAGCTTGCCACGACTCTGTGCATTTTACCCCATGTGCACTCTTGGAGAGGTGGAGACGTTGACCAGCGTAGTCTGTGTTTATTAAGCGATTATCAATATAACCCGTCTTGTAGATCTAGCGCGTAGACAACGCTAGATCTACACAAAACTGACGCGAGAGAGGTGACCATGTTTGGACTTGGAGCACAGGAATTACTTATTATTTTTGGGATTGTCGTTGTGCTGTTTGGAGCTAAGCGTTTGCCCCAGTTGGGATCCGGCGTTGGTAAGGGGATCAGGAATTTTAAAAAAGGTCTCAAAAGTGACGACGATGAGAGTAATTCGTTGGAAGAACCAGACGATAAAGATAAAACTGAATAAATTACTAGCACAAACTGTGGTTACCCTGTGGTCATCCACCGTGGCCTCTGGGAGAACCTAGGCGGAATTGTCCCTATTTACAGGAGGTGACCGATGTTCGGAATCGGAATGCCGGAATTGTTGTTGATTATGGCATTGGCGCTCATTTTTATTGGGCCGAAAAAAATGCCAGATATTGCCCGCGCCCTTGGCCGAGGAATGCGCGAGTTTCGTAAAGCAGCAGATGACCTGAAGCATAGCATCGATATTGATGCGCAAGTGATCTCGCCGGAACAGCAGGAGAGGCTCCATGCGCATCACAATAGCGCCGTGAACGATAAGGTTAAGGATTTAGACGCGGCAGAAGCAGAAGAAGTCCCGCCCGTGTCTGTAGATACCGGTCTGCCCGCTAGTAGTACAGATGGTGACGTTCCGCCTGCAGAGGTTGCTGCTGATCCGCTAAAAATGGGGGCGGACGGAGAAAAAGAGAGAGACAAGAGCGCGCTAGGGGCAGAGGCTGACGATGACAGCAAGTGAGCAGGGATTTTTCTCCCACTTAGAGGAGTTGCGCCGCCGCCTGATAATTTCCATGCTCGCATGGGTGGTGGGATTTGGGGTGTGTTACAGCTTTGCGCAGGAGCTGTTTGAATTTATTTCCCGTCCGGTTAATGCCTCTTTGCCACCGGGGAGCTCGCTGGTATTTATTTATGCCACTGAACCCTTTTTTACCTATCTCAAAGTCAGCGCGGTAGCTGGTCTTCTGCTCGCTCTGCCGATTGTGCTGTGGCAGATGTGGGCCTTTGTCGCGCCCGCACTCTATCCAGGGGAAAAGCATCTGGCCATACCATTTGTGCTCTCTGGCTGTGCCTGTTTTGGCCTCGGTGCCTACTTTGGATTTACCTATGTGTTCCCAGTAATATTCACATTTCTTATCAACCTTGGGCTCGGTTCAGCCGGCACCGAAGCAATGCTCTCCATGGCAGGCTATCTTAGCATGTCTTCCCGTCTGTTGTTTGCCTTCGGCCTGGTGTTCGAACTTCCCATTGTAATTTTCTTTCTCGCCCGCCTTGGAGTGGTGGATCATGTGTGGCTGGGCAAAAACCGACGCTATGCTTTTGTCTTTGCGTTTGTACTTGGAGCAACCCTTACTCCGCCCGATGTCTTCTCTCAGGTCTCTATAGCGTTACCTTTTATTATTCTGTACGAAGTTGGGGTGGTTGTCGCACGGATCTTCGGTAAAAAGCGCGTTGAGTCGAGTAAAAGTGAAGAAACTGATATCGATAAAGGATAAGTAAAACTCTGGATTAAGGTGGTGATGTGGGGGGAAGAATCTTGATCGCCAATCTTTTTGCTGCGGACATCCAAAAGCTCTCCGCTATAGGGTAACGGAAGTCGCGCAACTTTTGGATGTCCGCATAGGTGCTATCTGTTAGTGGATTTGACTTTTGGCGCCAAGCAGGTCTAGGGAGCGGTGAAGCGCCCAGGCCAAAGCAAACGAGATAATAACGCCTAGCAAACCAGATACCCCTGTTGAGAGCATGTCATTGCTGATGAAGGGAACAGAGTAGTCAGGTAGTGGCCCGACAAAAGCAGGCGCAGATTCATGCAAAAATTGATATTTTGCAGCCACCCACTCTAAGCCATCTGGATATCCAGAGGCAAAGGGACTGAGTAAAAGAGCAATCGTTACTGCTGCAGTAGCGGGGATGGCGATATGACCCTCCATTTTATTTGCTGCAGTGCTAGCAGGAATCAGTACACATGCCCCAACGGTAATGACCGCTTCACCGATCCCGATTAGGATATGTGCCCCTAGCATTGTAGAGATGACCTGGGTAAAAACAATTTGCCCATCAATAGCCAATTGAACTCCGACGGCAAAAGAGGCAATGACAACTGAAGCCCAAGCCGCCACTGCTGTGGCTAGGATTTCCCCTGTGGGGCTTTGCCATTTGTCCGCTAGTTTGGAGCGCAACATGCCGCCCAGACCGGCACCGATAATTGCCATGTTGAGTATATTGGCACCGAGAACGGTGACCCCACCGTCGGAAAAGAACAGACTTTGTATGGTCACCACCAGCGCAATAGATAAAACTCCAAAAGGTATTCCCAGCAAGCTTGCCGCTAGCACCCCGCCGACCAAATGACCTGATGTGCCATTCATGATAGGAAAGTTCATCATCTGAGCAGCAAAGATAAGCGCAGTAATGACGGCGAACCTAGTTGTCGAAGGCTTATCACTTTTTACCGCGCAATACGCTGCTGCGGCAATGCCAACTGTGCTGACAACTGCTGTTATGGGACAAACACTCCCGTGTAACATTGAGTCTGGAATATGCATGACGCTCTCCTTTTTTGTTGATCTGGTTTTATTTGAGTTCTTTCGTTTATCAAGGATTTATGCACTGCCGCATAGTATCCCTTGCGAAAGTTTGTATATTGACAAATTTATCTGTTCTCCAATATCTAAACCAAGATAATTTATTCTACTTTTTGCTGCTGTTGCGCTTTGTGCATCAGCAGATCCGCGGTAGTATCTCACCGGACGGGAATTCCATCAGGCGTTGGGTATTATACGCTGAGTTCAAGATCACCTGAGGGGTTTTAGCGCCTCTTTTTTCCTCTGTTACCGTACCGATAAGTGCGGCATGGTTGTGTCCTGTTTGGTGCAACAGCTCAATCACGCGTGCACTATCTTGAGGAGCAACGGCTAATACAAATACCCCCTCGCAGGCTAGTATGTAGGGATCGATGCCGAGCATCTGTGAAAAACCCTCGACCTGTTGCGTCAGTGGGACACTGCTCTCCTGTACCATCAGGCTGTGCCCGGTTTGCTGGGCCCACTCGTTTAGTACGGCACTTAGTCCACCGCGGGTTGCGTCGCGCATAGCATGAATGCTCAGGTCTTCGTCCAGCAAGGTTTTTACCGCTGGCCACAGGCAACAGCAATCGGAGGTGAGGCCGCTTATAGCTATCTCTTCGCGTTCAGCATAGATGCAGGAGCCATGCTGAGCGATGGGCCCAGAGACGATAAGATGGTCTCCCTGTTCGATGCGCGATACGGAACAATCCTTTATCAGGCGACCGAAACCGGTGGTATTGATCATTATCTTATCTATGGCCCCTCTCGGCACCACTTTGGTGTCACCGGTGACGATGGTGGCGGCGCAAATAGTAAGTTCTTTGCTCATGCTGGCGACTATGCGGCGTAAAACATCTAGTTCTAAACCCTCTTCGAGGATAAATGCCGCACTTAGATATTGCGGTTGCGCCCCTCGCATCGCGACATCATTGGTTGTGCCGGCAATGGCGAGCTTGCCTATATCTCCTCCAGGGAAAAACAGTGGACTAACAGTGAAGCTGTCGGTGCTGACGGCCATGGTGCCCATTTCCAAAACTGAGGCGTCATCCATGGCGCACAGGGTTGGATTGCGAAACGCATCGACAAACATCTCCTGAATCAGTTGCTGGTTTTCCCGCCCTCCTGAGCCATGAGCGAGGAGAATTCGGTTATTCATTGATCCCTCCGGTATTTATAATAGGCAGAGCAGGCACCTTCGTTGCTTACCATGCAACTGCCTTGTGGGTTAGTCGGGGTACACTGCTTAGCGAACAGTGGACATTCCTGCGGATGGGCTTGCCCAGTAAGAATTGAGCCACAGATACAGCCATGGCCAGACTCAGGTGCTGGTGCAGGGCAGTGTTCTGCAAAGCGCACTTCGGCATCGATATCGGCAAATTCGGTGCGGAATTGGAGTGCTGACTGGGGGATAGCACCTATCCCGCGCCATAAAAAAGTTGCTCGTGGCTCAAAGTAACGCTCCATCAACCTCTGTGCTTTGCGATTCCCCTGACTGGTCACAGAGCGGGAGTAGGTGTTTTCAACCTTGGCTTCGTTGTGGTTTAACTGGTGCAGAATGCGCTCTACCGACGCCATGATGTCCATGGGTTCAAAACCCGAAATAACCAGCGGTTTTTGAAACCGGCGCGCAATTGGGGTGAAAATATCACTGCCAGTTATTACGCTGACATGGCCGGGAGCGATAAACGCGTCCACACTGCACTCCGGTGTTGACAGGATCATCTCCATCGCGGGCGGGATCAGCACATGATTAATATGGAAAAATAGATTGGCCAGTTTTTGTTGCTGAGCCTGCTCAATGAGTAGGGCCGTCATTGGCGCAGTAGTTTCAAAACCAATCGCAAAATAGATTACCCTGTGCTCCGGGTTTTTCTGCGCAATGGTCAGGGCGTCAAGGGGGGAATAGACAACACGAATATCGCCGCCTGTGGCACGTGCTTGTTGCAGCGAACTTTGGGTGCCTGGAATCTTGAGCATGTCGCCGAGGGTAACTAAAATTGTATCCGGCATTGCGGCGAGTTGGAGCGCCGCATCAATCCTGTGTTGTGGCAATACGCACACGGGACAGCCCGGCCCGTGCACAAAGCGCACCTGTTCTGGCACCAACTGATCCAGACCATATTTGACAATGGTATGCGTATGCCCGCCGCACACCTCCATGATTCTTACTGGTCGCTGGTAGTTGTGACACAGACGTTCAATAATCCGTTGCATTGAATGGATTTTGTCAGGGGCACGCAACGCGCTGTATAGCAGTTCAGTTCCACTCATTCAGGACACTTTCTCCATGTTATACCGCTTCATTTTCCATGTCCGCCTTTATCATCTGTTCATACAGCTCCAAGGTTTGGCGGGCCTCTTTTTCATCGATTTGGGTCATGGCAATGCCTACATGGACCAGCACCCAATCTCCGACGCTGACTTTCTCATCAATCAGGCCCAAGTTGGCAGTACGGGAGACCCCCATGGTGTCAACCGTCGCCATGTCGGTTTCAGCATCAATGCTAGTAATCTGTGATGGTATGGCTAAGCACATGTTTTCACCTTCTATATAACTTAAAGTTAACTACCGGATGGCGGGGCATAAAATTCACCACCTGCCATGTCGTTGCGATTAGTCGTGCCTGTTTTCGACGGCTGTTTAATAGAACCATTATGCGCCAGAGTGGCAGCGATTTGTCCTAGGGCGATGCCACCATCGTTAACGGGGATATTCTTCGGCAGATGCAACTTAATTTGAGTCTTGTGCGCTGCTGCTAGGAGTCGGTAAACCAGCGAGGTGTTTTGAAAAACTCCGCCACAGAGGAGCGCTTCACGGCGACCTGCTGAGTGCAAAACCGCAATTATAATGTTGACTAGCATATTAATATAGCCGGTGACTCCCTTTATCAGATCCCGTTCCGCTGCCAGTTGCATTATAGCCGATGAACACTCGATTTGGTTGTTTTTGTACGTAAAAGGATAACTAAAACAGAGTGTTTCATCGTAGTATTGATCCATTAGCATGCCGCTTTCCCCTTCGTAGGAGAGTACCTGTTTTATCCCCAGTAGTGATGCTACCGCATCGAACATTCTTCCAGCAGAGGAGGTGAGGGGAGAATTCAACCCCTTGCTGTGCATTTGGTACAGGATATGAATCTCGTCCTGGCTGAATGAGTTGATGGTTGGGTTGTTTAGCGTCATGGCTTGCTCGCCGTAGAGGTCAAATAACAGACTCAAGGCGACGCGCCGTGGTTCTTTTACCGCTTGTTCGGCTCCGAGGAGGCGAAACGGTTTGAAGTGGGCAAAGCGCCGATAGCCATGATAGGAGCAGTTCAAAAACTCGCCGCCCCAGACAGTGCCGTCATCACCATAACCACTACCGTCCCAACATACGGCAGCTATCTCATGGTCCAAGCCGATACCGCAATCGATCATAGCGGACAGGGCATGAGCATAGTGGTGTTGTACCCCTTTGCAGGGGATGTTTTGTTGCTTGGCCCAGCGGGTGGGGACATAGTTGGGGTGGAGATCGTGAACAATCAGCTCCGGTTCAAAGTTATAGAGTCGTTTAAAGGTGTCGATGGTTTTGACAAAATACTCTTCAGCTCCTGGGCTATGAAGATCGCCAACATGCGCACTGACTATCGCTTGTTTACCCCAGCCTATGGCAATAGTATTTTTCTGGCCTGCACCTACCGCCAACACTTTGCAGTTCAGCGGCGCCGGTAGTTTCATGGTAGTTGGTGTATAACCACGGGCGCGGCGCAAGGTCAACTGGTGTTCGCCGACGGTTGTTACAACACTGTCATCACAACCATTAACGATCCGGCGATTAAACGCTAGTACGAAGTCCACCACGGCACCCAATTGACTTACCAGCGTCTCGGCATTGGTGATGATCGGCTCTTCGGAAACATTGGCACTAGTTGCTACAACAGGACGCTCAAGATAATGAAAAATGATCTGGTGCAATGGCGTGTAGGGGAGGAATAATCCGACCTTATCTAAACCGCCGTTTAGCTGTGGAGAGCACTTTTCGGTGGCCGGAACAATGACAATCGGCCGTTGATAACTTTGAATAAGAGTAGAGCTGTGATCATTGAACATCCCGTATTGCCGCGCCATGGGCATATCTTTAACCATCACCGCAAAGGGTTTTGTTGGGCGTCTTTTACGCCGCCGCAGCAGTTGAACCGCTTGGTCATTTAATGCATCACAGATCAGATGGAAACCACCTACCCCCTGAACGGCGACAATAGCGCCGGCGCTGATTTTCTCCGCAATCCACAGGATAGGGTTGTCGCATTCAATCACCTCACCATGTGATGTTGTCAACTGCAGTTGTGGCCCGCATTGCGGACAACTGGTCGCTTCTGCATGGTAGCGACGATCGGCAGGATTGCGATATTCTTGGAGGCAGTCTGCGCAGAGCGGAAAGGGTTTCATTGCCGTGGTGCTACGATCGTAGGGGAGCGCTTCAATAATGGTATAACGCGGCCCACAGTTTGTGCAGTTGTTGAAAGGGTACAGATAACGGCGGTTCGTGGGGTCTAGCAGTTCCTGCTCGCATGCGGGGCAGATGGTAACATCTGGCGGGAGGATAACTTGATTGTTTCCCGCCTGCTGGGATTCAACGATTGAGAAACCTTTTAGTGTTAAAGGCGAAATCTCTTGGTATTCGATGTGGTGGATAACCGCTAGAGGTGGTGTCTGGCTCTCCAGTTGAGTCAAAAATTTTTTTAAACGGGACGGGTCACCACAGGCATCTATCAACACCCCTTCTGGGGTGTTTTTAACTTCGCCCGCTATGCCATGTTCCAGAGCTGTCCGATAGACAAAAGGGCGGAACCCAACTCCCTGAACGACCCCTTTTATAATGATTCGGTAGGAGGTCTCAGACTGCTCTTGACCGTAAATTTTCGCTATGGCTTCAGGTGAGGTCATATGGAGAGCTATATCCTCAAGCATAAAGATGTCAAAAGTGGCTTCAAGAGGCGCTGATACTCTTGGGGCATAGGTCAAGTGGAGTGAGTGGAACATCCTTCCCTAACTTATCCGCAAGTATCTGCAGGACATCCTTAATTCTTCCCTGCAGAAGTGGTGTAAGCTGCATGCTGGAGTCAAGGCTTTTGGGAACCACGGCGATAAAATGTACTTTATCTGGCACCTTGCCGCTAATACGGCAGATATCTATAATATCGAGCATGCCGACTTGGTGCGGTGACATACGAGTTTGTATGTCACCGCAGCGCACATCAGCATCGGTGAAGTAATGCACGGAACCAGGTTCGTCATCAAGGTCTACAACATCGATCACATAGAGTTCATCATGCTCTTCAATGAAAGGGGCCAGCAATATACCTCCGGTGCCACCATCAATCACCTCGACATTTTCCGGTATCTGGTAATTCTTCTCCAGATATTGAATGAAGTGAATGCCAAAGCCTTCATCGCTTAAAAGCAGATTGCCCAGTCCCATAATGCCGATCGCTTTTTTTTGCTGTTCCATCGCTGTTCTCTCTTATCTCGTGGGCCTAGAGCAAAATAGATCCTGAATCCGTGAGATCTTTATCTGGGTCAGGGGCCAGACTCTGGCCCCGTCTAAGCTGTTGTTACAGCACCTTAACCGAAGAAAGTTTTTTGCCTTCGGGGTTTAGCATATGAACAGCGCAGGCCATGCATGGATCAAATGAGTGGATGGTGCGCAGAACTTCCAATGGTTTTTCTGGATCAGCAATTGGGTTGCCGATTAAGCTATGCTCGTAGTAACCGAGCTCGTCGTTGGTGCCACGCGGGCAGGCCAGCCATGTGGTCGGTACAACGCTCTGGTAGTTGCGGATCTTGCCGTTGGCGATGACAACCCAGTGCGACAGGGTGCCACGCGGAGCTTCATGGATACCCACACCGCGTATCTCACCTTCGGGAAACTGTGGTTCGTTAAAGGTGGTAGTGTCACCACTCTCAATGTTAGAGATGAGTGCGTCCCACTGGTTGGACATGTTCTCGCGGACAGTAGCAACCCGGATAGCGCGGGAGATATGCCGTCCCATGGTGGAGGGTAGAATATCTAAATCGTACTTGGTCTTGCCGATGGCGGACATCTTGTCCAGCATCATGTTGGTGAACCTGACTGCTGGCTCATGTTTGGCCTGGTACATAGATAGAACCGAGGCAACAGGGCCGACCTCCGCCGGTTCATTGAGGAAGGATGGCGATTTAACCCAGGAATACTTGCCTTCAAGATCGGCCTCAACAAATTTTGGCTCAGTTGGTGAGACGTATGGATGCATGGTCCAGTCGCCTTGATAGAACGAGTGCTTAACCGACTCTTTAACATTGTCTTCAAAATAAGAGTCACGCGAGGAGTTGATGCGGCGTAAGGAGGAGAGGTCACCGCCTTTAATGTAGCCACCAGGCATGGCGAAATTCATCCCCTTTTCGTCCATGGGCATCTCTGGGACAGATAGATAGTTTCCGTTCCCTTTGCCGTAAGTGCACCACTCCGGATACATGGCAGCGATAGTCGATACGTCTACCAAGTAGACTTGCTCAATAAAGTCACGAACCTCATCCATCTGAGTTTTAAGGTAATAGAGCCGCTCCATGGTCAGGGTTGCTGGACTGTCGAGGTTGATAGGATTAGCAACTCCGCCAACAGCCAGATTTTGAATATGCGGGGTTTTGGAGCCAAGAATCGTTACAACCTTATTGATCTTGCGCTGGTATTCTAGGGCTTGGAAGTAATGAACCGCTGCAATGAGATTGACATCTGGATGCAACTTCATCGCCGGATGGCCCCAGTAGCCGCTGGAGAATGGCCCGAGTTGTCCAGATTGGATAAATTTCTTCAGTTTGTCTTGCACCTGTTGGAACTCTTGGACGCTATTGCGTTTCCACGGCGAAAGCTTTTGTGCCAATGTCGCGGCATTGCGTGGATCGGCATTGAGCGCAGCAGAGGCGATATCAATCCAGTCAACAGCAGAGAGAATATAAAAGTGAATCATGTTATCTGCAAGACAGTGAGCACCAACAATCATGTTGCGTATGTACTGCGCATTGACTGGGATGTCCATTTTTAGCGCATTCTCAACAGCGCGAACTGAAGCCATAGCATGGACAGTGGTGCAAACACCGCAGATACGCTGGGTGACCAACCAGGCTTCACGGGGATCTGTCCCTATGAGCATGTTTTCAATCCCACGCCACATTGTGCCAGTGGACCACGCATCAACAACCTTGCCGTTATCGACAGCACATTCAATACGCAGATGTCCCTCAATACGGGTAATGGGATCAATAACAATTCTTTTCGACATATTGAAACTCCTTAATTGTTCGGCTCAGCGGGCGCTTGAGAACTGAAAACCGGAAATATTTTGACAAACAAAGTATACATCGCGATCTCAAAGGCAATCAGTCCATAAGTGATCATTTGCTCACCAACAGAAGGGAAGTATTTCCACCCATTGCCTGGATCAAAACCGATCATATAGGTGTTAAAACGGTACAGTGACCCGCCAATGAGAATTGCGGTCGCCGCTATGAACAGCAGTCTAGGACTTTTGCGGTAGTTCGGGTAGGCAAGGATAACTAGGCCGATAATGAGCATCAGGTTTTCCAACAGGAACATATTGCCTAAAAAGGAACCTGAAAAGGCCTCGTCCATATAACCGCGCATGAAGATGTTTTGGAAACGAACAATCAGATAAAAGCCAAGCACGTAGACCATAATATGACCAATCTTGGACAATATAGAGGTTTCGTCACTTAGTTCATAAACACGCGAGGAGATGGTCGCTTCGAAAACTACCATCGCGAACCCCATGAATACGGCGGTCAGGAGGAATAAAAGTGGCAGAGTTGTCGTATGCCAGAGCGGATCGAGTTTGTAGCCCGCCATCAGAACCATAGTCCCTAGAGAAGACTGGTGCATGGTTGGCAATAAGACCCCCAGAGCAATGATAGCAAAGATCACCTTATCGAGCTTTTTGCCGAAATTCTTAAGGCCCCATTTCTCGACAAAGGCAGGAGTGAACTCTAGCCAGAGCACCAATATGTAGGCACCGATACACATGGCCACTTCAAACATTACCGAGTGAAAGTTCATCTGCCAGGGCAGGTAGAGGTTGTATACATTTAAGTAGCGTCCGATATCGAGAAAAACCGATACACCGGCGAGGGCATAGCCAAACATGGATGCAACCAGTGCTGGTCGCACCAAGGGATGGTACTCACCTCTATTCATGATATAGACCATCAGTGCCATGACATAGCCACCGCACGCAAAAGCCGTACCGACAACAACGTCGTAGGAGATCCATAACCCCCAGGGGTAGCCATCGTTGAGGTTGGTCACGGAGCCGATACCAAAGATCATTCTTTTAATAACAAAGTAGCCAGCAATTGCGGACACAAACATACATATACAGAATGTGCGGGTAAAAATGCGTCCCCCTAGCGCTTTTGGTTCATGACTCATGCGTCTTCTCCTTGATCATGCGTGGATGTAGACCGCTTTTCCTCTTCACTCTTTTTATTCTTATTTGCCATGAAAATGAGGCTGGCGAGGACAACTAGTGGGTATACCATCCCCTTGTAAATAGCGTATTGAATACCACTAGCCATGGAGACAAAAGACTCTTTGGGGAAGTTGGGCAACCCTAACTTGTCAAAGGGAATCGCAGACATATACATGACTTGGGTACCACCGAGTTCATCTTGACCGTAGATGTGGTTCTCGTATTTCGCTGCCTTTAGTTCATGCCATTTGCCAGAATTGATTGACTCTACAGGGAACTTATACTGCTTGCCAGGTCTCATCTGCAGTCTTCTTCTTGTTTCATTCCGTAACTCGGCAACAGGTCCAAATAGCGAGGCACCTGTGGGGCAAACCGAACAGCAAGCAGAGATCTCACCTTTGGCTATGAGGTGTGAACATAGCTGACATTTGACGATCTCTGGGTAGGGATCATCCCATTCGAATTTTGGAATATTGTAGGGACAGGCAACCTGACAATAGCGACAGCCAATGCAGGCGTTTTTGTTGTAGGTAACAATGCCGGTGTCCTTGTCCTTGGTAAGAGCAGAAACAGGACAAGCGGTGACGCAGGAGGGGTCAACACAGTGGAGACATTGCCGTTTGATAAAGGCGTAGCCGTCCTCCGCTTGATCTTTATGTTCGCCGTTTCCGCTAGAAAATTTTTTAATAATATTTAGCGTGGATGCAGAGAGATCTTGGGGATTGTCCCAAAGCTCCTGCTTGCCTGTCATCTCCGGACTCATGGAGTTGGCTTTCTTACAGGCTGACATACAGGCATTACAGCCCACGCACAAGGTTGAATCGTAGAGGATACCGAGCGCATTTGGAGGTAGAGCCTCCACCATGCGGGCATCGACCACTTGGCCGTCAAGGGTCAGAAGAGCTAGACCGCCAGCAGCTCCTTTGAGGAAATCACGCCTTTTCATCTTCATGATTAGATCCCTTATCAAGTTTTGCTGCAAATACAGCCCCCGCTCCAAGAGCAACGCCACCCAAACCAGCCATTAGTGCCGCCGAGCCTGGACTTACACCCTCGCCACGCTCAACAGTGATCGGTACATGTCCAGAAGCTGGCGTCGGATGCAGGATCGGGCTGACAGTAAACTGCGGAATGGTAAAGCCAACCCCTTTCTGCGCACAGCCAAAACAGGGATGGCCAATGGCGACAGGCCAACAGCCGGAACCGGCATCGCCAAACTGTGAGGTTGAGCAGTTGGCATGGGTAACTGGCCCCTTGCAGCCCAGGTAATATAGACAGTGACCTTGGCGATGGCCTTCATCACCAAAGGCGCGAGCAAAGCGTCCATTATCAAAGTGCGGGCGACGCTCGCAATGCTCGTGGATAAGGCGACCATAGGCAAACTTAGGACGATTTTCGCTATCCAAAGCCGGTAGTTTATTGAAGGTTAGATAATGGATAATGGTCGAAATCAGGTTGTAGGGGTTGGGCGGACAACCGGGAATAGATACAACTGTTTTATCTTTTAGCACTTCGCTGACACCGACGCAGCCGGTAGGGTTCGGGGCCATGGCAGCGACGCCGCCCCAAGAGGCACAGGAACCGACCGCGATAACTGCACCGGCTTTGGGGCCGATGTCTCGAACAATGTCGACAAAGTTCTTTCCACCCACACGGCAGTAAATACCACCGTCTTTCAGTGGAACCGCCCCTTCAACGATAAGGATGAACTTGCCCTGGTTAGCCTCAACCGCGTGTGCCAAGGCCTCTTCAGCCTGATGACCGGCACCTGCGGACAAGGTTTCATGAAAATCCAAAGAGACAAGTTCAAGCATTAACTTCTCTAGGGTCGGATGCTCGGAGCGTAGTAGAGACATGGTGCATCCGGTACATTCTGAACCGTGCAGCCAAATGACCGGAGGTCTATTGGGATTGGTAATGGCATGGGCAATTTTTGTGGTCATTGCCATGGGAAGTGCCAAACCTGCTGCCACAGTCGAACAAAATTTAATGAAATCTCTGCGCGAGATTCCACCTATTTGTTCTTGGTCTTGGCCAAAATCTTTGTTTTTCATACACTTTCTCCTGATTGGCTGTACGGTGTACATTGCGAGTCACCAGATGTGTACTGCGATATTGCTCCTAAATTATTTGCAAAATTTTTCCACGACAGTTTCTGGTGGGTTGCTGAGGCACTTTGCAAGCATTTTGCGCTCCTGTTTGGAGATGTCTGTGCCAAGCTTTACCATCGTGTCAATTGTTTTAAGCCACCACTGTTCACTTTGACCTATTTTTGCACAACTTGTTGACGCCGAATGGCACCGAATACATTTTGCATTCAGTACCTTATGGCACGACTTCTCGGAGTGACATCCACAAAGCACCCCCAGAAAAACGATACTCAGAAGAAGTCTCTTCTCGAAACGATCATTCAATCTGTAGCGTTTGTCCAGAGTAATCATGCTTTATCCATGGATGGTAATGCTCTCTATTTATTGGTTTAGGCAGGAGGAACTAATTGATTAAACTGGTTCCTCCTGCGGCTCTATTTTTTAAATTATCTGGGAGCTGCCTGCTCTACGCAATCGCTTTTGTGCGCACAGCCCAACAAATCGCTTTATTTACTTTATTTATAAGGAGTTTTTCAACCAAGTATACCAATTTTCCAGGCCTTCGCCGGTTTTTACTGATAGTTCTAAAAACTCAAGGTGCGGGTTAACCTGTAAAGCATACTGTTTGGCTTGTTCAAGATCAAAATCAAGATATGGCAAAAGATCAATTTTGTTGATAATGCAAATCTGCGATGACTGGAACATGGCAGGGTATTTCTGTGGTTTGTCTTCACCTTCCGTCGTGCTCATGATAACCACACGGGCTTTTTCGCCTAGATCAAACATCGCTGGGCAGACTAAGTTGCCAACATTTTCGATCATCAGCACTGACCTGTTCTCGATAGCTAACTCTTTCATCGCCTGATTGATCATCTCAGCATCAAGGTGACAGCCACTGCCAGTGTTGATCTGGATAACAGGTGCACCAACAGCATCAATACGTTGGGCGTCGTTCATGGTCTGTTGGTCGCCTTCTATGACGAAAAAATTGATCTCTTTGCCCAGGTCACTTATGGTGCGTTCAAGTAGACTTGTTTTACCCGACCCGGGAGAACTGACCAAATTTAGCGCCAGAATATCCTTGGCTTCAAAATAGCCTCGGTTGCGCTCAGCAAGCAGATTGTTTTTTGACAGAATATCTTGCTCTACAACAATTTCGCGGCTATGGGGATGACTATGTGGATGGCTATGGGATGAATGAGTGTGCTCAGTTGGATGGTTGTGGTCATGGTGATGGTTGTGGCTATGGTGATGATGGGACTCGTCGCTATGGTGATGTTCGTGACCATGAGCATGCTCTTTGTCTCCTTCAGATCCGGGTTTTCTGAAGGTAATATTAGTATCCTGTCCGCAGCCGCAGTCTTCACACATAGTCAGCCTCTTTAAAGTTGATTTGTTTGTTGTTTAACCACTAAGACATATATTGCAATAGTTCGATAGAATATTCGTTTCTTCTGTTCAACGTAAATTGCTTACATCTACTATAGGACATATACGAAATAATCGCTAGACTCTTTGTTCTTTCTATTCAACTTGAAGTGATTTAACTCTCAACTCTCGCCCCTGCAAAACCTCAGTAAAAAAACTTTGGCACGCAGGGCAGGAAGAAAAGCGATCGCTTGACTCATATTCATGGTTACATGATGCACAGCGTATTAGAGCGGGGATCTCATTGATCACCCATTTAGCTTTTTCAAGCATGGTTCCCCTCTTTGCTGACTCAATGGCAAAGTTAAGGGAGTCGATGACCACACCAGATTGTTGACCAATGTCCAACTCAATCTCGGTAATCACAGATGCGTTTTCCCGTCTAGCATTTTCCTCTGCAATGTCAATGATGCTCATGACAATAGCCAGTTCATGCATGGCATTTTCTCTAATTAAGGCGCCTTAAAAAAATAAGGCGCGCGTCGCTCATTAACTTCATTTTCTCTCTAATCTATGTAAATCTCACGCAGTCGTCAACCTTAAATGGCTTTGCTTGGTTAGTTTGTACCGACTATTTTTTGAATTCTGAGTGACTTTAATTGATTGATTCAATTTCTCAAATTATTTAGTGAGCGTAAAAATGGTAAGGTAGTTTGTCTGTATATGCATACCATTATCGGTTCTATCTCAAACAAGAGTGGTGGGAAATAGGTATAATAAAAATAGTAGGTTAGTGGATCTATTAACCTCCTGTTTTTATTGTTGGTTCACAATGCACAATTCGAATCTGCGACCTTCGCGAGCAGGATGATCTTCTCATATTTTTCTGTAAATGCTTAAAGATGGGAATGATATCCAACATTTTAATGCCATCAAAAGTTTTCCCAATAATAAAAATATCAGGATGTCGCTTACGGAGCAGTTGCACAATCTTATTTACACCCTCTTCAGGAAATCCTTGAGCCCATCACTTTCAACATGCTCGTCCAAATCACCTTCATAATTTTCAACCGTCTTACAGTTAGCGATCTTGCTTCCCTGTGTGCTAGCGTGCATAAGACCGTCATCACGAGTTACATATACCTTCCGTAATCAAAAGTTGAACTCCTCTTCCCTCAAGTTTCGCCTCCACTGCAGCCAACAACACTACCAGCTAACTTGACCCTGGCTAACAATATCGTCAAGAAATGGTGATACCTCGCAGAAACGTAAAAGCTCCTGTCATTGCCAGAGCTCCTTTTATCGGGTTATTACGACTCTTAAGATACCCAAAATTTGTATTTGATGGAATCAGGCGTATGAATCTTCATTCGCGCTGGGGTTTTATCCCCAGAACCGGCAGTGCCACCACTCACCTCCAGGGCATCTATACCCATATCGGCCAGTATCTTAGATAAATAAAGGCTGTCTTCTACAGTTGCATGCCTGAATTTAGGGTCGGACCACGGTAACATACTGAAAAGACAGTTGAGAGTTCATGAATTAGGTCTGTTTTTGTCGCTATAAGCAGGTTTTTGTTATCCGAATCGAGCCCATAGTCGATAGCTGACTTTTGAACTTTAACTGTTTTGAAGAAACGAACCATGACTTTCTTGTATAGAGCTATTTTAGCCATGAAAAATTGGCCTACAAGCTATATTGCGAGTTAATTTTCATGAAATTAACATTCCCTTAACCCCGCTGCAACAATTGAATGCTACAAATCCACCCATAGCGCGTGACAAGTACCGCTACGTTAATGCCCCAACCTGAACGATAACGGTCGAGCATCGAATCAGCATTGATGATCAAATTCATTATAAACAAACACTAGCAGTTTGTCGGACTTGGTTGCCACCAGCAAATCAAACCCGACAACATTGAGACGTTGATGCTGAAATCAGCTGAGATAACTTGTTTTTGTCCCGACCTTCTGTTGTGGCGCTGTCCATACA
>Ga0265295_1001671_pt1 | contig 38114 bp, 28 predicted proteins | sample Munlansysbiofilm_FD_192503 | JGI IMG/M metagenome (GOLD analysis project Ga0265295, IMG submission 192503) | Leachate microbial communities from a municipal landfill in Southern Ontario, Canada - Methane capture system biofilm | ecosystem: Engineered > Solid waste > Landfill > Unclassified ... | reverse complement strand
GCTTGGCTGGAGAATAGGGCAGTAACTTTTCCACTATTCTTTCACAGGCCTCTCTGAAAGCTGTGGTGTCTGCATCGGCAGTGAAAGGAATATCTGAGAAACGTCCTCTGTAGGTGTGCAGTCTCATAGTTTTTAAGCCATGCGCTACCTCTCCTGTAAACCCCGTTTCAGCCTTAAATCTTTCCGCCATTTGATTCATTTCCTGGGTTTTACGCCAGTACAGTTCCGGATCGTTGATGTCCTCACTGGCGTAGATAACAGTGCAAATTGCCAGCAGCAGTAAGGTGACGATTGCTTTTGTTTTCATCTTGTTCTCCTTTTGTTTAGTTTGTGTTAGACTTTTTCTTGGTCTATAAAGACCAAGGTCTGCTTTCGACTTTACAGCACCAGGTGCAAGCCTCTTAAGTATGACACATAAGAGCTTGCTTTATTACTCTTTCTGCATAGATAGATACCCAGGAAAATTGATATCTGCCTGTGCAGAAAGTGCTTCTTTGTCATGAAGTAGTATTATCGGGGAAGAGAATTTCATTGGTTTTGTTACTGCGATTTCTCGCCAATTCTCAGAATTATCGCAGCTTATAGCCCCAATGTTTTGCATGAATTCAGGATAATGTGCGCTACCATCAAATGTGATCTCATCCTTAACATGATCGAGCATCAAAAAATAAGTTTCATCATCGTAGCAGATAGGTAAAATGGGGGATTTATAGTTCCAATAGCGTTTGTATTGATGAGATTGAAATACCAGTGAGACAGAGGGATGATTCGAATCACTATGAAAGATAGGGATAGAGTAATATGTTCCGCTGGCACCAGTACACGAATATTTAAAACTCCCAGATACACCCATTGGCGGCTGTAACGCGTTTTGGGCACATAATGGCACAGTCCATACAGCCATTACGAAAACCATAGCCATGTTCTTCAAGGTAATCATAAAAACTCCTCATAGAGATTAGTTATCAACGCATATTCGCCATAAAAAATGGATTCATGGAAGAAGGTGGCAAAAACAGATAAGCTTTTCTTCAATGATTTCTCTTATGCTTGCAAGATATTCAATATCCATTTTCCAGTCAACAAGAAATTTTAAGTATTGTCACAATATTTCAGTCGAATCTGATTTTAATATTTTCTTCAGCTTTCTTATCCCATAAATTGCACTTGCCCTTCTGCATAGCTTATGGTAGATAAGGACTGGAGATAAGAGAATATTTTCCTACTATTTCCACGTCATCTCCACTACAACAAAGGGGAGAGGGTAGTCTGGGTTGAGGATAAAAAAGTTCTAAACAACCGCACAAAATATGACTTTGAATGTACTCCCAGCTTTGAAACCAGAGCAAAACATGCCCAATCTGAAAATGAAATACCTGGGCATCTATAGTTGCTAAAGCGATATAGATAAAGCTCATTATATACTTGATATGTTTGGTTTGTTGGAATTCCTAATGAAGATTCTGCTTGACAAAAAAACAGGCTTTGTGGAATGTGTTTTAACATATGCAACAAGAACAACGCTGGGGGCGTAGTTCAGTTTGGTTAGAACGTCTGCCTGTCACGCAGAAGGTCGCGAGTTCGAGTCCCGTCGCTCCCGCCAGAAATTCGGACGCCTTTTGGGGCGTCCTTTTTCGTTAAGGGAAGAATTATGAAACTTTATAAGGCTCTATTTTACCTGCTGAACCTCTTGCTTGAGGTGATTTACTTTATTAGCTATCCACTGTTGAGGCTAATAGGTGCCTTATATCAATATAATGAGAGCTTTCAAAGGCCTGCAAGGTGCCAGGAGCGGCCAATCTTGATTCATGCAGCCTCTGTGGGAGAGGTCAATGCTGCTGCTGCTTTGATCCGAGAATTGCTTCAGGAAGGCTATCCCATCCATATAAATACAGTTACCGTTACAGGCAGGGCTTTGGCGCGCAGTATCTTTCCTCAGCTCAGCATCAGCCTTGCTCCCGTGGATGTATTGCACTTGAGGCAGAGGCAGATGCGCATTCTTCAGCCGCGTTTGATTCTGATCGTGGAAACGGAAATCTGGCCGAATATGCTATATGCAGCCACTAAAGCTGCTATTCCCATCGTCTTTGTCAATGCCCGGCTTTCGGAGAAATCGCTGAAAAACTATCTGAAGATAGCCCCCCTGCTGCAGATGATCGGCAGCTCTATCAAAGCCATTATGGCTCAAAGCGCAGAGGATAAGATGCGGTTTGAGAAGCTCTTCACAAGAGTGCCGGTTACTCACGCTGGAAACCTCAAGTTTTGCCTGAGTTTACCTGATTTCGATGAGAGCACAATCAAAGCTGACCTGGGTATTAGGGAAGATGATTTCGTCATTTCTTGGGGCAGTTCACGTCCTGGCGAAGAGGAGCTGATTTTGGGGATTTTAGCCGAACCCAAACGCAGCATACCTGCTCTGAAAGTGATCCTGGCTCCCAGACATCCGAAGCGCATCCCGGAATTAGAGAAATTGCTAAGCGGCACAAACTATCAGAAGCTCTCTAAGCTGGATCCCCAAAGAGGCTGGAACATCCTTTTGATCGATACCCTGGGGCATTTGACTAAGGCCTACGCAATCTCTGATCTGGTGATAGTGGGTGGCAGCTTTTACGATTTTGGGGGACACAATCCTCTGGAGCCTGCCTACTATAGCAAAGCGATCATCATCGGAGAGTATTATTCCTCCTGCCAGGACTCGGTGCGGATACTGGCGGCAGCAAACGCGATCATTATCTCAGACAAAGATAGTCTATTAGAAGACATCCTGGCATTGGCCGCAAACCGCCCTCAAAGAGAAGATCTGGGGCGAAAAGCAAAAATAGTCTTGACGGAAAATGCGCATGCGCTAAACGTTCATGTAAGAGGTATAAAACAATGTCTGAATTGATTCGTGAAGCGATGTACTACAAAAAACTCGAAGGTGATCTACTCCAATGCGAGCTCTGCCCACATTACTGCGTGATCCCGGTGGGGGAGATGGGCAAATGCAGGTCCCGGGAGAATATCGCGGGCAAACTTTGGGCGGTGAATTATGCGCAGGCTTTGGGCATTTCAGTGGATCCCATCGAGAAAAAGCCTTTTTACCACTTTCGTCCCGGCAGCAATATCCTGTCTCTGGGGCCAAATTCCTGTAATCTTAAGTGCCGTTGGTGTCAGAATTATCAGATCTCACAATTTGCCAGCCCGACCATTGAACTTTCTTTGGAAGAGCTTTACAGCGGGGTCCTCAAGCACAATCCCACTACCAGGCAGCTCGCCTTTACCTATACGGAGCCGCTGACCTGGTATGAATACATCCTGGATTTTGCGACTATGTATCCGGAGGTAAAGATCGCCCTGATCTCCAACGGCTTTCTGAATCCAGAGCCCCTGGCTCAGCTTTTGCCACATATAGCGGCTATGAACATCGATCTCAAGGGGTTCACGGAAGGTTTCTATAAAGAGCAATGCGGCGGAAGCCTGGAGCCGATCAAAACAAATATCCGTGCGATCTGGGAAGCGGGAGTGCATCTGGAGCTTACTCTGCTGCTGATCCCCGGGCTCAATGACAAAGAGAAAGAGCTATGTGAACTGGTAAATTTTATTGCTTCAATCAGCCCAGAAATCCCGCTACATATCTCGGCCTACCATCCTACCTACCTTACCGATCTGCCCGCGACCAGGGTGCAGGATATTGCGCGGGCTCGCCAGATTGCGCTAAAGAAACTCTCTTATGTATATGGCGGGAATTTGGCGGTGGACGGTTTTAGGGATTGCCAGTGTCCAGACTGCGGCAAGATACTGATGCGCAGGACACTGTTTTCCACTGATTGCCAGGTGGGGAGCGACAATAAATGTCCACATTGCGGGAGACAAATCTACGGGCAGTATGACCAATAAACTGCTGAAAAAGCTCAGCATCAGCGATGTAATCCTGATCCTGGCCTGCCTGATCGTAGCAGTTCTGCTCTGGCGAAACCATGCTGCGACAGATGACAAAATGCTCTATATATATAAGGGAGACGTCCTGTGGGGAGAATACTCCCTGTCTCAAGATCTACTTATCGAAATTGATCAGCATAATACGGTGCAGATCTCGGATGGCAAAGCGCGTATGCTCAGCTCAGACTGTCCGGATAAACGCTGTGTAAAACAAGGCTTTAACCAAACCATGCCCATCATCTGTCTGCCAAATCGCTTGGTGCTGGAATTTGAACACAGAGCCAAAGAGCACAGGCTGATCCTGCAATAGAGGAAAAATGAAAATAGCATTATACGCATCCAGTCATGGCTTTGGCCATGCCTCCCGCATCGCCGCTCTGGCAGATAGTTTCATCCGTTTTGGCATCTATGTATATCTGTGCACGGACCGTCCCCGTTTTCTCTTTCAAGAGCTGAAGGCTGAGGACTATCAATATCGCGAAATCAGCATCGATAGGGGAGTGGTGCATGGCGCCAATCTGGTTACTGATCTGCCTGCTACCAAGAAGGCATTGCTAAAGCTTTTTGGTCAAAGAGAAGAGATCGTGGCCCGGGAAGTGGAATTTCTGCGCCAGGAGAAGATCGATCTGGTGATTGCGGATATTCCCTTCTTCATCGTGGAAGCTTGCGGCTATGCGGAGGTTCCGGTCTTTGGAGTTTCAAATTTTGATTGGGCCTTTATCTATGGTGGCATCTTTTCCGATGATGAAGATATGCTGCCAGTGATCAATACCATCTGGGGCCTGTATCGCAGGATGGACAAAAGCTATCTGCTGGATCTGGGCAATAAAGGCAGTGTACCAGGTTTCAAATACCCTGTCCTTGGAGGACTGCTGACCCGTGAAAAGTCTGAATTCAAAGATATTAGAACTATTTATGATATAGACAGTGATGAGCCCATTCTGCTGATGATGTTTGGCGGAGAGGGGACTATAGACCTGCCTTTACAGGAGATCTGTAAAGCCTGGAATGGGGTGGTAATGAGCCCTTATCAGGCCTCAGAAATCGGCAATTTGATCAGAGTTTCACCGGATGAGGATTTCTTAAGTCTAATGCATGCTGCCGATCTGGTGATTTGTAAACCGGGCTATAGCACTTTCTCGGAGATTCTCTCTTTGGGTAAATCCATGATCTGTGTTCCCCGTAAGAACTATCCTGAAGAAGAAGTCCTCTTGGCTGGAGTAGAAGATTATCCGCCAGCGGTGGTCGTAGAAGACTTCCCGCAAGACGTGGAAGGCATCAGGGAGCTTTTTGCACAGGTTCCGCACGGAGATTTTGCGCAAAAGACATCTAATAGTGAGCTGGCAGGAAAGATGCTGGCAGACTATCTGAAGGCAAAATATCCTGAAGATAGACTGCTCAGCGTTTGCGATCTGGGCTCAAACAATATGAATTATATTTTGTATAACAAGAGTAGGGGAGAGCTGATCCACAGAAGCTGGTGCAGCACCTATCTGGGAAAAGATATAGCGGATGGAGTGCTCTCGGATCGGAGTCTGGAGCGGGCCTTTGAGGCTATCCAGGACATTCTGAATAGGGATCGTTGGTTGCCCTCTGAGAAAATATTGATTGCTACAGGGGTAAATAGGGTGGCATCAAACGCCTCTGAACTGCTGAATCGCATCAAAAAGGAATATCAGTATAAAACCAAGATCATCAGCGCAAAAACCGAGATGCACTATGCCTGGCAAGCCGCTCTGCCTCTGATGAAAGAAGGCATGAACAACCTTGTGATCGATATCGGAGGAGCCAGTACAGAGCTCGCTTGGAAAGATGCCAGGGATAGGGTTCAAGGTATCTCCCTGGACTTTGGTTTGCAAAGCCTGCTGCGAATAGAGGAAGCAGGTAAATCTGCCATACTCAGAGTAAAAAAAGACCTTGAGGCTTTGCCGAAGCTACAGAATATCAATATCATAGCAGTGGGGCTCACGGCTACGGTGCTGGCCAGAGTCGTCAAAAAGATGGATTATCGTCAGATTTTGAGCAGTCCTGAGCTTTTAATCAGCCTGGGTGATTTAGGTGACTTCAAATCTTCTCTGGAAGACGATGACGAAGAAGAGTATAAAGATATGGTAAACAATAGTTATGAACTGATTACCATTCAACTGGCAGCGATGATCATGGAGCTATTACTGGACAGATATGGCTGCTGGGATTTTATGGTATGCAACGATGGAATATCAATAGGATATGCAAAATGGATAAAATGAATGATTTAAGCTTTGGAGCCGATGATTTTAAGGTGATCGCCGGTCCCTGCTCGATAGAAGATTATGAAAGCCTTTACGAAACCGCGCAAGACCTGAAAGCGCGGGGAATCACCATGTTGCGCGGAGGTGCATACAAATTGAGAACTTCGGTTCACAGCTTCCGTGGCCTTGGTGATGCCGGAATCATGCACATGGCCCAGGTAGGTAAAGAACTGGGGCTCATCACCGTATCTGAGGTTACTCAAACCGATAAGGTGGAATTTATGGCCAGCCATATCGACATCCTGGTGGTGGGGACACGTAATATGAACAATTACCCACTGCTGGAGCTTCTGGGTAAGATAGATAAACCGGTGATCCTCAAACGCGGGATCGCCTCTACTTACGATGAATGGTTGGCTGCAGCAGAATACATCATCGAAAGCGGAAACGAAAATGTGATCCTGTGTGAGCGGGGAATCCGCACCTTTGAACCTGGAACACGCTATACGCTGGATATTTCGGCCATAGCGGTGATGAAGCACAAGAGTAAACTTCCCATCATCATCGATCCTTCCCACGCCGCCGGAAACCGGTCTCTGGTGCCGTCTTTGGCCTTGGCCGCTATCGCCGCTGGAGCAGATGGACTGATGATCGAATCTCAACTATGCCCTAAGGAAAGCATCTGCGATGCAAATCAAACCGTGAGCCCGGACGTGATCAGCATGATCCTGCAGCTCGCTCCGGAAATGCGTTCGCTCCTCAAGAAGGCGAATTTTTGAAATACTATATAGAAACCTATGGCTGTCAGATGAACGTGTCAGATAGCGAATTGATCATCTCAATCCTGAATGATGCGGGCTATGAGCAGGCCTCAGACATTGATACTGCAGACATTCTGCTCTTTAATACCTGTTCGGTGCGCGAGCATGCAGAACAGCGGGTTTTGGGCAGAATCTCAAACGAAAGACATCGCAAAAAGAGTAAACCAGAGCTGAAGATAGCGCTTTTGGGCTGCATGGCTCAGAGAATAGGGGAGAGGCTGATCTCAGAAGACCTGGGTATAGATTACGCCGTGGGAGTGGATCAATACAGGGCACTGCCCCACCTTTTGGAACAGGCTCAAGGCTCTCTGCTGAAGTTCAATTCATACGAAAACTATGAACATCTGCTGCCCGTCCACCAAGGCGAAAACTGCGCATTTGTAACCATTATGCGAGGCTGTGACAATTACTGCTCCTATTGCATAGTTCCCTATGTACGGGGCCGGGAACGCAGCCGTCCTTATGAAGATATTCTGCTGGATGTGCGCGCTGCAGTTGCTCGAAATATGATGGACGTCACCCTGCTTGGACAGAACGTCAATTCCTATCACTGGAAGGATTTAAGCTTTCCAGCTTTGCTTGTTAGACTGCAGGAAGATGTGCCGGAGCTCTATCGTCTGCGCTTTGTCACCTCACATCCCAAAGATCTGTCCGATGAATTGGTTCAGGTGATGGGAAAAGGCGGTAAGCTCTGCGAACATATACATCTGCCTATGCAAAGCGGCAGTAATGAGAGCCTGAAACGCATGAATCGCTCTTACAGCTATGAACAGTATCTAAATCGGGTAAAAGCCCTCAGAAAGGCCGTTCCAGGCATCGGCATCACCACAGACCTCATTGCCGGCTTTCCCGGTGAAACCCAGGAGCAATTTGAAGCAACTCTATCTGCAATGCGCGAAATCGAGTTTGATTATGCATTTTGTTTCAAATATAGCGAACGTGAAGGAACTGCTGCGGCCCAATATCCAGATCAGCTTCCAGAAGCGATTCGCCTCAGCAGATTGCAAAAGATGATCGATTTGCAGCGAGAAATCACTTTAAGGAAATTCCGCGCTAAGATCGGCAAAGAAGTCGAAGTCTATGTGGAAGGCTTTAGTAAAAAAAGCAAGAGCCAGGTATCTGGCAAGACCAGAGATTTCAAAATCGCGGTTTTGACTGGCGATGAATCTAAAATCGGAACCCTGGTCAAGGTCAAAGTAAGCCAAGCCACAGCGGGGACCCTGATCTGTGAGTGACGCAAGCACTTGTAGTCTTAAGACATGTTATGTAAACTTACCGGTGCCCAGGCAGCTGTCTCGGGTGCAGATACTTGCATCTTCCCTATCTAAATCATTGGAGATCATATGAAAAGCATGACCGGCTTTGGGAAAAGTCATAAAACACAAAGCAATATCGAATGTGACATTGAAATAAAAAGCGTGAACGGGCGCTATCTGGATTTTAAAAGTTACCTTCCCCGGGAGCTAAGCTTTTTTGAACACTCCCTCCGTACAGCGCTCTCCAGATACGTCAGCCGTGGCACGATCGAGATCAGGGTCAATATAAGTGACCTGCGAGAGCCAAAAGTGCGCTTAAATGAGTCCAAATTGCGCAAATACCATGAAATCATCCTCCAGGCCCAAAAAGTGCTCGGCATTGAGGGTGATCCTCCTTTGGCGTATATCCTGGAAGAACCTGGGGTGATCCAAAGCCTTAACCAACTGGATGAAGACCCTGATATGCTTTCGATCTTAAAGGAAACTCTGAATGAGGCCTTGACCAATCTGCAAGACTCTATGTATAAGGAAGCTGAGGATATCAAAGCAGTATTGACAGATTCCATGAACCAGATCTTGCCAGCACTAAGGCGCATCGGTGAGAAAATCCAGCCTTTTAAAGAAGAGCTTTTCACTAATATGCTCAAGCGAATTAGTGATATCGTAAGCACTTACAAGCTGGAAAACCTGGAACAACGCATCGTGCAAGAGACTGCCATATATGTAGATAAATACGATATTCAGGAAGAAATCAGCCGTCTGGAATCACATATCAGCACTTTCCTGGATACTCTGGATAAACCCAAGCAGGAAGATATCGGGAAGACCCTCAATTTCATCTCTCAGGAGATGCAGCGGGAGGCAAATACTTTGGGTTCTAAGTTCTCGAATAGCAAAACCTTCCCTTATATCCTGATCATCAAAGAAGAGATAGAAAAGTGCCGGGAGATCGTGCAAAATGTCGCCTAAACCACTACTTTCCTGGAAATCCTGGCCTTTTGCGGAACGCCCCTTGAGCTCCACACTGTTGATTGCCTTCCTCATATTTCTGAATTACTTCTTATATAGGCTGGCTATAGTAGAGTGGAATATGCCCTTCTTCTATGTAGCAGGCTGGGTATTGGTAGTGGGCAACCTTCTCCCCTACTTCATTATCACAGAATATGAGCTGTATCATAACGAAATCCGCATTCGTTATATATTTTTTAAAGTCAAGCGTCCCTGGACAGATTTTGGCTGTTTTTATCAGGACAAACGCGGAGTGATGCTCTCGACATTTAAACTGCCCAGAAGACTGGATCCCTTTCGAGGACTGTCTCTGCGCTTTTCCAAAACTAAAGCAGAACTGCCGACTCTGCTCGAGATATTAAGAGAGAAAATCGGCAAAGAATACTAAAGGAATTACATGAAAAACAACGATATAAATGATAAAATAGTAGGCATATTATCAAGCACATACCCCAAAGGACTCACCTATAGTGAGATCTGCGCGCAAACAGGCTCTACTAAGAAGACAAAAGCCTCGGTGAGCCAAAGTCTGGCGGCGATGCTGCTGGATGGAAAGCTACTCAAAGAACGCAAACGTTACCGGCTCAGCAATCCGCCTCAAAGACAAGAAACAGAAGCTCCTGCAAAAGCTAAAACTTCTCAAAAACAACAGCAGCAGAGCTCTGCTCTCATTGAGGGCACCTTTGATGCCACTTCGCTTGCCCGGGATAGATCTTTCGCCTTTGTGCGCACTCCCGAACACGATTATTTCGTGGATAGTGAGGACACCTTGAACGCCTATCACAATGATAAGGTCTTGATCGAACCCCGTAAACGCAGCAGACAAGGCGAAAGCGGAGTGATAAGACGCATCGTAGAACGAGCTAATGAAATGCTGCCAGGAAGCGTATCCAAGCTGCAGAACCGCTGGATATTCGTAGCCTCCAATCCCAAGATACATAGCTGGTTCGAGATCAGTGATCTGGGCGAAGCTCAGCCGGGACAAAAGGTCATACTCACGGTCACCAATTGGGGTAGTCCCCTTAGTGACAAAATGCCGGTGGGTAAAATCACCGAGATTTTGGGTGAATCCGGCGATCCCCAGGTGGAGCTTTTGGCTGTGATCCGCGAATATCAATTGCCGCTGGAGTTTCCTGAAGAAGTGATCGCGGAAGTATCCCGCCTGCCAGAGCATCCCCAAAAGGCAGATTTCACCAAACGTCAAGACCTTAGAAGCCTTTTTACCTTCACCATCGACCCTGCTTCAGCCAAGGATTTTGATGATGCCATCTCCATTAAGAAGCTCGATAAGGGCTATAGACTTTGGGTTCACATTGCAGACGTAGCGCATTATCTGCCAATAGATAGTGCTGCCTTTACGGAAGCAGCCAAACGGGGTAACAGCTTCTATTTCCCCAAGAAGGTAATCCCTATGATTCCAGAGCGGCTTTCCAATCTTATCTGCAGCCTCAGACCGAATGAAGACAAACTTTGCATGAGCGTGGAGACAGATTTTGATTCAAGCGGTAAAGTGCTGAAACAGAGGCTCTATGAGAGCGTGATCTCTTCCGATGCCCGCCTTGCTTATGAAGATGTAGATGAGCTTTTTGCCGGCAAAGAGACTCAGCTCTCCCCCACCCTCAAGACGGCCTTGCAAGAAGGCCGGAAGCTTTCTGCAAAGCTAACTAAATTGGCAAAAGACGCAGGCTATATCTTCTTTGATCTGCCCGATATCGAATATGAATATGATGAGGATGGCTTTGTGCATCATCTGGGCCTGGCAGAAGAAACTGAAAGCCATAAATTGATCGAAAACTTTATGCTCGTGGCAAATAAGTATGTGGCGACAGAGCTTTCGGAGCGCGCGCCGGTTACGATGTACCGCATCCACGAAGACCCTGATAGTCAGAAGATTGAGCGTATGGCAAATGTGCTTGATTTCTATGGCATCTCCTATATTGAACAGGAGAATCTGAACAAAAGCATCCAGAATCTTTTATACTCTCTGCCCAATAAGGATTATCATAGAGTCTTTGACCGCATCATCTTAAGGAGCATGAAGAAGGCGAAATACACCACCGAGCACATTCGCCACTTTGGTCTTTCTTTGGAAGATTATACTCACTTCACCAGCCCCATCCGCCGGCTTTGCGATCTCACAATTCATCATCTTTGCAAGCGTTACATTTGCAAAAGCAGTAAGGAAGACATCACTAAAGAACAGGTCAAACATTGGGCCAGCGTAGCCTCAGAACAGGAGCTGCAAGCCGATCAAAGTGAACGTGATATTGAGCGTGTATATAGTGCCACCTTTATGAAAGACCGCATAGGAGAAGAATTCACAGCCCTGCTGGTTTCCACCAATAGCTCCTCCGCTTTCTTGCGTTTGAACGAGATGCCCGTGACCGCTGTGCTGAAAAAGGATCAATTTGGCAAAGGGAAATGGGAATACCACGACCGCGAAATGCGCTTTGTGAATCCCGGCAACAACAGATCTTTTGAGCTGATGGACAGCCTGAAGGTAAGGATCATGGAGGTGAGCGACGATGTCTATCTTGAGCTTACCGATGCTCCTGATGCGCATACACATTACCACAATATCAAGAGGCCCACTGCACAAAGTACCAAAAGCAATAAGAATAGAAAAAGGGTTGACGTAAGAGCAGCCCACAAAAAAGGTGACAAGAAGACAAGAAATCAAAGCAGGAAGAAGAAATAATGAAACAAGCGATCGGGATATTTGATTCTGGAGTGGGCGGACTTACGGTCTTTAAAGCGATACGTCAGGCTTTTCCCTACCAGGATTTGATCTATTTTGGGGATACTGCCAGGGTGCCCTATGGCCCCAAGTCTCCCAATACGATCATAGAATACTCTGTGCAAAATGCCAGATTCCTTTTGCAACAAGGGATTAAGACCCTGATCGTGGCCTGTAATACCTCTTCCTCGGTGGCTATCCCCCATCTGAAGAAGCTGAGCAATATCCCCATAATCGGGGTGATCGATCCCGGCAGCGAAATAGCCGTAAGCTGCTCTAAAAATAAAAGGATCGGGGTGATAGGAACCGAGGGAACCATCCGCAGTAAGGCATACAGCACAGCGATCAAGCGTCTTGAGCCCAATGCGAAGGTATTTTCCCTGGCCTGTCCCTTGTTTGTTCCCATTGTGGAAGAAGGCTGGCAGGATCATCCCATTGCGCTAAGAATAGTGCAGGAGTATCTGAAACCGATGAAGGATAATGACATAGACACCTTGGTATTGGGCTGCACCCATTATCCCTTGCTTTCTCACGTGATCCAAAAGTATCTGGGGGAGAAGGTAAAGCTGGTGGACAGCGCCGATGCCATAGGCGAACACCTGCAAGAGCTCCTGAGCGTAGAGCAGGATGGCCAGCCCGGTAAAGACAGCTTTTTTGTAAGTGACAACGAAGATAAATTTGCCAGTATTGCCAGCAGAATCCTCGGCACAGAGCTGAACGCCCTGAAACGGGTGCAGCTGTTTGAGAGCTGGTTCGTAGATTAGAATATCCCCAAGCGGGAAGGGTAAGCCCATGCAGGCCAAGCCCTTGCCCGATAATTTAAGCTTAATAATAAAATATAATAAAGAGGAAACCATGAAACCGATCATTTTGACTGCCGCCATTACGGGAGCGGAAACCACCCGTAAAGACCAGCCCAATCTACCTGTGACCCCCCAGGAGCAAGCCCAGGAAGCCAAAGCCTGTTTTGAAGCAGGAGCCCGGGTCATCCATCTTCATGTGCGTGAGGATGATGGTGCCCCCAGTCAACGCCTGGAGCGTTTTAAAGAGTCTATCGACGCCATCCGTGCCGCCGTGCCGGATATTATCATCCAGATCAGCACCGGTGGAGCCGTGGGCGAACCTTTTGAGAAGAGACTGGCCCCTCTTGCGCTCAGACCCGATATGGGCACGCTGAACGCCGGAACCTTGAATTTTGGCGACGAGATCTTCATCAACCATCCCAAAGACATCATCCGTCTGGCCGAAGCCTTTAAGGAATATGGTGTCGTTCCCGAAGTGGAAGTCTATGAATCCGGGATGATCGATGTAGTGGCGAAGCTAGTAAAAAAGGGCATTATCACCCACACCCCTCTGCACATCCAATTTGTCCTGGGAGTACCCGGAGGCATGAGTGGCAAGCCCCAAAACCTGATGTATATGATCGAGCACTTGGCACAGGAAATCCCCACAGCGACCTGGGCCGTGGCTGGAATCGGCAGATGGCATTTGCCTACTTCGATGGTGGCGATGGTTACCGGTGGTCACATCCGCTCTGGCTTTGAAGACAATATCTTCTATCACAAAGGCGTAGTGGCAGATTCCAATGCCCAGCTCGTAGCCCGGCTTGCCCGCATCGCCGGCGAGATCGGACGTCCCATCGCCACACCTGCTCAGGCTCGTGAAATCTTAGCCTTGCCGGCCAAGTAAGGAGAGCTGATGCACTTAAGCGATAATGCACAAATAGTGCTGCAAAAGCGTTACTACAGAAAAGACGAAAACGGTGACTTTATCGAGGATTGGGCGGCTTTGGTGGACCGGGTTGCGAGCAATATCGCAGGCGGTGACAAAGAGCTGCAAGAGAAGTTTTACGCACTTTTGGATAGCGGAGATTTCTTGCCAAATTCCCCTACTTTGATGAATGCCGGGGCAGATTTGCAACAGCTTTCTGCCTGTTTTGTGCTACCCATCGAGGATAGTATGGAGAGCATCTTTGAGACCGTGAAAAACGCCGCTTTGATCCATAAAAGCGGCGGAGGCACCGGCTTCTCCTTCAGCAGACTAAGAGAAGCCAATGCCCGGGTGCGCTCCACCAATGGCGTATCCAGCGGGCCGATCTCCTTTATGAAGGTTTTCAATTCCGCCACTGATGCTGTGAAGCAGGGTGGTACCCGTCGCGGTGCCAATATGGCCATTTTGAGTGTGGATCATCCTCAGATTATGGATTTTATCACCTGTAAGAAGGATCCTAATGACCTGACCAATTTCAATATCAGTGTAGCTCTCACCGAGGCTTTTATGCGCGCAGTTTCTGAGGATAAAGAGTATGATCTCATCTCTCCGCATAACGGCAAAGTGGCAGGACAGCTTTCTGCCAGCAAGGTTTTTGAGCTCATTGTGGAAATGGCTCACAAGAATGGAGAACCCGGCATCGTCTTTTTGGATAGGATCAATCAGGTAAATCCCACTCCCGCCCTGGGAGAGATCGAATCCACCAATCCCTGTGGCGAACAGCCTTTGCTCCCCAATGAAGCCTGCAATCTGGGCTCTATCAATCTGGCTGCTCTGGCTACTGAAGACGATCTTAATTGGGCGCGTCTCAAGGAAGTAGTGCGAGACAGCGTGGACTTTTTGGACTGCGTTATCGATCAATCCAAATACCCTTTGGAGACCATCGCCGAAATGTCCAGATCAAACCGTAAAATCGGTCTCGGCGTAATGGGCTGGGCAGATCTGCTTTATCAGCTCAAGATACCGTATATGAGCCAGGAAGCGGTGGATTTGGCAGAGCGTGTGATGGAGTACATCGATTTTGAAGCCAAGACCAGAAGTATGGAGCTGGCCCTCCAAAAAGGCAGCTTCCCGAATTTCCCGGAAAGCATTTACGCTCAAGGCGAGCTGAATCGGGAAGGAAAGTATTGCGATTGGGCAAAACTGGCCCGAGACATTCAACAAAATGGCCTGCGCAATGCCACCCTCACCACCATCGCCCCCACCGGCACCATCAGCATGATTGCGGATACATCCAGCGGTGTCGAGCCTCAATTTTCCCTGGTTTATATCAAAAGCGTGATGGATACTGAAAAGCTGCTCTATGTAAACAAATGGTTTGAAGCGGCTCTGGAAGAATGGAATCTGCTGACTCAGGAACTCTTGGAAGAAGTGAGTCAAAGCGGCTCTGTGGCGCATATGTCAGACGTTCCGGGAGAATTGCAGGAGATCTTTCAGACTGCCCACGATATCGATCCTGCCTGGCATATCCGCATGCAGGCGGCCTTTCAGAAGTACACCGACAATGCGGTGAGCAAGACCATCAATTTCCCCAATAATGCCAGGATTGAAGACATCCGGGAAGCGTATCTGCTGGCCTACAGGCTTGGTTGCAAAGGTGTTACCGTATATCGCGATGGCAGCCGGGACAATCAGGTTCTCTCCGTAGGAACAGGTTCTCAACAGAAAAGCTCAGAAGAACGCAAGGTAGCCCCCAGACAGCGTCCGGAGGTTACTCATGGCGTTACCCAAAGGCTGGAAACCGGCTGTGGGCACATGTATGTGACCATCAATACGGATTCTCAGGGTGCTTGCGAAGCCTTTGTGCAGATGGGCAAAGTGGGCGGCTGTGCCTCTGCTCAGCTCGAAGCCATAGCCCGGCTTGCTTCTTTGGCACTAAGGTCCAGGATCAAGATTGAAGCCATCATCCGTCAGCTCAAAGGCATCCGCTGCCAATCCCCAATGTGGCACAAAGGCAAGATGATCACCTCCTGTGGCGATGCGGTGGGACAGGCTTTGGAAAACTTCCTCAGCATGCATGTCAATGGAGAGCTCAAATCTATCAGCATCAAAGCAGAACAAGACTCAGCTCTTGCGGATAGCAAGCCCAAAGCGCAAGTTGCCACCTGTCCGGATTGCGGATCGGGGATAGAACACGTAGAAGGATGTCTCAAATGTCCATCTTGTGGATGGTCAAAATGTTAAGGAGTATCAATGCGTTGTAAAAAATGCAATACACGCCTGGGAAGTCACGATTTGTGGTGTATGTCCTGCGGGACACAGAGCCCTGTAGTCAAGACGGATCTGGCGGCATTACCAAGCCTCAAGCGCACTCATGAAGAACTAAAAGGCAAGACCTCTTCCATGGTCCCTGCCGTGGGCTTCAGTATCATTCTGGGAGCTATCCCGATTGCCATCCTGATCTGGATATTTGCATATATCCCCAGCAGTCAAGCTATATTAAACCTATCTCTGAAGTCTGTGCTGATAAGCCTCTTTGTGCCAATGCTATTGCTGCCCTTCAGTGTGATAAGCAATCAGCGGGATTACGCGTTGATCTTGAAAGACCTGCTTAGCAATATGAAGCATTATCCCAAATACCTGGCTTTTGCCTTGATCAATGCTCTGGTGCTGATGGTTTTTTATCTGATCTGCTTTGGTTTTCCCGGCTTTGCCAGCGATCCCATCCTAAGATTGGTCTGGATCGTCTTGATCAATTACTGGCTTGCCATTTCACTACCGGCAGTGGTGGTGATGGAGCTCAAAGAAGTAAATCCGCTCAAGGCCCTGCAGCTCAGCTATCAACACTTTGCTGATGTGCGCTGGAATATCTACCTGCTGGCTTTGCTGATGACTCTCTTAAATGGCCTCGCCTTTGTGCTCGCCATCTTCCCCCTGCTTTTCACATTGCCCCTCACCTTCTTTGCCTTCCGGGATTACGTCATCAAGCTGGAAGAATACGAACTCTTGGACTACAGGCTGTAGATTATGAATCGCAAAGAAATCTTTTCCCTGCTCATCCTGATCGTGGTGGTATCCTATGGTGCCTACAAATACTTCACCCGGGAATACACCGAAATCCGCAGCAAATACCTCCTGGACACCATCGTAGAAATTTCAGCCACCTCAAAATCCAAGAATGTGAGCTCTGAGATCGAAAAGACCTTCAACTTTATCCAGGATTTTGAAAGTAAATTCAACGAATACGATCCGACCAGCCTGCTGGCAAAGATCAATAGCAGCGAGGAAGAGCATTTTGTGATGGACCCCGATCTGTATGAATTGCTGGTAATTGCAGACAGTCTATGGCAGATGACGGATGGCTCTTTTGATCCCACCATCAAGCCAGTCTGGGATTTATGGAATTTTGGTGCAGAAGAGCCCGCGATTCCGGATTCCCTGCTGATGAAAGCTGAGCTTGAGAAAGTGGATTTCAGCCGCCTCGTCTATGATAAAGAGCAGCTTTACAAACCTCAAGGCATGCAAATCACCTTCGGAGCCCTGGCCAAAGGCTATATCCTGGATAAAGCCCTGGACTATATGAAGCAGCGCCACCTCTTAAAAGGTTTTATCAACAGCCGTAGCTCCATGGCCTTTTTTGGCTACAAGATCAGCCCCCTGGTCTATATTCAACATCCCAGAAAAGCTGATGACAGCATTGCCAGCTTCAAAGTGAATAACCTCAGCATCGGCACCAGCGGAGACTATCAACAGTATTTTGAAGAGGATGACCAGCGTTATCACCATATCCTGAACGCTCATACCGGCTTGCCCGTGCAAAACATCTTTTCGGTAACCGTCGTCGCAGAAAAAGCGGTTTGGGCCGATGGACTATCTACTGCACTTTTCACCCTGGACCCCCAACAGGCTTTGGAAAAGGTTCGGACAATGCCAAACACAAACACCGTAATCTATTACCTGCAGGATGATGCCATCTTCTCTCTGAAGACAGAGGGCATGAAAAGCCTGAATTTTAACGAGAATCTATGAAAATCCCAGATCTACAGAGCCAAAATGACACCCGCAATACAGTGATCGACAAAGTAGGCATCAAAGGCCTGCGCTATCCCATCGTGGTGGAAGACCGCAAGAATCAAATCCAACACACGGTGGCAGATCTGAACATCTATGTAGAGCTCCCACATCACATGCGCGGCACCCACATGAGCAGGTTCGTGGAAATCCTGCATCACTATCATCAGGAAGCCTTGATCGGCAATCTGGAGCCCTTCTTAAGAGAGCTGAAGGCCTCCCTCAAAGCCGAGGCTGTCTATATTGATATTGCTTTCCCTTACTTCCTTAGCAAGCAAGCTCCCGTTTCCAAAATAGCCTCCATCCTGGCTTATGATTGCGTTTTTAGTGCTTGTTTGAAGGATGAATATGAGCTCTTGATCGGTGTTACCGTACCCGTCACCACGCTTTGCCCTTGTTCCAAAGAGATTTCTGAGGCTGGTGCCCATAACCAACGCAGTAAGATCACCATCAAAGTGAGCTACACCGGCTTTGTTTGGCTGGAGGAGCTCATCGAGCTGGCAGAGGCCACCGCTTCCTGTGAGATCTATTCCCTGCTCAAACGCGTGGACGAGAAGTATGTCACCGAAAAGGCTTATGCCAACCCTAAGTTTGTCGAAGACATCGTGCGAGAAATCACCCTGAAACTGGAAAGTGACGAGCGGATCACCGGCTTCTTTGTGGAATCCGAAAACGCTGAATCCATCCATCTGCACAACGCCTATGCCATGATCTCTCGCCCCGTTAAATGAAGATCAGTAGCCATCATCCTTTGGTGCTGAAACAGCATTTTGCGCCCAATACCCTGAAGCTGCTCTATGCCCCGGAGTATTCCAATCCCTTGATCTGTTTGCAGCTCTACATCCGCACCGGCTCCGTTCAGGAAGAAAGCACTGAGCTCGGCTATGCCCACTTTTTGGAGCATCTCAGCTTCAAATCCACCCTCAAGTATCCAGATAATGCCCTGTCCCGCAAAGCCTCTGAGATTGGCGCGATGATCAACGCTTATACAGATTATGATGCCACTTGTTACTATCTGATTCTACCTTCAGAGCAGATGGAAACAGGGATGGAGCTGCTGGCCCAGATGGCCTTTCAGGCAGATTTTGATCAAGAGGATGTCCTTACCGAGAAGAACATTATCATCGAGGAAATCTACCAATATGAAGCCGAACCGGAGATGGATTTCATCGAATATATCCAGACTCACTATTTTGAAGACAGCCCGCTCAAGCGTCCCGTTTTGGGCAATGTAAAGTCTGTAAAAGCTGCTTCACTACGCAAATTGAGAGCCTTTTACAAAAAACATTATCACGCCGGCAATGCTTTTGTGGTGGCAACGGGGAATTTTGACGAAGACAAGCTCAAGCTGGAGTTCGATGCTCACTTTGGCCCCTGGCAAGAGCAAAGTCCTCAAAAGATAGACATATCCTCGGCTCTCCCCCAATCCTGGCGTGTATTTAGCCGCGCCAAAAATGGACAGGATTATCTGGCCATTGCGCTGCCGGAGCTCAATGAAAGCCATCCAGACAGCGAAGCTTTGCACATCGCCATCCGTTATCTGGCGATAGGGAAATCCTCGGTCTTGCACCGGGCTCTGGTGGAAAAAGAAAAGCTCTGCTCTTCGGTAAAAGTATCCTCCCTGTCTGGACTGCTCCCCGGAGCCAGTGTAATCCTCTTCTCGCCCAGCAAAAAAGGCCAGGAAGCCAGGATCATGCAGATATTCTTCAAAGCCTGGGCCGAGCTGCTCAAGTTTGGTGTACCTGCTGAAGACGCCCAGCTCATCAAGCTGGACATCATTCACAATTGGATTTACAGTTTTGATGGCGTGGAGCACACTGCCAATCTCATTGCCGCGGAAGAATTTAATGGCGACCTCAGCCGCGTCTCAAATTACGGGGCCTATATAGCTTCTATCACGGAGCAGGAAGTCCTGTCCGCTGCACGCAGATTTTGGCATCCGCAGCACCTGGCTTTCTTTTATCAAGCCAAACAGAGCATCTCTCCCGCTCTGCACAAAGCCCTGGAAGCTGGCCGCAGCCTTGATCTGCCTCTGGCGGATGATATTGCTACTCATCCCTATAAAGAAAGCCGGCAGATTCCTGACCAGGCTATAAAACAAAGCAAACCCAGCTTCCCCCAGTATCACAGCTACAAGCTCTCCAATGGCCTGAAATTCATCTATAATTATCTGCCCGATAAAGAGGTCTGTGGATATGCCCTATCCAGTCCGCTTTCCCAGCTCACAGAGTCGAAGCTGGGCCTAAACTACTTTAGCACAGCACTCATGCTCTATGGTACCAGCAGGCGCAGTCACGATGAGATTATGCGCTTTTCAAGGCAGCACGGCTTTAATATCCGGGTGATTCATCATCTGGATAGCACCATCTTTCGCGGTAAATGCAATATAAGCGATCTTAGTTCCGTGCTTGAGCTCCTCAGTGAGATCGTCCAGGAGCCTATATTTGATAAGACCTATCTGGGTATGCTGAAAAGTGCCTCTGCCGATAGCATTCGCCGTGAGCGAGATTACCCCGTCAGCATGGCCTACAAAGCCTGGTTCAGACAGCTATTTGGCAAAGACAATAATCTCTACAGTGCCACCGGAGACATATCGGATATCTCCTCCATCAAGATAGAGGATTGCAAAGCCTGGCACGAAAGCTGGGGTTTGGGAGAGGATTTTGCCCTCGCCATCGTGGGTTCGCTGGAGCCTTGTAAAGTCTATGAGCTGGTAGAGCAGTATTTTGGCCAGGGTGCAGGTGAGAAGCGCATCCCCCCCACCTTGCTGAAATATGAGCATAGAGCCGCCGCCTCCCGCCGGGTTTACCAGAAATTGGATCAATCCATCATCCATATTGGCGGCACAGCTTGTCCGGCATCCAGACAAAGTGATAATTCCGCTTTTCACGTGCTGGCCCAGATCATGGGTGGAGATCTTTCCTCCCGGATGTATGACATTCTGCGCGAACGCTTTGGCTTTGCCTATCAGACTGGCTTTGATTTCTATTCTATTCAAGACCTCGGCTTTTGGTATGCCTATGCCTTTTGCGATCCCAAGCTCTATCTGAACTGCCTGAACAGCATGCGCGCAATCCTGGCCGATCTGCTAAAAAACGGTATTAGCCCAAAGGAACTGGATACGGCCAAGAACTTTCTGATCTCCATGTCACGCTTTGACAATGAAAGCTCTTCCCTGAAAGCCGCCACGATCGCAAATCTGATCTCGCTGAATTATGATCTGGATTTTTATCTAAACGTGGAAGAGCGCATCAAAAATACGAGCTTAGAGCAGATTCACGATCTGGTTCAGCTCTATCTGAATCCGGATAATCAAACCAGTTTTGTGATGGTGTAGGAATGAAAACCCTCGGTATAGACATAGGCTCCCGCAATACCAAGCTCGTTGTTTTTGATCATGAGAGCCGCAAGATAGTCTTTAGTGCCTGGCAGGCTACCCAGATTTCAGCAATCCAGGCCGTGGATGAACTCATGCAAAAAGCCCAGGCAGCCGGGGCTGCAGAAGGCATCACAGTTTCTTGTGTAACCGGCTATGGCAGAAAGATGTACACCCAGGCCGATCTGATCAAAAGCGAGATTAGCTGCCATGCCGCTGCCTGTTACCATCTTTTCCCCCGGGCCAGGACTGTGATCGATATCGGCGGCCAGGATTCCAAGATTATCACTCTGAATGCAGACGGTAGTGTAAAAGACTTTGTGATGAACGACAAATGCGCGGCTGGCACAGGCAGGTTTCTGGAAATGACCGCTATCCGCCTGGAATGCGATCTGAATGAACTCTCTCGCCTGGCCTCAAGATCAGATCTTGAAATCCCTTTAAGTTCCACCTGCGTGGTCTTTGCCGAAACTGAGATCATCGGCCTTTTGGCTACCGGAAATACAGTGGCCAATATTGCCAGAGCGGTAAATATGAGCATCGCCCGCAGAATCTATACCCAGATGGCGCCTCTTATGTGTGAGCCTCCCATAGTCTTTACCGGTGGTGTGGCTCAAGGAGCAGACTTGGCCAAATGCATAGGCAAGATGCTGAAGACAGAGCTGCTGATTCCTCCAGACCCCGAAATTACCGGTGCCCTGGGTGCCGCACTACTGGCCTTATGAAATACGATTTTCACCTGCATACCCAGTTCAGCTTCGATAGCAGAATGACCGGAGACGAACTGCTTGGGAAGGCTGTCAAACTGCAGTATGACGAGATCGCTATTACCGAGCATCTGGACCTTTTGCCCCAGGAACTCAGCCTCTATGGCCTGCCTTCTCTAAACAAGTATCAGGCTTATATCAAAGCTTTGCAGGATAAATTCCCTGAGATAAAGCTGCATAAAGGCATTGAGATCGGAGATTACCACCAGGTGCGGGATTTTGCCCAAAACCTGATCGAGGGCTTTGACTTTTTCCCCATCCTGGGTTCTGTCCATTTTGTCTCCGAACACTTGAATGTAGCCATTCCCCTCAAAAAGCCGCTTAGCCCAATAGAGATGCAGGAATACTATCTGCACAATCTCAAGCTGGCGAGCACTTGTGAGATAGATGTTCTGGCGCACCTGGGTGTGTATAAGAGATACTACGAAAGTGCCCCAGATGAGAGCTCTGCCCTTCCCATCCTCAAGGATATCTTCCAGGTCATGATCGAGCGCGGCATCGCTCTGGAAATCAATCTGAGCAGCTTGCGCAAACCCTATCAGGAAGTGATCCCTGAACCGCTTTTTATTCAAATGTATCGTGACCTGGGTGGCAGCCTCTTTTCCCTGGGCTCAGACGCCCACGTTTTGGATGGCTTTGGAGATGCGCACCTTATAGCGGAAAAGCTGGGGATCCCGTCTATTGCACCCCGACGCAGAATATAGCTGAATACTGAGTTCTTGAAAGACTCCAGGCATTGAATAATAATAGCTGTGTTCAGATACAATTCCTTAGTTCACACATTCCTTGAAAGACTCCAGGCAGGGGTTTTAACCCCTGCGCCACAAGCTATTATTTGCCCAAGACTCCTTCCCTGCCTTTGAAGGCAGGGCACCCGCAGCTCTATTTCCTATTTCATAAATTATCACGATTGGGCAGCACTCTGAAATCTCCATCATCCATAATTTAGGAATATCTGATTTCCATTTCGCAGCCATCTTGATGATCCGGGTAAATATAATGATAGAGCTGCGGATGCCTGGCCTTCAAAGGCCAGGAAGGAGTCTTGACCAAACGCATTCCGTAGCGTGGCGGTTAAAAACCGCCACCTTGATTCTTTCAAGGAAGATGCAAGCTGTAGGGAATCTATGAAATCTAAGGGTATGTATGTCTCAATCCGGCAATATTAAGGTTGCGATTATATATTCAACCTTAGTTCATACCTTCCTTGAAAGACTCCAGGCATTGAATAATAATAGCTGTGTTCAGGTACAATTCCTTAGTTCACACCTTCCTTGAAAGACCTTAGGCAGGGGTTTTAACCCCTGCACCATAAGCTGTTATCTACCCAAGACTCCTTCCCTGCCTTTAAAGGCAGGGCACCCGCAGCTCTATTTCCTATTTCATAAATTATCTCGATTGGGCAGCGAACTGAAATCTCCATCATTCGATACTCAGGAATATCTGATTTCCATTTCGCAGCCATCTTGATGATCCGGGTAAATATAATGATTGAGCTGCGGGTGCCTGGCCTTCAAAGGCCAGGAAGGAGTCTTGACCAGATAGCATTCCGTAGCGTGGCGGTTAAAAACCGCCACCTGGAGTCTTTCAAGGAAGATGTAAGCTGTAGGGAATCTATGAAATCTAAGGATATGGGGGTTTTAACCCCTGCGCCACAAGCTATTATTTGCCCAAGACTCCTTCCCTGCCTTTAAAGGCAGGGCACCCGCAGCTCTATTTCCTATTTCATAAATTATCTCGATTTGGCAGCGAACTGAAATCTCCATCATTCGATACTCAGGAATATCTGATTTCCATTTCGCAGCCACCTTGATGATCCGGGTAAATATAAGGATAGCGCTGCGGGTGCCTGGCCTTCAAAGGCCAGGAAGGAGTCTTGACCAGACAGCATTCCGTAGCGTGGCGGTTAAAAACCGCCACCTGGAGTCTTTCAAGGAAGATGTAAGCTGTAGGGAATCTATGAAATCTAAGGATATGTATGTCTCAATCCGGCAATATTAATGTTGCGATTAGATATCCAACCTTAGTTCATTCTTTCCTTCAAAGACTCCAGGCATTGAATAATAATAGCTGTGTTCAGATACGATCCCTTAGTTCATACCTTCCTTGAAAGACTCCAGGCATTGAATAATAATAGCTGTGTTCAGATACGATCCCTTAGTTCATACCTTCCTTGAAAGACTCCAGGCAGGGGTTTTAACCCCTGCGCCACAAGCTATTATCTGCCCAAGACTCTTTCCCTGCCTTTAAAGGCAGGGCACCCGCAGCTCTATTTCCTATTTCATAAGTTATCTCGATTTGGCAGCGAACTGAAATCTCCATCATCCATAATTTAGGAATATCTGATTTCCATTTCGCAGCCATCTTGATGATCTGGGTAAATATAAGGATAGCGCTGCGGGTGCCTGGCCTTCAAAGGCCAGGAAGGAGTCTTGACCAGGCAGCATTCCGTAGCGTGGCGGTTAAAAACCGCCACCTGGAGTCTTTCAAGGATGATGTAAGCTGTAGGGAATCTATGAAATCTAAGGATATGTATGTCTCAATCCGGCAATATTAAGGTTGCGATTATTTATCTTCACTTTAGTTGTCAACCAAAATCAATCAACCAAAATCAGGAAATACCAATGTACTTGAACCTTTCTCCCTCTCTCCAGGGCGTCGATCACATCTTTATCTAGCCTTAATCAAGCGTTAACAATTAACGCTTGATTAAGGGTAGATGAAGAAGTACTTGACAGTCTGAAGAGAGGGAAGAATATGGCACAAAAGACAGGAGGTAACAATGAAAGCATATGTAAAAGCAGGAATTAAAGGCTTTTCCGGCAAGCTGGACGGAGCCATATACTACTATCACCCCAAGTTAAAGCGGACCCTGATGCGCAGCGCTCCCAAGATGCCGATCCAGCCGCAAAACCATGCTTACCGGGATATCTCACGCCAGATTAAGGCGATAAACCCCAGTGAGGCCTATAGAAATGACTTTCGTATGTACCTCGGCTCTCTGATGGAAAGAGATGATAGCGTGCGCCTGCCGTCCTGGTATAGCCTGTATATCAAGATGCTGTGGGCGATGCAGGCCAGGTATCCCCAGCAGGTGAGCCTGAAAACCATTACCAGAGAGCAGATAATAGAGCAAAATCTGCCCTGCCGCTCTGTGAAAGCCGCGGTGGAGGATAAGCTCTTGCCGCAAATTCCGGGATATCAGTATCTGGATAAAGAGATTTAGAAACTTGGCAATCTTATCCAGGCTGTTGGTTTTCTAATACTTAGAGTAAGGGCTACTTGATCATTATCATCCGGCGTTGAGCGCGGAAGTTTCTGCCCTCTATCCTGGCCAGGTAGATACCTGTGGCTACTCTTTTGCCATGTAGGTCCAAGCCATTCCAATGCCAGGAAGTTTCATCGGTGGCGGTGGCGTTGATGCTGATACCAAAAACTTCCTGTCCTTTAATGTTGTAAATCTTTAGGGTAAGGGGTTCCTTAGTTTCGGAGTAAAAACTCAGGGTAGTGCCTTCGGAGAAGGGATTGGGATAGTTCTTCAGCTTTGCCTGCGGCATTGGACTTGCTGCAGGATCGTCATTTTCCACTACCTCTCCCGAGAAGCTCACGATACACTTTGGGTACACATATATCCATTTAGTGCCATCCGCTACGCTGAGTACCCTGCAGTAAGTGCTTGATTTGAGCGCAGAGCCTGCGGTATCGGCGGTGCTCAAAATTCCATCAGCATATTGATACAGCGGTCCGTATCTGGTGGTGATCCATATTCTGTGTTCATTGTCACTGGCCATATCCATCAATTGCTGAGGGTGATCTGCAAAACCGGATAAATCATGCATTTCGAATTGATCTGTAATACGCGCAAGCTCACCATCGCTAGTGGCCACCCAGATATCAGCTCCGTCTCTGCACAGGGCACGGAAATCAGAAGTGCTGAATGCTGTGTTGCTGGTATTGAAAAAAGAAACATTGTTTCCCCGGGCGCGCACAAGCCCAGCCTCCGTGGCTACCCACAAGTAGTTATCGGAGCCCATAATCAAATCCCGAGTAAGGGAACTGGGCAAAAGGCCATTGTCTGTGCTGAGATACACCTGCCCTGTTTCATTAATGATATCCCAACAAAAAATGCTGCTATTATCCATTACGTAAAGCCGGTTGTTTGAACTGCGAACGATCTGTTTTGGGTTCCAGAGGCCATATCCTTCACAATCATAAACAGTCCATGTATTACCTACTATGCGCGTTAGATGGCCCAAGGTACCTATCCACATCATGCCATTGGTATCTGCATAGATGCTGTTGACGTTATTGTGCGTAAGGGAACTATTTGCGGTGGTATATTGTGTCCAGCTCGAACCGTCCCATTTGAAGAGACCCTGGCTTGAAGAGGGTGCAATCCAGAGATTACCCCAAGTATCCACTGCATAAGCATTGAAATCACTCACATTTTTAATTGGATTTTGAGCAGTGCTGTGCTCGCTGAATTGAGTGCCATCAAAGCTAAGATAACCCCGATTGGCATGGTAGCCACTTGTATAATCAGATGATCCCAGGATGAGCCTGTTATCATAAATAGAGTGTATCTTGGTAGCATAATAAGAATTTCCGCTAAGATCATAAATGGTAGGTGAACTGAGATTTGCAGGCAGACAGGCCAACTTCGTAGATGTATTCAGCCACAGATTATCATCGTCATCTATAAGCATTGAATGTGCATAGAAACCTGGCTCTATTAAGTCTGAGCATGCGTAGCTTGTCCACAGTCCCTCACAGAATCTATAAAAAGCACAAGGATCAATCTCTGATAAAAGCCAAATAGTCCCCTCAGAATCTATTTCCAGGTGTTGAACATGTCCAAAAGCTGGCAAGCCCGGTTCATTACCTTGCAGATCTTTCACGCTTAAAGTACCGTCTATAAGTGAACTAAGATACATATCAAGCTGATAACCGGAAGTTCCTCCGGGACCATACCATTCGTAGAAGTTAAAAGATAGCATCCACATTTCACCATTTGGTCCGGCGGCAAGATCAATGACGGGCACATACGGCAAGTCTGAATTCGTTGCATTGTATATCGACCAACTGCTTCCATCGTATTTCACAACCGAGGGGCTATAAAAGTTGTTTTCCAAATCACCACTTACAAAGACGTTCCCGTTTGTATCTACGCAGATGCTGTAAAGATCAGTAAAAGTTACGTCATTATAATAGCTCTGCCAGACGCTGCCATCAAAGCTGCTGATCCCTGCGGACGTTCCTACCCATAATGTGTGGTCAAGATCAAGAGCCAGGGCCTTAATATGATTTGATGATAGGGGAGAATTTGCGATATGGAAGAGCTGAGTCTGCAAAGTAGATTTATTTACCTGTAAAAGGCCGCCTTGGGTACCCAGATACAGGTAAACACTATCTTCAATGGAACAGGTCAGATCTGATGTGCTGGTAAAAGCTTCACTGTTAAAATCCCTTAGCTGCGCATTAAGAGTAATGGATAAACAGGCAAGAGCTAAAACTAAGCTGATGACGGATCTTTTCATGATAAACCCCTTGATTTCTTATTTTTAAGCTAACACACTAATATGCAATATTTATTCCATTCACACCTAAGTTCGCGGAATTAGGGGTGCAAAGGCTGAACTCAGCTATCAAAACTCTCTTGCATAGTCTTTATAGTCTCCACAAGTCTCTTACAATGCCGCTGCCAGCTAAAATCCTCCAGGCGTTTATAGGCTCTGGCGGTCAATTGATTGGCCAGCTCCACACTCTGCAGCACGCTGGACATGGCCTTGGCGATCTCTTTGGGCTGCTGGGGATTGAAGGTGAGGACAGCGTTTTTGCCAATTTCCGGCAGCGAGGATGTATTGGAGCAAACCACGGGCACGCCACTGGCAAAGGCTTCCAGCATGGGGATGCCAAAACCTTCGTATAAAGAAGGGAATACATACAGGGAAGCGTGTTTGTAGAGGCCAGCCAGGTCGGGGCCATTTACATAACCGGGGAAGTGGATCCGCTCTTTTTCTTCCATATTCTTCCAAAACGTCATCACCTGCTCTGCATTATTCCAGATTCCACCTGCGCAGACCAATTCATACTTGTCTTTCACAGTTTGAGGCAGTTTTTGATAGGCTTTTAGCAGGTTCAGGTGATTCTTTCCGGGGTGTTCGATGCGGGCTACATAGAGGATGTATTTACCCTTGAGACCGAATTTTGTTTTGAGCTCACTCAGGGCCGCCGGATTTTCCAATCTCTGGGGATCATAGCCATTGTGATTTACCCGGATGCGGTTTCCAGCGATGCCATAAAACCTGCGCAAATCGTGTTTGGTATTTTCGCTAATGGCATAGATGAGCGGGGCTTTGTGCAGATAGTGGCCTACGATGTGTTTGATGTAAAGCATGCGGAGAAAGTCATACTTATGGGGAATGGTAAATTGAGAGAGATCGTGAAAAGTGAGGATGGTATGAGGGGGATAGTGCGAGAAAAGGCGACGATTTCCGGCTGGTAAAAAGATGAGATCATAGTGCCCCAAGCCAGGCCACCAGGGAAGGATATATAGATGAAAGAGTGTGGATAGCGCAGGCTTTTTTAAGAATTCGGGAAGCTCAATAAAACGCAGCTTGGCATGCGTCACGGGAAATACCGCCCGGTCTGAAGGATGGATCAGCAGGGTCACTGCGTGTTCTTTGAGCAGCTCCTGGGTGGTGGCTATGATGTATTCCGAGATTCCGGATTTGCCTTCATCAAAGGCCAGAGCACTGATGAAGATCTTCTTGATGCGCAGATATTTCCGGTAAACTTCCCTGCGGCCTTTCCAGCTATAGTATCGCTGCAAAAATCTATATAGCTTGGCTTTGACCAGCCAATCCAGACGTTTCTCTTTGATCAGAAAGAGACAATCTCTGGCATACTCAGCACTTGCGGCCAGGATAACTGTCTTAAAGAAATTGAGCTCATCCGGATCTGCGGCATAGAGCTCGCGGTAGATATAGCCTTCCGCCCGGCCTTCGCCCAGATAGCGTTTGCGGGTCTGAGCCAAAGAATAATTGTGCGAGTGCTCCACCCGGGCCTCTGCGGCATAGCGGATCACAAAGCCTTGCTGCTTCATGCGCCAGCTCCACTCGATATCTTCAGAATATTGAATGTTATTATTAAAAGGATGGGCTCTGATGATCTCGGCCCGCACGGCTGAACTGGCCAGAGAAAAGAAGTGTCGCCATTGGGCAGAAATTTTGCCATTGCCAAAGGCCCGCAGATAATCCTTTTTTACTATGGGATAGGCCTCGGCCCGGGGCAATTGATTTGCAAAGGCGGCGATCAGCTCAGGATCATATTCCAAGGGTTTGATCAGGTTTTCCAGCCAGTGCTCGTCCAGGGGAATGCAATCTGCGTTATTGAACACGATGTATTCTCCTGAGGCATGGGTGATGGCTTCATTGAGCACCCGGCCGGGGATATATTCGCTGGGCCGGATTTGGTAGCATTTTGCGCTCTTCGTGCTTTGCGCCAGCTCCCAGGAGCCATCGGTGGAGCCGGAATCCACCAAGATCAGTTCAAAATCCTGGCGGCTCTGTTTGTCCAGCATCTCCAGGGTGGTTTTGAACCAGGGCATTTCATTCTTTATTCTGATGATGATGGATATCATAAGTCTATCTCCATTTTAGTTTCATTGAGGTGACCATATCTATTGCGGTAAAAGCGGTTACATATAGACATGATAATCTTCACTCCGCGCCCGCTCTGATCCAGGCCATTGAGATCAAAATCGCAAGGTTTGTCTGCATTGTAACAGTTGTTCTCTGGAACCCACTCTATCCCTTTGTCCCAAAACCGGATGGAGAGCATCCTGGGGATCGCTTTGAATTCTATCACGATCTCGGCAGATTCCTGACATTGGTAGCCATAGCAAATGATGTTGTTCAAAAATTCATCGACCAACAGCTCCACTTTTGCCGCCAGAACGTAATCCCGGGTCCAATCCAGAATCAGTTTTTCACATTCCAGGGCAGTCTGAGCCACTTCGTTCAGAGCAGAGTGCAGAAAGGCGTGATGCAGCTTTGTGATGCCTTCAGGTCCTTTGATAACTCCATTGGCTTGCAGAGCCTGGAAGGCAAAGAGGCTAAAATCGTCCGAGCTGGTCTCATAACCATGCTTCTGCAAATAATCCTGAATCTTGTACGGTATGGTGATGCAGGAATTCAGGCTGAGGTCTTCGGATAAAAGCTCTTTGAGTCCGGCGATGCCAAATTGCTGATTAGCAGAATTTGTGCATTCATAAATGCCATCGGTAAAAACGAGAAAGATATCTGTGTTATTAAGGGGAATACGCTCGATTTCTTCTTCTTTATACAGAGTTCCTGGCATCCAGCCCAAGGGTAGAGAGCCTTTTTCGTCAATCACGTTAGCTTCACCTGTGATGGTGTCAATCTTGATCAAAGGAGGATGTCCGGCATTCAGAAAGCGAAATTCCCTGTCTTTTAGGTCCATCACACCCATGAGCAGGGTGAGATAGTGATTACGCAGCAAAAGTTCATGATAAAGCCGTTCATTGAGTGCTGTAAAAAGGTGCGCCAAGCTCTTGCTATCATCATAGGATTCCACCAAGAGCTTGATGGTGGATTTGATGGCGCTCATCAGCAGAGCGGCTTGCACGCCGTGACCAGAGATATCACCGATGTAAACCACGTACTTGCTCTCAGAAAGCTTGATGCGGTCAAAGAGATCTCCGCCTATGGCCTCACAAGGTTCATAATATGAGGAAAACATGATCTCAGAATCCAAAAACACCCATTTTGGCAACATAGCCTGTTGGATATTGGCCGCTGTATTCAAGTCTTTTTGTAAGGCTTCGATCAACTGCAGATTCTTTTTTTCAGCTTGTTTTAAGGTGATAATATTATTTACCCGGGCTAGCAGTTCCAGCTTGGAAACGGGCTTTTTGATGTAGTCTGAAGAACCGGCCAGAAAACCTTTATTCACAGATTCATCATCCCGATCTGCCGTAACCAGAATCACCGGAAGCTCCGGAGAAGATTTGTGCAAGAGGCGACAGGTTTCATAGCCATCCAAGCCCTCGCCCATGTGCAGATCCAGGAGGATCAGATCATATTCCCGCTCGGCAACTTTCTGCAAGGCCTCTTCCCCTCTGTGACAGAAATCGGTCTCGTAATTATCCTTTCTTAAAATGCTGCCTACGATGCCGATTATCACATCATCGTCGTCAACTATCAGGATCGCCGGCTTGTAATCCATCAAAACCTCTTATTTATGCTTTCTTGCTTTTGTATCTGCAAAACCTCAGTTTATATCCGCTGGCAGCATGAAGCTCTGTGCATTCTTGCTCCAGCCAGAGCGTCCAATCTATTTCCGGAAACTTGCGATCTCCCTTAATCTCTGCCTCTATATGGGTGATATAAAGCTCTTCTACCAGGGGCAAAGCTTGTTCAAAGATGGTTGCTCCGCCGATGATGAAGGCATCCGGCTCTGCGCTGATCGCCTGGGCAAGGCTATGGTAAACTATCACATCTTGTGCAGTAAAAGATGGATCCCGGCTGAGCACGATGTTCTTTCTGTGGGGCAAAGCCTGGCCTATGGAAAGAAAGGTCTTACGTCCCATGATCACGCTATGTCCGCTGGTCACTTTTTTGAAATAGGCCAGGTCTTCTGGGATCTGCCAGGGCATCTGATTGTCTTTGCCTATCACTCGGCCCCGCGTCATGGCTACGATGATTTTCAGGCTCAAAACTCCCCCACTTTAAAGAAGTTTTCAATTACTGCAATTCCAGAAGCTTTGGCCTCATCCAGGCTGCCATAAAAAAGCATCTTGCCGGCATCCAGGAAAATGATCTTATCGGCGATGCGGTGGATGGAGGCAAGCTCATGGGTCACGATCACGATGGTCATTTTGAACTGCTCTTTGAGGCTCAAAATAAGCTCATCCAGGGAGGCCGAGGTCACGGGATCTAAGCCTGCGGAAGGCTCATCACAAAAAAGTAAAGGTGGGTCCATCGCCATAGCCCGGGCCAAAGCAGCCCGTTTCTTCATGCCTCCGGAAAGTTCGGAGGGAAACATATGTATAGCATTCGACAATCCTACCAGCGAGAGTTTTACGCGGATCATCCGGTCTCTTACTTTGGCGGAAAGCTTGGTGTGCATTTCCAGGGGAATGGAGATATTCTCGTAGAGCGAAATGGAATTCAGCAAAGCTCCACTTTGGAAAAGCATGCCGGTTTTCTTTAGCACATCGTTAAAGGCATTTTCATCCATGGTCAGAATATCTTCGCCCCAAAACTTGACACTACCGGCTGCGGGTTCATAGAGCCGGAGCATGTTTTTGAGCAAGGTGGTTTTGCCACTACCACTACCGCCCAGGATAACCGTGATTTCCTCAGAAAGAATATCTACACTGATGTCTGACAAAATAGTCTTTGCACCGTATTTGGCGACCATATTGCGGATTTCGATGACAGGTTTTTGCGTCTTCATAAGTATAACAAACTAAACACCGCATCAAACAAGATAACGGCAAAGATGGAGCTAACCACAGCGGAGGTGGTGGCTTTTCCCACGCCCTCGGCGCCCCCTTTCACTTGGAAACCGTAGTAGGAACCGATGACCACAATCGTCCAGGCAAACCAGATACTCTTGCCAAAGGTTACGATAATATCTTTGATGACAATAATATCAATAGCGCGGCTGAAAAAAGTATTGGGTGCAATATCAAGCATACCAATGGCGATAAAAGCACCACCTAATATACTAACCAGGATACTGAACATCACCAAGAGCGGCATCACTATGGTGATGGCATGAAATTTTGGTACCACCACATAAGCGATGGGATTGAGTGCCATCATTTTCAAGGCGTCAATCTCCTCTGTGACCTCCATGGTGGCGATCTCAGAGGCGATCGCAGAACCGCTGCGACCGGCAACTATGATGGCTGTAATGAGCGGTGCCATTTCGCGCACCATGGTAATGGACAGAAGATCTGCTATAAAAACATTGGCCCCAAAATTCTTGAGCTGCACACCGGATTGCAAGGCCAGGATAAAGCCAATGATCAGAGAAAGCAAGGCTACAATGGGCAAAGCCTCTGAACCAAGCTGTGCCATCTGTTGGGCCAGCGACCCCCGACGTTGCTCCTTACGGCTAAATACACCCACTCCACTGTAATAAAAGATCTCAGCAGCCAGGGTGAGTGCTTTTACCAGCTCATTGTAGGTATTAAGGAGACTATCACCTGCTTGCTCAAAAAAGCCCATGGGGAGAGGCTTTTCCACTTTAGCCAGATCCAGGGTGCTGTATGTATCTATCATAGCTTGAATCTTGGGTGGAACCTTGTCGTAAAGCTTCTGCTTTGAGTCCTTGTTCAGTTTCTGATGCACCTCATCCAAAAATGCTACACCAGCACTATCGATCGTAGAGAGCTCTCCCAGATCGATCTTACTGATGGAGCCTTGCTTTAATAGCCTGCTAAGCTCTTTGGCAGCATCAGGTACCGTAAAATTGTTTAGCTCACCACTAAAACTCAGGACCTTGTTGCTCAATTGCAGTTGCATCAGTAAAACAGGCTCATTCTCAGATATGTGCTATAGTTATAAGTCAACCATTCCCTGATGGTCTTATCATACAAAAGATTCACGCTCACATCCATTGAGATATTGCGATAGATGCGAAAATTGATGCGGTTTTCATTCTCAATTCTGGGGATACTGCCGCTATCATCAAAGGGAAAAAGCGCGTCTATAGTAGAATTGATCGAAAGGAAATTCAGGATATTGACCGCAGAAAAGATCAAGGTGGCTTCTACGCCACGGTCTGAGCGGTTTTCTGCCTCAGTATAGACATCAAAGCCCAAGCTGTCCACTTTTGTAAAACTCAAGGATCTGTGATTGATATCTTGCACCCAGCCGTAACCGCTACGCAGGCTCACCCAGGTATTTGGGCTGAAAGCGATGCGGTAGGTAAGTCCGGTTCCTTCTTTGAGCCGCAGAGGATACAGCGCAATCTTGGTGCGGATTTTGGATTGGGCCAAAGCCCGTTCGATCTCATTCCCTTCAGCATCCTTCACTATATAATTCTTGAGATCCGGGAAATGGGTATATTCATCCCAAAAATGAGAATTCAGATCTGCTCTTCCGTACAAGGCAAAATTATTGAAAAACTTCTTTTCCTTTTTCCAGGGATATAAAAGGAGAGCATTCTTCAGGGAGTAATTATCCTTGTTTATCCTGGCATCACTATCTTTGATGAAGTTCGCACCCACATCATAGATGCTACGCATATTGTAATGGAAAGGACGGAATTCATGATCGATGGTATTATCAAATTGCCCGGCCAGGTTCAAGCTAAAGCTGGGATCCTTTTCATCCACTTCGTTGTTTGAAGATATATTCAGATTAGCGTGAATAGCACCTTTATGAAATCTCACATGTCCCACGCCCAGCTCATCGGCCAGGACGCCAGCCCCAATCAAGCGATTACTCACACCAGTGGAAGCATCTACTATCACGGTCAAAACTGGGCTTTCGCCTTCCCTGAGGCAGACAGTGGCAAAATCCCTGAGTGTGCTCCAGGAATTCCCGCCCAGGGTAAACATGTAATTCCCGGGAGGCAAGATCCAGAGCCTTTCTTCGATGCCGCGTTCATCCTCGCTCAAGCTAACATCAGAGCCAATTTTGGTATATCCTTCATCCCCTTCATTTTGTGACCATAAATCATAGATCATGCGTACCCTGGTCTGAGAGTCATCCAGGATGCGCACCCGCAATTCACTCCAGGTTCTTTCCAAGCTGGAGCGCATTCTGGCAAAGATCTCCACGGGAGCTTTGATGTCTTCATTATACCCCGTGATCACCCTATAGCGTCCCGGTTCCAGCAACAATGGAACGTTGTATACGCCCACAGCATCGCTAATCTTGGTATTCAGGCTATCCAAACCTTCTACCCTATACTGCAAATCACTGGATACAGGTGCTTTGGTGCTGAGCAATAACTCTCCGAAAAGCTGATGGGATTCCTGGTCCTCTATTTGTTCAAAATACACTCTTTCCGGCGCACTTATAAGATTGGAAAAATCCTTTTTACTTCGGTCAATAGGCCTGCCGGCAAAATGCATAATGCACAAGGCTGCGAAGGCATTGGTTTCATCCATGATCATTTCGTTGAATACTTGCACCAAATAGACTGCGGAATTGTCGCTCAGTTCCCGATAGTGTTCATTGCGATGAGCCAAAACCGTTCTTTCGCTGGTGCTATCCCGCAGGACAAATTCCATGCGCAGGAAAGCACGGGGATTCGGCCCCTCTATCTTTTCAATGTTCAATACAGAGGTTTCCAGATAATAGTTTGGGTCCATCTCTGTAGCATCACGATATACATTACCAAAGATGTTGTAAGCTCTCAGACGATCAGCCACAATATTGGGAATAGCGTCCGACAAGCGATTTGCCCAAAGATTGTCATCCATAAAGCGCACCCGGGAAAAGCTTTCTTTGGCCACAATCTGATTGCGGTTATAGATGCGATTGATGCGACTATTCATCACATACAAACTCTTTCCATTGGAGACTTCCATCTTCAGTTCTGGCTTTTCTGTAACCTTTTTATAATCGAGCACATAATAGTAACTCTCTTGCCGCTCCACTTTACTGAAACACCCACTGAGCACCAGGGTGATGATGCCGAGACAGATAAGGTAATATCTTTTCATAATCATATCCTCTTAATCAATTTCCCCTGATTAGAATAGCGGGGTTATCTACGATTTGCCGGGAAAAGTCATTGAGATTTGCAGTAGCATCACGCATATTTTCCAGGATTTCGGCAAGATCATCCTGCGAGCGCAAGACAGTTCTACTTAAAGTATTTACCAGCACACCCGTACGTTGAACCGTCACTCCCAGATTGCCAACCAGGCCTTGTAAATCGGCTTCGGATAATTGTCCAGCCAGAACGTCGAGGTTTGACATCAGAGAGCCAAATTCATCAGAACCCAAAACCTTATTAATCTGATCAAGGGAGTTATTGATAGTCAAACTAATATGCGCTATTTCTTTGGTGGTATCCAGCACCAGGGTATTGGTATTATCACCTATGTTATTGATGTGAAATCTGGTGTCCTGGAGCAAGTAAGTGGTTTGTTCGGTTATCTGATCGATGTTATCATTGAGGTTTCGAGTGATCATTACCAATTCGTCATTCATGGTAGTGGTCAGCAGTTCCAAAGAAGCCACAGTAGTGACATTCAAAGAATCGATTGCGTTCACAGCAGATGCACTGATATCATCAATATTCTGGGTGAGGCCTTCCGTCATACCTGCGATATTGTTTGAGATCCGGCTCACCGCGTCCAGGGTGCCGGCCAGATTCGATTTGGTTTCCTGAAGGATGAGTCCTGTCTGCTCCAAGATCAGGGCGATGTTCTTCTGATTTTCATCATCGGTAAGCTTGCCAATATTGACAGCGATAAGCTCAACCTGTTCCACAATATTCATGGCGCGATCGGAGATATCGTCAATCAGGGTGGAGCCGGATTTGATCTGGCTGCCGGGGATCATGTTTTTGGCTTCATTGGTTCCGCCCTTGATCTCCACAGATTTTATGCCAGTGAGAATTGCCGTACTGAGCACGGCCTCTGTGTCTTCTTTGATCGGAGTTCCGGGTTCTATGTTTATCGTGACGATCACTCTATTCACATCTTTCGGATCGATCCTGACATCTTCTACCCGGCCTACTTTGATGCCCTGATAATTCACGTTTCCGCCCACCTGTAATCCGCTTACCGGGTAATTATCAAATACGATAAAATAGGAATCCCATTTCTGAGTAAGCCGGTTTCCGGCCACTGCGGCAGCAAAGACCAAAACCAACACGGCCCCTGCCACTAAGAATACTCCCAGGCGAACTTTAGTAGCTTTTGATACCATCTTTGCTCCCTTTATTCATAGATTAAATCACCCGTAATCAGGCGATTACTAATGATAACCGGACTTAAAGCCTTGATATTTACCCGGCCATCACAGACCACATCTTCACCAAAGCTTACATCTCCCTCAATTCTGAGCTCTTTGCATCCTGATAGTGAAGGTGGAGCCTCAAAACGCTTTTGCATCTGCTCAATATTGCCATAGTATCTGGGATCCAACTCAATATATGGCGGTTTGGACATTCCCCGTTTGAGGATGATCTGATACTGATCGTTAAGCTCATAGGCATCAGACCATACAGAGAGCAGATCATCGGTTTTCTTTACCGGTGCGAATCTCTGCCGGGGCACTATCACAGCGCGGGCTCCGGCAAAAGAGCTGATTGCGGCTCCCATCGCGGTTTCCAATTGATAGACTTTGCTACCATCCACTTCCTTAGGATTCACGATCAAGGGCAAAAGCATCAGGCCTTCATTGGTAATCAAATGCCACTCCAGCGCTTTGAGATCGATCCAGAGGTTATTGGTATTAAAATATCTGTATTTGTTGATGTTCTGAAAATCTTCAAGATCCTCAGCCGGACACTGGGCGATTTCGCGAAGGAGCAATTGACCGCTTTCATCTTGGGCCAAATGTCCGCCTTTTTTGTCCATCTCACTGCGCTCGCATACTTCCATCAGGAAAGGAACCTTATGTTTTTCCATATAGGCTGCAATAGACGTATCCACCGTGGCGCCAAGGTTATCAGAATTCGATACAAAGGCATAGCGATAGCCTTTGGCGATCAGCTTCTCCAAGATTCCAGAGCTGGAAATAGCGGTATAGATATCTCCATGTCCCGGAGGATTCCAGCGCTGATCCTTATCTTTGTGCACGAAAACAGAGAGGTCTTCCTGCAAGATGCGGGGGAATTTGTTTTGCATAAAGCTGATGGGCAGATCTTGTCTGGCCAGATCAGGGTATTTATTCAGATATTCCACCGTATCTTTTTGGGTAGCAAAGCTATTCATGAACATGAGCTGGATGTCATAGCCACTTTCAGATCTCAAAGCCAAAATGTGGCGGGTGATGATGTCCAGGAAATTCATGTTTCCTTTGACCGGCAAGAGGGATTTTGCTTTGGAAAGCCCCATGCCGGTTCCCAGGCCGCCATTGAGTTTGATCACGGCAATTTTGCGCAGAAGTGTGGCACTGCCTTTGGTTTCGAGCTCCTCAAAGGGAATCACAGCTTCAGAACTGGGTGGACTAATGGTGCTCTCCGGTATCTGACCACTACTGCCCTTTTGCAA
>Ga0265295_1001670_pt1 | contig 38118 bp, 32 predicted proteins | sample Munlansysbiofilm_FD_192503 | JGI IMG/M metagenome (GOLD analysis project Ga0265295, IMG submission 192503) | Leachate microbial communities from a municipal landfill in Southern Ontario, Canada - Methane capture system biofilm | ecosystem: Engineered > Solid waste > Landfill > Unclassified ... | reverse complement strand
GGCCTTTTTTGTCCATTTCTGCGTCAGAATCAAAATTTAATCCTCAAAATACTAAATGTATTCCTGCGGTTAAATTTTTCATCTTCCTTGAACTGAACAAAAAATTCTCGTTTTCGGCCAATCACTAGTTAGTTGCTGAACGAAAACGGCCTTTTTTGTCCATTTTAAAGTAAGGTTCAAAATTAATCATCAAAATATTCAAGTCTGCTAAATGTAATTTTTTTGACTTGAATTGAAAAATTAGTTTTCGGCCGGTTGTCAGTTAGCTTATTTTTTTTAAATTGTCCATATTTTCAGGTTCAAGAGGAAGGTAAACAAAAAAAGATGTTCCCTTGTCTATTTCTGATTCAAGTTTTATTGTTCCACCATGCTTTTTTACAAGGTCATAAACAACATGAAGTCCAAGGCCGGTTCCTTGTCCTACGGGTTTTGTGGAAAAAAAAGGGTCAAAAATTTTATCCCTTATATTTGAAGGTATTCCCTCTCCAGTATCAGAAATTTGAATTACACAAAAATTGTTTTGAATAAAGGTTTTTATTGTAATTGTTCCTGATTTTTTAATTGCCTGGGCAGCATTTATTATAAGGTTTGTAAGGATTTGATTTATTCTTTGTGGGTAGCATTTTATTTTTGGGAGATCCCCAAAGTCTTTTATTATTCTTGCTTTGTATTTGATTTCATTGTGGATTACATTAAGGGTAGAGTTTATGCATTGGTGAATATCAACTGGTATTTTGTCATTGGTTTCTTTATGAGCAAAAAATTTAAGATCTGCAATAATTGAGAGGATTCTTTCTATTCCTTCCTTGGTTTCGTCAAAAATACTGTCAATATCATTTTTTATAAATTCAAAACCAATATCTTTTTTTAGCATGTTAATTTGTGTAATACATTTTTCAAATTCATTTGGCTTTGCAGTTTCGAGTTTTTCATAGCTTCTGAGAAGGTCTATGACTCCTTTAGCATATTGCTGAAGTGTTGAAAAATTAGTTTTAATAAAGCCAAGAGGGTTGTTAATTTCATGTGCAATCCCGGCAGAAAGCTGGCCTATGGAAGCCATTTTTTCAGACTGGACAAGCTGGGACTGAGCAGTTTTGAGCCTTCTGACTGTACTTTCAAGGTTTTGGGTTTTTTCAAGAATTATTGATTCAAGGTTTTTATTATATTCATAAAGATTTTTTTCAGCAGTTTTTCTTTTAAAAACTTCGTTTTGAAGCTGTTTGTTTTTTTCCTTGATTATTTTTTGTCTGGTAATTTGTTCGCTGACTTTTATTTTAAGGCCAATATTTTTTGAATTAAGCCTCCACCAGAAAAAAAGGCCAAAAACTGCACCAGTAAACAAAATCAGCATTGAAAATATTATAATGGCAGGGGATTGTTCCCTGAAATTTTTTTCAGGTATGATCTGGACAAGAAAAAAATCAGAGTCAGAAAGTTTGGCTCCAAAAAATTTAATTAATCCCCGTTTAAAAATTTTCATTTTAAGGCCTTGAAAATTATCTTTTGAGAGATTTGCCTTGAAAAGATGAAGATTTTCTTTAAGTATTGAAAATGTTTCAGCATCTTTTTTAGAAGAAACAGCAGGTTCACCATTGGCATAGAATAATATGGTTACAGATCCAGGATTATGGAAAGAAGATATAAAATTTTTTTCTATTAATTTTTTTTCTATCCATGCATAAATATCACCTCTGAATTCACCTTTGAAAAACACAGGTGCTTTCATTATGAAAAAATTTTCAAGTGAAACAATTGATCTGTCGGCAAAAATTACTTTTTTTAAAATGCATTTGCCTGGGTCACCGGGATTTGTTTTGTCTGTATCAACAATGCAATTGCCTTCATTATCTGTAAGCTGAATTCTTGAATATATGGGAGATTTATTGAAATTTTTCTTCATGATCAGCCATAAGAATTTTTCATTAATTGAGTTGATGCTTGTTTGAAGGCCGTATTTTAGGCTCATTCCAAGTGCTTTGTTTTCATAATATGCTGTTAAAAAGCTTGATGATATAAGTTCATTAATGTCATTTTTTCGTTCAGCTAGAAAATAGTTTAGTGCAACTGCTGTTTTTTCAAGTTCCTTTTGGTTTTGGATATCTTTTGTTTTGTTTAGCTCGGTGTATGTTGTGTATTGAAATGTTATGGTTATTCCGATAAATAAAGCAAGAAGAAGGGTAAATGCAGCAGCTGAAGCATTCTTTAAAAAATTAAGCTTGTTTGGTTTTAAATTTGTATTTAGTTCAGATTCCATTAACTTAAGATCCTGATTTGCAGATGTTAGTTAGTTGCTGAACGAAAACGGCCTTTTTTGTCCATTTCTGCGTTAGATTCAATAATTAATCCTCAAAATACTTAATGTATCCTTAAGGTTAGATTTCTTATTTTACAGGAGCAAATTTCAAATTTTAAGCAATCACTAAATATTATTTTTTAAATAAATTTTTGAAATCAATTTTGATCCTGTAAATACACCTGCAAAATCTGCAAAAATATCTAATAATTCAAAGCTTCTCCAGGGCAGGACTGCCTGAATGCATTCTATAAAAATTCCATATAAGGTGCATAGTGCAATTATTATTAATTTTTCATTGTTAAATTTTTTAAATATTTCCGAGTATATACAAATAAGACTTAAAAGCAGATAAAATAAAAAATGGATTATTTTATCTGTTCCCGGCATTAAACAAGAGTTTGAGCTGCCGGGAATAAAAGATAAAAATGCCAGTAAAACAGTATAAAAAACAAGCAGTGCTGTTTTATTTTTTTTAGATAATGTCAAGTGATACAGACCTTGATTTTATATGATTTTTTACTTTTTCAATAAATTCATTCTGATTAAAACCCATTTTGACTTTGCCTTCAAGTGTTCTTACTGAAAAAGTTTTTTCATTTACCTCTTTTTCGCCGATTGTAAGAATAAGCGGAATTTGAGACATTTGTGCGTCCCTTACTTTTCTTTTAAGGCTCTCTGATCTGTCATCTGTTTTTACCCTTATTTTATTTTCTTTTAAGGTTTCCATGATTTTTTGAGCTTCAGGAATAAGGGAATCATTTACTGGAAGAAGAACCGCCTGAACAGGTGCAAGCCAAAGCGGGAAACGTCCTGCAAAATGTTCAGTTAAAATTCCAAGAAATCTTTCTATTGAACCGTAAATAACCCTGTGAATCATAATCGGCCTTAGTTTTTCATTTGACTGGCCAATGTATGAAAGATCAAATCTTTCAGGAAGTGACATGTCAAGCTGGACTGTGCCGCACTGCCAGGTTCTTTCAAGTGCATCTTCAATGTGAACGTCAATTTTCGGGCCGTAGAAAGCACCGTCTCCCTCATTTATTTTAAAATCTTTGCCATATTTTATAAGAGCGGATTTAAGGCCGTTTGTTGCTGTTTCCCACTGCTCATCTGTGCCGATTGATTTTTCAGGGCGAGTTGACAGTTCAAGATGAAAATTTAGGCCAAAAGTTGAATACATTTTATCAATAAGATTTAATACACCAAGAATTTCATCTTCAATCTGATCCGGAGTCATGAAAATATGGGCATCGTCTTGATGAAAGGCCCTGACCCTGAAAAGTCCTGAAAGCACTCCGCTTGCCTCATGTCTGTGAACAAGTCCTATTTCGCCTGCTCTATATGGAAGATCCCTGTATGAAAACTGTCTTGATTTGAAAAGTATCATTCCTCCAGGGCAGTTCATTGGCTTTATAGCATATTCATAATCTTCAATTACTGAAGTATACATGTTTTCGCGGTAGTTTTCCCAGTGTCCGCTTTTAATCCAGAGGTCTTTTGTAAGCATTACAGGAGTTTTTGTTTCAACATAACCTGCTTTTTCGTGTTCTTCCCTCCAGTATTCAAGAAGCTGATTCCATATAACCATTCCGTTTGCATGGAAAAATGGCATTCCAGCACCTTCTTCATGAAAACTGAAAAGATCCAGCTGTTGTCCTATTTTTCTGTGGTCTCTTTTTTTGGCTTCTTCAAGAAAGTTTAGATATTTGTTTAAGTCTTTTTTGTCAAAAAATGCAGTTCCATAAATTCTCTGGAGCTGGGTTTTTGAGCTGTCAGCCCTCCAATAGGCTCCTGAAACCTTCATGAGTTTTACAGCTTTTACCATTCCTGTATGTGGAACATGAGGCCCTCTGCAAAGATCCTTGAATATTCCCTGTTCATAAACTGAAATTTCAGCATCTTGAGGAAGATCATTTATAAGTTCAATTTTATATTCATTGTCTGAAAAAATTTTTCTTGCTTCTTCCTTTGAAAGAACCTGTCTTTTAAAAGGTTTTTTTGCCTTGATTATATTTTTCATTTCCTGTTCAATTTTTTCAAGGTCTGTTTCTGAAACAGGAGGCATATCAATATCATAATAAAATCCGTCTTTTACAACAGGGCCTATTGTCAGTTTTGCATCAGGATAAAGATTTAAAACAGCTTCAGCAAGAACATGTGCTGCACTGTGTCTCATTATATCAAGAGCTTCTTCATCCTTTGGTGTAAGGATTTTTATTTTAGTATCTTTTTCTATTGGAATATTTATATCTTTAACTCCCTCATCTGTAATACATGCAATAGAGTTTGATGCTAGTCCTTCAGAAATTTTTAAGGCTACATCATAGCCTGTAGGCGGATTTTCATAACTTTGAACACTTTTGTCTGGAAGTTCTATTTGTATCATGAGAGCCTGTCTCCGGTTTTTTTGTTGTTTTTATCAATTCAAAAATGTAAAAAATAAAAGCCTGAATTTGGGCAAAGAAAAAAACTATCAGAAAAAGAGGTATTAGGCAATCAGGAATGACAATAATTGTTGAGCGAGATAAAGACCTTGAAACTTTGTGCACGCATTTGAAATCATGCGAAAAGGTAGGCGTTGATTTAGAAGGGGACGGAATGTATCATTTCAGGGAAAAAATCTGTCTTATTCAGCTGAGCGACGGTGTTTCAGACTGGATAATAGATCCCCTGAAAGCAAAAAAAATTGAAATACTTGCTCCCTTTTTTTTTGATCCGAAAATTTTGAAAATATTTCATGGTGCAGATTATGATATTAAATCTCTGTACAGAGATTACGGCATTGTGGTCAATAACTTATTTGATACTGAAATAGCTGCAAGATTTGCTGGTTTAAGGCTTTCTGGGCTTGATCATTTAATGATGGATTTTCTTGGAGTTAAAACAGAAAAAAAATATCAGAAAAAAGACTGGTCAATAAGGCCCCTTCCAAATGATATGCTTGATTATGCAGCAATGGATTCAAGGTATCTGATTGAGATTTGCGAAATACTAAGGGAAAAATTGAAAAGCCTTAAAAGACTTGACTGGGTTTATGAGGAGTCCTCAAATATTTCTGAATCAAGATTTGTAAAAAAAATGGAAGTGCCTTATTTCACATCATTTAAGGGTGCTGGAAAGCTTGACAGGAGAAGTCTTGCTGTTTTGGAGGGACTTTTAAAATTCAGGTATTCTGTAGCAAGAAAAAAAGACAAGCCACTTTATAAAATTATTCCAAACAAAACCATAATAAAAATAGCAGAAAAAAAGGCTGAAAAGGAAAGTGAGCTTAAAAATATCATGAGTCCTGGACATTACAGAAGATTTGGATCACGCATTTCAGGAATTGTTCAAAATGCAATGGTTATACCAAACTCAGGGCTTCCATGTTATCCAAAGAAAAAAAAGCCAAAAAATCTCAGTCATTTTTCATGTTTAAGGTCTAAGAATTTAAGGCAGTGGAGAATGGAAAAATCAAATGAGCTTGATCTTGATCCAGGGATCATTTTAAACAACAGTCTTGTTTGTGAAATTGCAGAAAAAAATCCTTTATATTGGAGTGAGCTTTTTGAAACCCAGCTTAAAAGATGGCAGATAAGAGAGTTTGGTAAAGAAATAATTGATGTCTTAAAACAACAGGTTTGACTTTTAGTTTTCAGTTTCTTGATAATAGTCTTAAAACAGGTTATAGAGTTTTTACAAAATAAAATAATAAAACCAGGGAGATAAAATGGCCTTATATATTGCAGACCATCCATTGATAAAGCACAAGATAGGTATTTTAAGGAAAAATGATCTTGCCACAAAAAATTTCAGAATGCTTGCATCTGAAATTGCAAGGCTTCTTACCTATGAAGCTACAAAAGATCTTGAAATAGAAAAAATTACAATTCAAGGCTGGGCTGGAAATGTTGAGGTAGATCAGATTAAAGGGAAAAAAGTTACTGTTGTTCCAATATTAAGGGCAGGTCTTGGGATGATGGATGGAGTCCTTGATATGATTCCATCAGCAAAAGTCGGAGTTGTAGGTCTTTACAGAGATGAGGAAACATTGAAACCTGTTCATTATTATGTGAAGTTTCCCTCAAGCATGGAGGAAAGAATTGCTCTTATTATTGATCCTATGCTTGCAACTGGAGGCTCATTTTGTGCAACTGTTGATTTGTTGAAAAAAGAAGGATGTAAAACAATAAAAGGACTTTTTCTTGTCGCCGCACCTGAAGGTATTAAAAAAGTAGAGGAACTTCATCCTGACGTATCAATTTATACTGCTGCGGTTGATGAAAAGCTAAATGATAAAGGTTACATAATCCCAGGCCTTGGGGATGCCGGAGATAAGATTTTTGGAACCAAATAAAATACCAGATAAATAATTTGAATTATTTGCAAAAATTAAATTTTTGTTTTTAGGTTAAGAAGTTTTTTGTAATTAATTGGTTAACGCATGATTTTAAAACCTGAATTGAGCGTTTCATATTTTGAATTTAAAAAATTTAATGAATTAAGTCTATTATAGTGATTGGCCGAAAACGATAATTTTTTGTTCAGTTCAAGGAAGATGAAAATTTAACCTTTAGGATAGATTGAGTATTTTGAGGATTAAATTTTGAATCTGACTTAAGAATGGACAAAAATGGCCGTTTTCGTTCAGCAGCTATTATATCTAAAAATATGAAACCCTGCGAGTTTTCCAACTTTACCTCATCTACTGGGGTAAATTGTATCTCGTATAGAAAAAGTATAGCCTGATTCAATTTGACGTTATATGCGGCAAATTTGAAAATCGTCCAATTCGGTAAAAATATCATGCGTTTTTTTTGGATAAATTTATTAGTTGATTTTAGTTTTTATTTAGTTGTTGAAGAGAAACGTCCTTTTTGTAAATTTCGGCATCAGATTCAAAGTTTAATCATTAAGAGTCTATTGCTCTAAAAGTTAAATTCTCCACTTCAACTGAATAAAAAAATTTAGTTATCCGGCAGTCGCTATTTAAAAATATATGAAATTAAAATTTATATAAAAAAATTTAAGAAAGGGAAAATTATGGGGGGCAATTTTGACTACAGATTTAAGGCTAAAGATTCAATACTTGGTGCCCAGATGCTTTTTGTTGCATTTGGGGCACTTGTTTTAGTTCCTCTTTTAACCGGACTTGATTCAAATGTTGCTTTGTTTACAGCAGGACTTGGAACTCTTGTTTTTCAGGCAATTACAAAAGGAAAGGTTCCGGTTTTTCTTGCATCTTCTTTTGCCTTTATTGCACCTATTTCAGTTGGTGTTGCAAAATGGGGAATTGCATCAACCATGAGTGGGCTTGCAGCCGCTGGGGTAGTTTATATTTTATTAAGTTTAATTATCAGGGTAAAGGGTAGTAAAATTATTGAAAAAATTCTTCCACCTGTTGTTACAGGCCCTGTTATAATGGTTATAGGGCTAATCCTTGCACCTGTTGCCGTAAAAATGGCTGTTGGAGAAGCTGACGCCTCAAATATAATCCCTCAGTCAAAAGCTCTTCTTATTTCAATGTCAGCTCTTTTTGCCACAATAGCAGCTACTCTTCTTGGAAAAGGTTTTGTAAGGCTCATTCCTATTCTAATAGGAATAATTACTGGATATATTGTTGCATGGTTTTTCGGGCTCGTTGATTTAAGCCCTGTATACAATGCAAAATGGTTTTCAGCCCCTGATTTTGTTTTGCCTGAATTTAATTTGTCTGCAATTTTATTTATTGTGCCTGTTGCAATAGCACCAGCAATTGAACATTTTGGAGATATACTTGCGATAGGGGAGGTCACAGGGCATGATTATCTTGAAGATCCAGGAATAGAAAATACAATGCTTGGAGACGGTATTGCAACTTCTTTGGCTTCAATGCTTGGCGGACCTCCGAATACGACATATTCAGAAGTTACAGGTGCTGTTGCATTAACTAAAGCATTTAACCCCGGAGTTATGACATGGGCCGCAATTATTGCTATAGTGCTTTCGTTTGTTGGGAAAATTGGAGCTTTTCTTTCAACGATTCCATCTCCTGTAATGGGTGGTATAATGCTTTTACTATTTGGAGCCATTATGGTGGTTGGAATGAACAATATTGTAAAGGCACAGTCAGATGTTACTGAGCCAAGAAGTCTTACAATAATTGCACTTATCCTTGTTTTTGGAATTGGCGGAATGAGTTTTTCTGCCGGTAAATTTACACTTGAGGGAATAGGGCTTGCAGGTATTCTTGGTGTATTTCTTAATCTTGTTCTTCCTCAGGCCAGAAAAGAGTAAAATCTGAAAATCTTTCAAGTCAGGTGAAAAATAATTTAAAAAAATATTTTTTCAAACACTGTAAAGGAAAAGGCCGTTTAGATAAATTTTTAAACGGCCTTTTTAATTGCTTTTTGTCAACTCTAGAGCAAGATTCAAAATTTAATCTTTAAAATAGAGTAAATCCTAGCTTTTGATAAAGACTAAATTATTACCTGTTTTCCAGTTCAATATAATCATTTTCAGAAAGACCAGTATATATCTGTCTTGGTCTGCTGATTTTCCAGTTTGGATCTTCCATGCTTTCTTTCCACTGGGAAATCCATCCGGGCAGTCTTCCTATTGCAAACATTACAGTAAACATGTTTGTAGGAATTCCAATTGCCCTTAAAACTATTCCGCTGTAGAAGTCAACATTTGGATAAAGATTGTGATCTACAAAGTAAGGATCTGTAAGAGCTACTTCTTCAAGCTGTTTTGCTATATCAAGAAGGGGATCAGGCCCGGATATTTTTGCTAAAACCTTGTCGCACATTTTTTTCATAATTTTAGCTCTTGGGTCATAGGTTTTGTAAACCCTGTGTCCAAAACCCATAAGTCTGAAAGGATCATTTTTATCCTTTGCCCTTTTTATTACCTCGTCAATTGATACTCCGTTTTTATGAATATCTGTGAGCATTTCAATAACAGCCTGGTTTGCACCTCCGTGAAGAGGACCCCATAAAGCTGCAATTCCGGCTGAAATTGCAGCGTAAAGATTAACTCTTCCGCTTCCTACAACCCTTACAGCAGCAGTTGAGCAGTTTTGTTCATGATCTGCATGTAAAATTAAAAATACATTCAAGGCTCTAACAATGTCTTCGTCAAGTTCATAGGGTCTTACAGGGCTGTCAAACATCATATTTAAAAAGTTTTCGCAGTAAGTAAGATCATGCCTTGGATATACAATTTTTTCCCCTTTTGAAAACCTGTATGACATGGCTGCCATGGTTCTTACTTTTGAAATAAGGGTCAAAAAATCTTTTGTAAAATTATCTTCATCTCTAAGCTCTGGATAAAAACTTCTTAGTGCATTTACCATTGATGAAAGAATTCCCATGGGATGTGATGCCTTTGGAAAATTCTGGAAAAATATATGCATGTCTTCATGAACAAGAGAAGCATCATTTAGCATTACTCTGTTTTTATTGAGTTCTTCAAGAGAAGGAAGGTGCCCGTTTATTAGAAGATATGCAGTTTCAACAAAAGTAGATTTCTCTGCAAGCTGCTCAATTGGAATTCCTCTATATCTTAAAATTCCTTTTTCTCCGTTCATAAACGTAATTGATGAAGAGCAGCTTCCTGTGTTACCAAATCCTGGATCAAAGGTAATAAAGCCTGTCTCCTGGCGGAGTCTTGTGATATCAATGGCTTTTTCACCTTCGCTTCCAATTATTACTGGAAAAGTATAGGTTTTGCCATCAATTGTGAGTGTAGCTGAATCTGTCATTTTCTGCCCCATTTTTTATTTAAATTTTTAAAATTGTTGGTATAATCAAATTTTATCACTTAAGTCAGCTAAAATAATACTTTAACCTTACAGGTGTCAACAGAGATTAATCTGAATCTTTCCTAATAATAAGGCCTTTTAAAATTTTGTTAGAATATTTAAAAGGTAAATTTTAAAAAATGTAAACTAAATTTAAGCATATTTTTAAATGTTAGATATTTATCCGAAATTTATTAATTTGTCATGGTCTTAGTTTGTTAATCCATATAAATTTTGGTTTTCCAGATTAGTCCTGTGTATAAAGAAGATTACATAGTTGTAAATTTGGGAGTTTAAAAGTATTAAAACTTAAGCCGGGGTTTTCTTAACTTATAAGGATTTTTTATATTTATGGATATGTTTAGAAATATTAAAAAAAAAATTACAATTGATTTTTTGGTAAAAAAAATAGAATTGTCCTTAAATTCTGAAAATGGATATTCAAAAATAGATCATGAGTCTTTAAAGATTTTTCTTAAAACCTGTGGTTATGAATCGGTTTCAAAAAGAGGACTTGAGCTTTTTGTAAAAAATGAAACCCTGCCAAAGGTAATTGTTAACGATGCTTTGATCGGGCTATATGAAACAGATGTTGATGATGTTGTTTTAAGAAAAGCTCCTACATTAAAAGAAATGATAAGTTTTAAAAATGCAAAAAAAATACTTAGTGACTCTGATGTGTTAAAGTCTGTTAAAAAAGACACTCTTGATTATTTGAGAACATCTTATATTAAAAATCTTGATTTTTCAGACATTGATAAAGACCTTCTTTTAAAAGAAGAAAAAATTCTTTTTGATGCAGATGACTTTAAAGGTTTTTTTGAGCTAGCCCTTGTTTTTTTTGAATTAGGTTCATTAAAATATATTCCATTTTTAAGTAAAAAATACAATCTGTATATTTTTGGGGAAAAATTTGAAAAAGGAAATGATTCTTTTTTCCAAAATATTGGATTATTGGATAAAAACAATAATGCATTCTTATTTACAAAAAATCAAATAAGTGAAAAAAAATTTAAAGATATACTTTCAGGAGAGGCAGAAAAAAAAGTATTTTTGAAAGGATATGATGCTATATCTGAAATGGGAAAAATGATTGAAGATTTAGGCAAATATTTACCTTTTGAGAGCAATCTTTTTTTTTACGGACTGCCTGAAAATTTTAATTTCTAAATTTAGGAGGATTGCCAAATGAAGTTTAAATTTACATTTTCAGTATTGTTTTTTTTTATTTTTTTGTCCTTTAATGCTTATTGTCTCCCCCTGATAGATTTTGAAATAGCTGCTGGAGGATGGTTTAAGGGCCCTGACGGTTTTGCAGGATATAAGGGCGATGATCTTTATCTTGAAAATGATCTTGGATATGATGATGAAACTGAACTTACTGGAAGAATCCGCCTTGAGCTTCCCCTTCTTTTGCCTAACATAACATTTATGACTACAAATTTAAGCTGTGACGGGGATCATACAACAGATAAGATATTTGAATTTGGCAATACACAATTTGATGGAACTAAGAAATTTTATTCAGAACTAAAATTAAATCATCATGACTTTGCAGTTTCATTTTCTCTGCCTCTGCTTAATCTTGCCACTCTTGGTAAACTTCAGGCAGATTTAGGAATTAACCTCAGGCTGCTTGACATAGAGGCATCAATGGAACAATTCCTTGAAGGAACTGATCTTAAAAGAGAATCAAAATCTGTAAATGTTCCAATACCAATGGGATTTGTATATCTAAGGCTTGAGCCAATTTCTGGAATAGCTCTTGAAGCAGAGGGAAGGATGCTTTCTATTGGGGGAAACAGCATAACCAGTCTTATTGGACGCCTAAGATATCATATTTTAGGGCCTGTTTTTGTAGCAGGAGGGTATAGGATTGAAAAGCTTGATGTAGATGAAGAAGATGTAAGAATAGATACTGATTTCAGAGGGCCTTTTTTTGAAGGAGGTTTTAAATTCTAAAATTTTTAAAAATAGTTTTTATTAATTATTGATTGGCCAAAAACTAAAATTTTTTGTTGAATTCAGGGAAGATGAAAAATTTAACTTCAGGAATAAATTGAGTATTTTGAGGATTAAATTTTGAATTTTACTTTAGTAATGGACAAAAAAGGCTGTTTTCGTTCAACAATTAATTATCAGGTAAGGTACAATAATTTTGATTTAGGTTAAAAATTATTTGAAAAGGCTCAAATGAGAAAATATTTTATTCTGAGTTTATCCTTTGTTTTCTGTTTGTTTAATTTGGGGTATTCAGAAAATTTAAAAATCATGGTCGGAGGCGATCATAATTATAAACCCTATGAATTTCTTGATGATGGAAAGCCTTCAGGATTTAATGTTGAGCTGCTTAAAGAAGCTGCAAAACTTGCTGGTTATGATGCTGATTTTGATTTAAAGGCCTGGGATGAGACTGTAGAAGATCTTGAAACAGGTAAAATAGATGCTATTACCGGTATGTTTTATTCTAAAGAAAGAAATTTTAAATTTGACTTTTCACTTCCTTATATTCTTGTGTCTTCTGGAATTTTTATTCAAAATAACTCGCCTGTAAAAAATTTGGCAGATATTGAGGGACTTAGGATAGGGGTCCAAAAAAAAGATTTTATGCATGAATATGCTCTGAAAAATTATAAAACTTCTGTGATTAAAACAGGCAACGACCCTGTAGATGCAATTAAGCTGCTTCAAAAAAATGAAGTTGATGCTGTTCTTCTTTCATCTAAAATTCAGGGAGCATATTATATTTATAAAAATAAAATTAAAGGTATAAAATATTTAAACACTGATCTCCCAGCTCTTCAGTATTGCTTTGCAGTAAAAAAAGGTAACACTCGTTTAATAGAAAATCTTAATGAAAGTCTTTTTATTCTAAAAACAAACGGAACATATAATAAGCTCTATGAAAAATGGTTTGGGAAGTATGAAAAAAGAGAAGCTTATAAAGATATTTTTGGCTATTTTGTTGTTACTGTATTGATTTTTGTTTTTTTTGCAGGGCTAGGTTTTTTTTGGACATATTCTCTTGGGAGAAAAGTAAAAGAAAAGACCAATGAGCTTTCATCTGAAATAAATAAAAGGAAAGAAGCAGAGGAAAATCTTAAAATAACCCTTGAGTCAATTGGAGACGGGGTTATTACAATTGACGATGAAGAAAAAATTGTGTGGCTTAATACTTCTGCTGAATCAATGTTTGGCCTTAAAATGGAAAATGTAAAGGGAAGGCCTTATTTTGAGTGTATCAAAATGAAAAATATTTATAGTGAGGAAATTGATCTAAGAGTTGATCTCATACTTAAGAAAGGCCAGAAAAGATCTCTTGAAGAGCCGTTTATAGTAGAATCTGAATCTGGTGAAGAATTTGTTATTTCAGGTTCAGGTTCACCAATCAAAGATAAAAATGGAAAAATTACAGGCGGAGTATTTGTAATAAGAGATATTACAAGGGAATATGAGCTTGAAAAACAGCTTCAGCACTCACAGAAAATGGATGCATTGGGAAGACTTGCCGGAGGAGTTGCCCATGATTTTAATAATATGCTTAGTGCCATAATGGGCGTTGCAGAGATTTTGGAACTAAAGCTTGACCCAAATGATGAAAACCGCTCAATGACAGCAATTTTAAAACAGGCTTGTGAAAGAGCATCAGACCTTACGTCAAAGCTTCTTTCTTTTTCAAGGAAGTCTCCACTTGAAATGAAAAGAGAATCTTTTCATAAAATTTTGGAAAATGCCTGCTCAATTTTAAAACATGGAATAGACCCTGACGTAAAAATTATCCTTAATTTAAATGCAAAAGACTATTTTGTCATGCTGAATCCTGCCAGAATGGAAAATGTAATAATAAATCTTGGATTAAATGCCAGGGATGCGATGCCAGGAGGCGGAACCATTACAATTGAAACTTCCAATATTTATCTTGATGAGCTATTTTGCAGTGCAAGCCCTTTTCAAATTGTACCAGGAGAATATATTTGTGCTTCTATAACAGATACAGGCAAAGGTATGTCTATTGCTCTTCAGAAAAAAATTTTTGAGCCTTTTTTTACAACAAAGGAAAAAGGCACAGGTCTTGGGCTTTCAACTGTATATGGGGTAATTCAGCAGCATCAGGGAGCCATTAATGTTTATAGTGAAGAAAATGTTGGCACAAGTTTTCATATTTATATTCCTGTAGAAAAAGATATTTACCAACAAGAAATTCCCAAAAAAACTGGCAAGTTAAAGCCTTTTAAGCCTTCACTTATTTTAGTTATTGATGATGAAGAAATGATAAGGACTCTTGCTTCAAAAATTCTTGAACAAAGCGGATATAATGTAATTACAGCACAAAATGGGTTGGAAGGAATTGAACAATATAAAAAATATAAGGACAAAATTGATGCTGTAGTTCTTGATATGATTATGCCTGAAATGGACGGCAATAAATGTCTTGAAGAGATAATTGCAATTAATCCAAATGCAAAAATTATTATAGCTTCTGGTTTTTATAAAAATTCTACTCAGGCATCTTTGGTTGAAAAGGGAGCTTGTTGCTTTATAAAAAAACCTTATTCTTCAAAGCAGCTTCTGGAAAAACTAGAGTCAGTCCTTTAAAGAAACATTACAAATTAAGGTTTGTTTTTCTTATGTTTTTTTTAAAAAATTTTTTTAATAATATTCTCCCAAAAACCTATACTATAAGTTTTGATCTTTTTAAAATAATGATTCCCATGACAATTTTGACAAAAATTCTTGAATATTTTGGAGCTGTTGAATTTACAGGTAAGATTCTTTCCCCTCTTATGGGTTTAATGGGGCTTGACGGGGAGCTTGGCCTTGTTTGGGCTGCTTCCATGATAACAAATATTTATGGAGGGTTAAGTGTTTTTGCTGCAATTTATCCAGGATTAAATGTGAGTTCATGCGACATAACAATTCTTTCCCTTATTATTCTTGTTGCACATTCCCTTCCTGTTGAGCTTGGGATTGCTAGAAAAGCAGGTGCAAAAATATTTCCCATGTTTTTGCTAAGATTTTTATCTGCAGTGATAATGGGTATTTTATTGTCTTTTGCATTTAATTATTTTGAACTTTTTCAATATCCTGCAAAACCTATTTGGAGTCCTGAAATTATTTCTGACCAAACATTTTTTGGGGAGATTTTGGCTCAGTGCATAAGTCTTTTTTATATTTTTTTGATTATTTTGTCCCTTGTTTTTTTAATGGATATTTTTGAAAAAATAAAGTTTATGGATTGGCTTACAAGGAAAATTACATTTTTTATTTCTCCTCTTGGAATTGGAGAAAAGGCCGGATTTATGGCAGTGACTGGTTTCACCCTTGGAATCAGCTATGGCGGAGGTCTTATAATAAATGAAGCAAAATCAGGTAATTTAACAAAAAGGGAAATATTTTTTTCTCTTTCACTGATGGGTCTTTCCCATGGAATGATTGAAGATACAATTTTAATGGCTGCCATTGGAGGAAGCCTTTGGGGAATTCTTGTTGCAAGAATTTTTTTTTCATTCGTCTTTATCTGGATAATTGTGAAATTATCAAAAATTATGTCAGATAAGAAATTTAATTTGGTTTTTATGGAAAGTGAATAAAAAACCGGGCTTAATTTATTTGCCCGGAAAAGGATTTATCAAGCTTGTCCTGGAAGGGTATAAGTTGTACAGCTTCCTGTAGAGCAGGTTCTTTCTTGTATTGAAGCTGATTGGCCGGGGCCTTTTCCCTGGCTTGAAACAGAAATGCTTCCAGAACTTAAAACTCTTTCAAATGAAGATGAACCGCATTTGGTGCATTTTATTTCTTCATCATTTCCGCTTACAACAATAACTTCAAATATTTCTTTACATTCAAGACATCTGAATTCATAGATAGGCATTTTAAAAAATCTCCTTTTATTTTTGCTGATTTGCAAAAAATTAATAAAAAATTATTAATTCAATTAATATTAATTTATGGATAAAGATTCAATATATTTTTTAGTTCAGATACAGGGCAGATAAATTTTAAATATGGTTCCTTTACCTACAACACTTGAAACTGTTATTTCTCCTCCATGCTGTTTTATGATTCCATAGGCTGTAGAAAGGCCAAGGCCTGTTCCTTTTTCTTTAGGTTTTGTTGTAAAAAAGGGTTCAAAAAGATGGTCAATAGCTTCTTTTGGGATCCCGGCTCCGTTGTCTTCAAATAAAATTAAGACATAGTTTCCTTGTTTAAGTGGGATTAAATGGTCATTTGTTGATGGTATTTTGATTATTTTTGTACTTATTGTAATTGTTCCCTTTTTATTAAAGGCATCCTTTGAGTTTACTGCAAGATTCATTAAAACCTGTTCTAATTGTCCTGGGTCTGCTTTTACACAGCACATTACTTCACAAAGGTTTAGGTAAAGGCTGATATTATTTTTTAAAAGCGGAGACAGAAATTCCCTGAAATTTTTTATGAGCTCATTAATATCTGTTTTTGAAAAATTAAGATTTTGCTTTCTGCTGAATGTCAAAAGATGACGAGTAAGTTTTTGAGCCTTTAAAGCTGCTTCCTGAATATGGGATGTGTGGGTTTGGATATCAGGCAGATTTTGTGCATTAAGCAATATAAGATCGGCATAGCCTGAAATAATCCCTAATATATTGTTAAAATCGTGGGCTATACTTCCGGCTATCCGTCCAACAGATTCTATTTTCTGGCTGTGATTAATCATTGCTTCAAATTTTCTTTTTTCTGTTACATCTCTTATAAGGGCAATCATTCCAATTAATCTGCCTCTGCTGTCTTTAACTTTGCTGCCGACTGTTTCTCCAATAAAAATTTCCTGGTTTTTTCTTTTGTATTGAATTTCATAGGGCTCAATAATATCTGTTCCTTCTTCACTGTATCTTATTTTCCCCTGATGTTCATATTCAGATAAATCTTTATATAGAAAGGAAGTGTTTTTTCCTTTTACTTCGTCTGAGGTATAATTAAAAATTTCTGCAAATCTTTTATTGGTTCTCAATATATTTCTGTTTTTATCTGCATAAATCATGGCATCTGGAACTGTATTAAAAATCTGTTCAAATTCTTTATTCCTTTTCATAAGCTCTTCTTCCATGATTTTTAATTCAGTAACATCTTCAATTATACTGAGTACCCCGTATGGGGGGGGGGCTCTCTGGATCAATTTCTGGAGTTGAATTTATAAGAACCCATTTTAAAGATGAATTTCCATAGGTTTTTATTCCTGCAATAAGTCCGCAGGTTTTTTCGCCCTTTTCAGATGCTTTAAAAAAAGGATTATTTATTTTTGTTATTGCAAGGCCGTCTTCTGTTACTGCATTTTTACATAGATTAAATTTTTTTTTACCCACTGATTTAAAGGAAAAGCCAAGAAGATATTCAGCTTCTTTGTTTGCAAGGATTATTTCCTGGTCTTTATTTTGGAAAACAACTGCCAAACCCATTGTTTCAAAAAGATTTTTGAATTTTTTTTCGCTTTTTTCAAATTCATTTTTGAAGATTTGAAGATTTAATTTTTTTTTATTTATTTTGGTTTTAAGCAAAATAATTATGCCAAGAGAAGAAAGAAAAAAAATAAGCAGCAAAAACAATATAAAATAAATATATTGAGGAACAGCAGTTACTGGAGGTCTTTCCATCCATTTTTCAAGAGCTTTGTAATAAACAGAGCCTGGATTAGCCTTCATTATTTTTAGGGTTCTGTCAATTTTTTCAAGAAGTTCAGTGTTTTTATTTTTAGGTGCTGCAAAATGCAGTGCTGCAGGATTGAAAACTAGAGGGGTTTTTGAAAGATTATACCATTTATAAAAGTATTCTCCAAAAAAATGATTTGCCACAGCAGCGTCAACAATTCCCTGGGCTGTAAGATTAAATGCTTCTTCATAGGAATTGACATGCAAAACTTTCAGCCTATAATCAAATCCGCTCATCATTGTTACAATAATTTTTTCTTGAATTGAGCCTTCTAGCAGTGCAATTGTAAGCCCGTCAAGATCTGAAAGTCTTTCAATCTTAATTCCTTTTTTTGTATAAATCTGAGAAAAACTTTCAAAAACAATTTCATTGTTGAAATTAAACTGCCTGCTTCTTTCTAAAGAAAAGGCAACATCAGGCATAATGTCAATTTCTCCTTTTTTAAGGAGTTCAATACATTCAGGCCATTCACATTTTGTATATTCAATTTTAAAATTATTTTTTTTCCCAATTTCTTCAAGTATATCAATAAAAATCCCTGAATATTTTTCATTGTGCATAAACAGTTTTGGCTTGTTCTCATAAAAGCCTGACTTTATAGTTTCTTTTTTTTCTGTAAATGCAGGGCAGTTTGAAAAAAAATAAAAGCAAAAAAATATCAAAGTAAGGGAAAATTTTAAATGGAAATTAAGTTTAAATATCATTAGTTTTTTTCCGGATGGGTTGATTTGTTTTTTAAGAATCTAAAAAAACAATAAAGAAACAAAATTATATTATCAGATGGAAAATTAATTTAAAAGTGTCTAAATATAAAACTGTTAAATATATTTGTAATTGAAACCACTGCTTTTGTTTTAAATTTTGAATCTGAGGCAAAAATTTACAAAAGACGGTTTTGCAGCGATTAATATTAATCGTTAATGTTTTGGTAAGAGATTAATCTAAACAGATCCTTGTTCAATAAGCTCTTTTGCATTGTCAAGAGCTTTTTCAGAAATTTTTTCGCCTGAAATCATTCTTGCTATTTCCTTTATTCTGTCATTTAAGGAAAGTTTTGTGATTGATGTTTTAGTCCGGTTGTCAAAAATATTTTTTTCTATATAAAAATGATGATCTGCAAATTTTGCAATTTGAGGAAGATGGGTAATACAAATCACCTGGGCAGATTTTGAAAGCTTTTTAATTTTTTCACCTGTTTTTTCAGCTGCTTTGCCTCCTATTCCAGCGTCTGCTTCATCAAAAATTATTGTTTGAACATTGTCGTTTTGAGCCGTAGCAGACTTGATTGCAAGAACAAGCCTTGAAAGCTCTCCACCTGAGGCAGTTTCCGAAATTGGTTTTGGAGCTTCTCCTGGGTTTGGAGAAATTAACAGGCTCAAAATATCTATTCCAGTTTCTTTTTTTTGCTCTATATCTGAAATAAGGTTTGCAAAAAAAAGTGCATGGGGCATTTCAAGCTCATTTATTGAAACTGTAATATCCTTTTCAAGCTTTTTTGCCCATGATTGTCGCTTTGAGCTTAGTTTTTGTGAAAGTTCAATATAGATATTTTCTTTTTCATTAAGCTCGGTTTCAAGTTCATCAATTTTGATTTCAGTATTTTCAAAATTTGAGGCTTTTTGGCTTATACTGTTGTAATAATTAATTATATCATCAATTGTTTTTCCGTATTTATGTTTAAGTTTTGAAATAAGCTCAAGTCTTTCGCTTATCAACTGGAGTCTTTCGTCGTCTTGCTCAATTTGTTCTGAGTATGATCCAAGGGATCTCCCAAGATCTTCAACTTCTGCATAAATTGATTCTAATTGGGTTAAGAACCTTTTAAACTCAGGGTCAATAGATGATGCATTTTGAAAGTCTTTTATCATAGACGAAATTATTTCTGAAACAGACCCGTTTTCTAGGTAGAAAACAGCTGATGCTTTTAAGGATATTTCAATGAGAAATTTTGAATTTTTAAGCTTTTTAAGATCTTCTTCAAGTTTTATATCTTCAAACCTGTCTTCAAGGCATGCATTCTCAATTTCTGTTTTTTGAAAGGATATTAGTTCAAGATCTTTTTCAAATTGTTTTTTTTGGGATTTAAGGTTTTTGATTTTATCTTTTAGCTGTAAAATTTCACCAAAAATTATTTCAATTTTGTCTCTTTCTTTGTTGAGTCCTGCAAAATTGTCTAAAAAATAAATATTATTTTTTTCGTCAAGAAGAGTCTGGTGTTCGTGCTGTCCTGACACAGACGCAAGATTTTTTGTTATTTCATTTAAAATCTGTGCGGTTGCAAGCCTTTGGTTTATATAGATTTTATGGCGGTTATTTTTTTGTATTATCCTTCTGATAATGAGTCCCTCTTCCGGCTCAAAATCGTTTTCCTTCATTTTTATCCAGGCTGGTGAATTTTGGTTAATTGAAAAAAAAGCCTCAATTTCAGCATTTTCTTCTCCAGTTCTTATCATTTTAGCATTGGCACGATCACCAAGAATCAGGTTTATTGCATTGATTATTATTGATTTGCCTGCTCCTGTTTCACCAGTCAGTATATTCAGGCCGGTTTCAAATTTTATTTTTATGTCATCGATTACTGCTAAATTTTTTATTGAAATTTCTGAAATCATAATGGACTGAATTTCCTGAATTAAAAGTTGATTACTTGTCTATGCCATAACATTACTTCTTTGTAAAGATTGAGATATATTCTTGAATATATCCTTTGTTGGTGTTAATAGGATTTATAGTATAAATCTATAAAACAGCTTATTTGTAAAATTTAAATCAAATATAGTACAGGAGGGATTTTTAAAATGGCGGCATATGATTTTAGTGCAAATGAAGTTTTTGAAATGGCTATTGAAATTGAAGTTAAAGGGCAGGAATTTTATAAAAAAGCAGCAGCAGATGCACAAAATGAAGACTTGAAAAAAATTCTTCTAGATCTCGCTGACATGGAAGTTGATCATGAAGAAATATTTAAGCAGATGAAAACAGATCTTAAAATTTCTGAGAAGGAATCAAATGTTTTTGATCCTGAAAATGAAGCAGCAGCATATCTTAAGGCTCTTGCTGATACAAAGGTTTTTTATGAAAAGGAAATAGATACAAAATCGGTAAAAGAAGTTATGAAAGCTGCAATAACAGCAGAAAAAGATTCTATTGTTTTTTATCTTGGAATGAAAAACCTTGTCCCTGAAAAAAAAGGTCAGGATAAGTTAGATAAAATAATCAGCGAAGAAATGTCTCATATCAGAATTATAACAAATAAGCTTTTGCCTTATGCTAAATAGTCGCTGAACGGAAACGGTCTTTTTTGTCCATTCTTAAGTCAGAATCAAAATTTAATCCTCAAAATACTAAATGTATCCTAAGGGTTAAATTTTTCATCTTCCTTGAACTGAACAAAAAATTCTCGTTTTCGGCCAATCACTAAATAGTGATTGATCAAAAAATTTGGTTTTAATATAAGGCAGGGTTTTTAATTACACCCTGCCTTATTTAAGGAATGGGGGGGTTAATTTAAAAGCTCATTTTTCAGTCTTTTTTTTAATTCATTTGTCAATGAGTAAACTCCTTTATTGTTTCCTACTTCTTTAAGGAAATTTTCTTTATCTTTACCTTCAAGTGGAATTTCAATAAGCTCTTTGGCATCTTCTGTTGATCTTTTGATGAGAAATATTTTTGGGGGATCATCCCAGGTATTTACTACGAAATAGTATGATACATCATGTTTTCCTCTTATAACATAAGGAACTCCTCCAGGTTTCCAGCTTCCGCCCCACTCAAGATAAAGTCCAACTGCATCTTCATGTGTAAGTTCCCAGTCAATCTGATTTAGTATATTTAAATTTTTTTTTAGTTCATCAAGAGTCATATTTTCTCCTTATCGTTTCATTAATCTTAAAAACATATCTTGCAATAAAAGTGCCATGATTTGTAAGGGGCAGTTTCCCATTGTTTAATTGTATTGTTTTTGTAATTTCTTTTTTTTTGATACAAATTTGTTTCATAAACGATACACTTTTTCTGTTTGCTGATTGGCTGCAAAATAGGATTTTATTTTAGTTCATGCGGTTAAATTTTCATCTTCCTTGAACTGAACAAAAAATTCTCGTTTTCGGCCAGTCACTAACTTAATAAAATACTTGGGTATTTTTAAGAATTAAACTTTTAATCTTATAAAGAAAGATCGCTTTTGTTCAGCAGCTACTTTAATAGGTTTAATGTTTTTTTATTTTGGCACAATATTTGAATGTATTAGTCAAAAGTATAAAAAACCGGAGGAAGTTGGTGAAACCTGAAAATCAGAACATTCTTAAAGTCCTTGAGCTTGCAAAGGAAATGGTAAATACTGCTGAATTAGGAGATATTTACAGAAAAGATGCTGGATGCGGTATTTTGTTCGGTGTTTTAAGAGATTATGGGTACAAGCTTTTAAGCCTTGCAGAAGAAGAAATTGAAAAACATTTTCTCAAAGGTTCCTGGGATGGAGAAAAAATTGATTTCAAGGATTACCACTGAATTTTTAAATCTAAACAGAATTTAACAATCTTTAACAACGAATTTTAACAACTAAAAATTTCAACGGAGGAAATTTAATGGCATCAGTAAAAGGTACAAAAACAGAAAAAAATCTTTTAACAGCATTTGCAGGAGAATCTCAGGCAAGAAACAGATATACTTATTTTGCAGGAGCAGCAAGAAAAGAAGGTTATGTTCAGATTGCAGATATTTTTGAAGAAACAGCAAATCAGGAAAAAGAGCATGCTAAAAGATTTTTCAAGTTTTTAGAAGGAGGAATGGCTGAGATTCAATGGTCATTTCCAGCAGGAGAAATAAAATCTACTAAAGAAAACCTTATTGCAGCAGCTGACGGTGAACATGAAGAACATTCAGATATGTACCCGGCTTATGCAAAAATTGCCAGAGAAGAAGGTTTTGAAGCAATTGCAATAGTTTTTGAAAAAATTTCTGTGGCTGAAAAACAGCATGAAAAGCGTTTTCGTACACTTGCAGAAAATATTGAAAATGGAATTGTATTTAAAAGAAATGAAAAGGTAACATGGAGATGCAGAAACTGCGGTTATCTTCATGACGGGAAAGAAGCTCCTGGAATGTGTCCTGCATGTGCACATCCCCAGGCTCATTTTGAACTTTTGGGTGAAAATTATTAATAAAAATTTCAAGGAGTTTCTCAAATGGCAGAAAAAATGGAAGTTTATAAATGTACAGTTTGTACAAATATTGTTGAAGTATTAAGAGGCGGTAAAGGTGAACTTGTATGCTGTGGAAAACCCATGAAGAACATGAAGGAAAACACTGAAGACGCAGCAAATGAAAAGCATGTTCCTGTAGTTGAAAAGCTTGATGGAAAAGTTAAGGTTACAGTCGGAAGCACTCTTCATCCTATGGAAGAAAAACACTACATAGAATGGATTCAGATTATAACAGAAGACGGCACATCCTACAGAAAATATCTTGAACCTGGCCAAAATCCTTCTGCAGAGTTTCCTGTAGATGCTGAAAAAATAACAGCTCGAGAATACTGTAATCTTCACGGGTTGTGGAAGATTGAGTCTTAATTATTATTAAAAAGGCAGGTTATTCCTGTCTTTTTATAACAAGTTTGGATTTTAAATTGTGACAAACCAGAACAAGGAGAAAATAAAATGGCAAGCTGGAAATGTACAAACTGCGGTTATCAGCTTGAAGCTGAAATGCCGCCGGAAACCTGTCCTTCCTGTAAAAAGAAATGCGAATTTGTAGATAATACCTGTTATACTCCTGATTGTCACTGGGAAGGCAAAGATGACAGAATAGCTCCAAAAAAGAAGTAATTATTACAATTAAATGATTAATCCCCGGCATAACCGGGGATTTTTTTATTTGGTGTCCTGCAAAATTGATTTGATGTTTGCATTTTTCATGGATATTTATTTATAATAAAAATTAATTTAGAAAAATTTTTTTGCAGTTAAACAGAGGTTTTTTAGAAATCAGTTTTATTCATCTTTGTTTTAAATAGTAATTGGCCGAGAACTGGAATTTTTGGTTTGGCAACTAAATAGTAATTGGCCGAAAACGAGAATTTTGTTTCATTCAAGGAAGATGAGAAATTTAACCTTTAGGATACATTGAGTATTTTGAGTATTAAATTTTGAATCTGACTTAAGAATGGACAAAAAAGGGCGTTTTGGTTCAGCAACTAAATAATCATGAATAGAAATCAGGCTTTATGGTTTCACAGAGAAAATAAATCTTTAAAAGTGAGGGGCAATAAATGGATGTTGTATTTCTTTCCAGGCTGCAATTTGCCGCAGCTACTATTTTCCACTTTTTGTTTGTACCTCTGACACTTGGACTTTCCATAATGGTTGCTTATATGGAAACAAAATATGTCAGAACTAAGAATCCTTTATACCTTTCAATGACAAAATTTTGGGGAAAACTTTTCCTTATAAATTTTGCTGTTGGAGTTGTGACAGGAATTACCCTTGAATTTCAGTTCGGTACAAACTGGTCAAAATATTCAACTTATGTAGGTGATATTTTTGGTTCTCTTCTTGCAATTGAGGCAACTGTTGCATTTTTTCTTGAATCAACTCTTATTGGTATATGGGTTTTTGGATGGAAAAAGCTCTCTGCAAAAGCTCATGCTTTTGTAATGTGGCTTGTTGCAATAGGAGGAAGTATTTCTGCTGTATGGATTCTTATTGCCAATGCATGGATGCAGCATCCTGTTGGGTACACAATCAGAAACGGAAGAGCTGAGCTTACAGATTTTATGGCTGTAATTACCCAGAAATTTGCAATTTTAACCATTCTTCATACTTTGTCTGCTGCCTATGTTTTGAGTGCATTTTTTGTTATGAGTATAAGTGCATGGCATCTTTTGAAAAAAAGCAATGTGGAATTTTTTTCAAAGTCATTTAGAATTGGTCTTGTAATGGGTCTTTTAAGCACAGTTTTTGTGGTTGCTGAAGGCGACTTTCATGCTGTTGATATTGCAAAGGTTCAGCCTGCAAAACTTGCTGCAATGGAAACCCATTGGGAAACCCAGGCAAAGGCTCCTGTTTTTCTTTTTTCCTGGCCTGATGAGGAAAATGAAAGAAATATAATTGAAATTGGCAGAATTCCCGGAGTTTTAAGCTTTCTTGCCTTTCATGATATAAATGCTCCTGTTCAGGGTTTAAAAGAATTTCCAAAGGATGAAAGGCCTCCTGTTGCAATAACAGCTCTTGCCTTTAAAATCATGGTCGGTCTTGGATTTTTATTTCTCGGGCTTATGATAACAGGCTGGTTTTTGAGAAATAAATTAAGTGAAAAACCCTGGTTTTTAAAAATTATGGTCATATCACTTCCACTTCCATATATAGCAATTGAAGCTGGATGGGTGCTTGCTGAAGTTGGACGACAGCCATGGATAGTATATGGTCTGTTAAAAACTTCTGATGCTGCTTCTCCAATAGCAGCAGGTCAGGTTCTTACAACTTTGATAGGGTTTATCGTTCTTTATGGTCTTCTTGGAATAGCAGGCTTTTATATGATATTTAAAAATGCACTTAAAGGGCCAAAAGATCTGGCTCACTAATGAATTTTAGGTATCAGGCTGATTTTTAAACTGTTTGATTTAAGATAAACCTAAACTGAAAATTTAATTTCGGAGGAATATATTATGATGCTGGAATCGACCTGGTTTTTTCTCTGGGGACTTTTGTGGGCTGTCTTTTTCATGACAGACGGTTTTGACCTTGGAATAGGAACAATTTATCCGTTTCTTGGAAAAAATGACGAAGAAAAACGAGTAATGATAAACTCTCTTGGCCCTTTATGGGACGGGAATGAAGTATGGCTTATTACAGCAGGAGGGGTTACTTTTGCAGCTTTTCCCCTTGTTTATTCTGTTATGTTTTCTGCTCTTTACACCCCTTTGATGCTTATTTTGTTTGCACTTATCATAAGAGGAGTTTCTTTTGAATTCAGAGGGCTTTCCAATAAAAAATCATGGGTAAGAATCTGGGATACTTCTATTTTTGTTGGAAGTTTTCTTCCCTCACTTTTATTTGGAGTTGCGTTTGCAAATATATTTATGGGAATTCCAATAGATGAGAATGGAATAATGCAGGGAAATCTTTTTTCACTTTTAAATCCATATGGAATTTTAGGCGGGATATTGTTTGTGGTTCTTTTTGTGGTTCACGGGCTTTTATGGATTTGTATTAGAGGTTTTGGTGATCTTAAAAAAAGAGCCTCAAATCTTGTGAAAAAAATCTGGATTGCTGAAGTTGTTGTGATTGTTGGATTTCTTGGAGCAAGTTATATTTATACAAACCTTTTTGATAATTATTTCAAATATCCGGCTTTATGGCTGATTTTGGTTTTTGCAGTAATTTGTCTTTTAATGATAAGGTTTTATATTTCAAAGGAAAAATATTTTTTTGCATGGGCTTTTTCAGCTTCAACAATAGTTTTTTGTACCTTTTTTGGAATAGCAGGACTTTTCCCAAATCTTTTTCCTTCAAGCATAAATCCTGATTTCAGCCTTACAGCATTTAATGCTTCTTCAAGTCCATATACTCTTAAAATTATGCTTGGTATTGTAATTGTTTTTATTCCAATTGTAATAGCTTACCAGAGCTTTGCATATAAACTTTTTTCAACAAAGGTTGATCCAAAGGATCTTACATATTAGATTATTGGCTCAATGCTCAATTTTAGGTGATTGGGCCTGATTTAAAAAAAGTTTTTTTTATTCTTGACATTGAAGATCTATATGTGTATTTTCCTTTTGTTTTTAACGACAAAGGGTCATTAACTCAGTCGGTAGAGTATCTGCCTTTTAAGCAGAGAGTCGTTGGTTCGAGTCCAACATGACCCACCATGCGTCCCCATCGTCTAGCTCGGTCCAGGACACCGGCCTTTCACGCCGGCGACAGGGGTTCAAATCCCCTTGGGGACGCCACCAAAAAAATAAAGCTCTCAAATTTTGAGAGCTTTTTTTATTTGGTAAATCTCTTAATGGCTAAAAGAAAATAGTTTTTTGCCAATTTCGGCTTTCTTGAACTGAACAAAATTTTGTTTTCGGCCAATGAATAAACTAAGTTTAAACTTTTCACTTGAACTAAACTCAAATCATTTTAGAAATATCCACAAATTTTTTCTCAAGTTTTTTTTCAGATACAGGATATTTTGTTTTAAGTTCCTGTGCAAAAACAGAAATTTTTAGCTCTTCAATATCCCAGAAAAATGATTCTGTTTCCTTTCTTTTTTCTAAAGATGACTGCTCGTTTAATTCTTCAAGAAGAGTCTTCAGCCTGATCTGGAATTTTTTTATTACAGAGTTCTTCTGGCTGTCCTTTGAAGGGTTTGATATTCCTCTTTCAGCTCTTAATCGTATTGCACAAAGATATCTTGGAATATTTTCAAGTTCATCTGCTGAATAAATTCTGAAAAAATTTGGAGTAACAAGATTTTTTGCATTTTTTATACAGTCATTTATCATTTCATAAATAAGAATTGTTTTTGAATATTTAAGTTTAAGACCGTTTAAAAATGTCCATAATTGATAAAATTCATTTAATATTAAATCTGTTTTTTCCTTTTTTTCAATTAAGGCAAAATTTAAAGTTCTTTTTTCTTTTATTCCCTTTAAATAATCAAAAAATTCCTTGTCTGATCTTATATCCTTTAAAAGAATCTGATTTTTAACTGATTCTAAAATTCCTTTTTCAATATTTTCCTTTTTGTCAAAAAGTTTAAAAATTTCAGGATTGTCTGTTTTGAGTTTTATCTGATTTTTAAGGTTTTTTATTTCAGTTGAAAGAATTTTTTCATAAAAGGCTTTTACACTTTTTATCTGTGCATTCTGAGCATCTTTAATATTTGAAAAAAGTTTTAAATCTGTTTTTTCTCCGCTGGTTTCAAATGCTGGATAAAAAACCGGTGAATTTTCATTGTCAGGATAAACTTTTATAGATGTTTCCAAAGTAAAAAACTCTTTAATATCTTCCTTTTCATAATTTTTTTTAAATTTTTTAATTTTGTCTGAATCCGGAAGAGTTGATGTGTCTATATTTTTTAGTATTAAAGGATTTCTTGAAACTGAAATTTTGGAGCCTTTTATATCTGTAAGCTCAATTCTCATGTTGAGGTGTTCAGGGATTTTTACTTCTGAAATTATTTTTGCTGGAATAAGAATTTTAAATCTGTTTTTAATAAATTCAGAAAGATTTAAGGCAAAAAGTTCAGAGCCAAAATCCATTTCTTTTAAAATTATTTCAGTTTTTTCCTTAATAGGGTGGAGCATTGTTCTGTATTTTTTTGGAAGACCCTTTAAAACTGCTTCTGTTTTTTCCTTTAGAAGTCCTGGTATTACAGTTTCAAGGTCAGGTGCTGAAATGTGAGATGTTTTATTTACCGGTATTGATACTGTAATTCCGTCATTTTCTGCACCTGGGTTGAATTTGTATCTTAAATTGAAGTTTTCATCACCAATACTTATTTTGTCAGGAAATTTTTCCTTTACTTCATTTTCCGGGTCATAATTCATAAGATCTTCTTTTTTCATTAAAAGAAAATCATGTCCTTTTTTTCTTATTATGTTTTTTAAGGTTCTTATATCTGAAACTTCAGGTATTTTTTGTTCATAAAAATCTATAATCTCGTTTTCACCTACAAGAATGTCCCTTTTTCTAAGCCTTTCTTCCAGGTCTTTTATTTTTTCTATGGTTTCCAGGTTTTTATTTAGAAATTCAAGATTGTCTTTTACCTGATTTTGATAAAGAGCCTGTGAATAAAAAATTCTTGCAGCTTCATCTTTGTTAAATGAATGAAAGGGAATTTTTTTATCCTTGGAAATCATAAGTCCGTAAAGGGATTTCTGGCTGTAAGCAAGGACTCTTCCCTCATTTTTTTCGTAATGAGGATCATAAACTGATATTTTTAAAAGATCTTTTCCAATTTCTTCTATCCAGTCAGGTTCAACAAATCCTGCTGTTCTTGCAAAAACCCTTGATGTCTCTACAATATCTGCTGCAACTATCCAGTCAGGCGGCTCTTTGAAAAGTCCTGAACCCGGGAAAATCATTACTTCCCTGTTTTTTGCAGCCTTGTAGAATTTTTTTTCTGAATGGACTGCAATATTTGAAAGATATCCTGAAAGAATGGATTTGTGTATTGCCTGATAAAGGGGGCCTGTTTTTGAATTTTTATCTCCAAAAGCAGGTGGTTTTTCTTTTATATTTTTTATTTCCTCATCTTCTAAAATTCCTTGAATCTGGGTGTATAGGTCTCTCCATTCCTTGAGTTTTCTAAAAGACAGAAAATATTTTTTGGAAAATTTTCCGATTGCACCTGTGGAAAGCTTGTTTTTGCTTTCAAAATTGAATTTTTTCCAGATATTTAAAATTGTAATAAAATCAGATAATGGGTCTGTAAATACAGCCTGGGCCTGCATGGCTTTCTGACGGTTGTCATCTGGAAGCTCCCTTGGATCTCCGGCTGTTATTCCTGATACTATTGCAGTAACTTCTTCAAGACATCCTCTTTTTGAGGCTTCAATGAGCATTCTTGAAAGTTTTGGATCAAGGGGAAGTTTTGCCATCTGGGAGCCTACTTCAGTCAGGGCATAAATCCCTTTTTTACCTGTTTCCTTTATTGCTCCAAGTTCAGTTAAAAGGTTGTATCCGTCGTTTATGTTTTTTGTTTCCGGTCTGTCAATAAAAGGGAAATCTTTTATGTCCCCAAGCTTTAAGGCAGTCATTTTTAAAAGAACATCTGAAAGATTTGATCTTAAAATTTCAGGGAGAGTAAATTTTGGCCTTGATTCATAGTCTTCTTCACTGAAAAGCCTTATGCACACACCGTTTGAAACCCTTCCGCATCTACCTTTTCTCTGGTCTGTGCTGCTTTTTGATACATGAGTAACAGGAAGTGAGGTTGTTCTTGATGATGCAATATATGAAGGAATTCTTGCAAGTCCTGTATCAATCACATACTTGATTCCAGGAATTGTAATGGATGTTTCCGCAACATTTGTTGATACAACAATTTTTTGTCCTGAAACCGGCCTGAATACTTTTTGCTGAAGATGGGAGGGCAGTCTTGCAAAAAGCGGCATTATATGAACTTTGTCATCAAGCCTTCCTTTGAGTTTTTCTATTGTTTCAGAAATATCGTTTTCTGTTGGCATGAAAATAAGGGTATCACCGTTTTGCTCATTTTTTATGAGGTCAAAGGCATTTGCAGCAAGAACTGACAAATCAGAGTCTTCATCATCTTCATTTTTTTCAGGAGGCAGATAAATTGTTTCTACAGGATACATTCTTCCCGAAACTTCAATAACAGGGGCATTGTCAAAGGCTTTTGAAAATTTTTCAGTGTCTATTGTTGCAGAAGTAATAATAAGTTTTAAATCTTTTCTTTTTTTTACAAGCTTTAAAAGAAAACCGAGTATAAAATCAATATTAAGGCTTCTTTCATGGGCCTCATCAACAATTATTGTGTCATAGGAATTTAAAAATCTGTCTGTAAGGGTTTCGGCAAGTAAAATTCCGTCTGTCATTACCTTTATTATGGTATTTTCATTTGTTTTGTCAGAAAATCTTATTTTGTATCCGACTGTTTTAAAATCATTTTCAAAAAGTTCCTCACTTATTCTTTGAGCAACAGAAACAGCTGCAATTCTTCTTGGCTGGGTAAGAGCTATTGCACCTTTAATTCCTCTTCCTGCTTCAAGGCATATTTTTGGAATCTGGGTTGTTTTCCCTGAGCCTGTTTCGCCTGAAATTATTACAACCTGATTGTTTATTATTTTTTCTTTAATTTCTTCTTTTTTTAAATTTACAGGAAGGTTCTCATCAAAAACCGGATTTGGAATAAGAGATTTTCTTTTTTTTAAATTAAGTTTTGCTCTATCAAGTTCGAGATTGATTTTTTCAATAATTTCTTCTGAAACTATGGTGTTTTGCTTTTGAAGCTTTTTTATTTTTTTTTGAAGATAAATTTTGTCTCTTATGGAAAGAGAGTTTGTTTTGTTGTAAGCTTTATATAAAAAATCTTTTTCAGTCATATTTTTCCATTTTCTGGTTAAATTAAACTTCAGAAGATTTATATAATAGAAAATTTGGAGTAAATAAATGTTTGATGATAAAAAAATGTCTGAACCTGTAGAAATAGGAAAAGGAGTTTTCTGGGCAGGTTTTTATGATAAATCCGTAGATCTTTTATGTAATCCATATTTAATTGTTGAAGGTGATGAGGCTGTTTTAATTGACGGAGGCAGCCGTCCTGATTTCCCTGGAGTTATGATGAAAATTATGAAAACAGGAATAATGCCAAAAAACATAAAGGTTCTTATTTATCAGCATTATGATCCTGATTTATGCGGAAGTCTTCCCCATCTTGAAAGTATAATTGACAATCCCCAATTAAAAATTCTTACAAATAAGGAAAATATAAGATTTATAAAACATTATGGTGGAAGTGTTCCTTTTGAAACACTTGATGATACAGGCTATAAATTTGAGTTTAAAAGCGGTAGGCTGCTTGAATTTTTTAATACCCCGTATGCACATACCCAGGGAAGTTTTATAACCTTTGACCATGAAACAAAAATTCTTTTTACAAGTGATATTTTCGGGAGCTATTCAAACAACCGCCAGCTTTTTTTAAAAATTGATCCAAAATGTTTTAACTGCACTCTCGAAGATAAATGTCCAATTGACAAAAATTTTTGCCACTTAAAAAATATCTGCGAGTTTCACAAAGGGCTTATGACTTCTGAAAGAGCATTAAAATATGCCATGGAAGTTATTTCAGCCATACCCTTTGAAAAAATTGCACCTCAGCATGGGAGCATTCTTGAAGATATTGAAACAACAGCCTTGATAGTAAAACATTTGAGAAATCTTAAAGATGTTGGTGTTGATGCTTATTTAAAAGGGCTGTCCTATGATAAAATAGGCAATATTGATCCCCTTTTAAAAAGGCTTGAATTGAAAGGACAAAATATTGGCTGACATGGAAGATGATAATATAATTGATTATTTTGAACTTAAGGCAAAACTTGAAGATGAAAAAATTGAGGCAGGACTTTTAAAAAAACTTGTTACTGAATACTCAAAACAGGAAAGAAAGCTTTTTGAACTTGTAAATCAGAAAAATTATATTCTTGGAATGGCAGCACATGACATAAGAAATCCTCTTGCTTCAATAAAAGGATTTGCTGATCTTTTGCAGGACAATAGTATTGGAGAACTTAATCTGGAACAAAAAGAATTTATATCAATTATTTCACAGGCATCAGAGGATCTTTTAATACTTTTAAATGATCTTTTGGATTTCTCGTCTGTTTCAGCTGGAATAATTGAGCTTGATTTAAAAGAAGATAATTTATCTAAAGTTGTTTTTGAAAGAATCAGGCTGATTAAACCTGCTGCAGATAAAAAGAATATAGAAATTATTTTTAATAATCCGGATCTTAATGAAAAAATTTTTTTTGACAGAAAAAAAATTATTCAGGTTGTAGACAATCTTTTAAGTAATTCAATAAAATACTCATATAAAAAAACAAAAGTATTGGTTAAACTTTTTTATGACCAAAAGGAAAAATCTATATGTTTTGAAATTTATGACAGCGGTCCAGGAATTCCAAAAGGTGAAGAAAAAAGACTTTTTGGTGAATTTAAAAAATTAAATGTTTCTCCAACAGATGGAGAAAAAAGCACAGGCCTTGGACTTGCAATTTCAAAAAAAATTGTTGAGGCACACAATGGCATAATTTACGGGAAAAACAATCTAGATAAAACCGGAGCTGTTTTTGGTTTTTGTCTTCCTAAAGGAGTTAATTAATGAAAAATATCAGCTGTATTATTGTTGATGATGAATTTCATATCAGGGTTTTTATAAAATCAGTTTTAAAAATTATAGGGCTTAATGTTTCAGGGGAAGCACCAAACGGCGAAAAAGGAATTGAAATTTTTAAAGAGTTAAACCCGGACCTTGTTTTTATGGATATAAATATGCCTGTAAAAACAGGTGATGAGGCTTTAAAGGAAATGAAGAAAATTAATCCTTATGCAATGATAATAATGCTTACTTCTGTTGCTGATATGGAAACTGTTGAACAATGCATTAAGGACGGAGCTGATTTTTACATAAGAAAAGACACTCCCTTAAATGAGCTTAAATCAATAATAAAAGAACTTATTGATACAAGGTTTGGTGAAACATGACAAAATATATATTAAAAGATCTTTTAAAAGAAATTCAAGAAGATGAAAAAGTAAAGGAAAAAGAAGTAAAAAGAAAATTGTCCCAGTCTGAAATAAGGAAAATGCTTTCATCACTTTCAAAAAAGGAAGCATCTGATGAAAAACAATAAATTTTTGGATCTTATAGTTGAAAAAGGGCTTTTAACAGAAGAAGACAGATTTTCCCTTCTTGAAAAAACTGATAATGATCATTTTAAGCTTCTTATGTTTTTAAAAAAAGGAGGAGTAGCACCCAAAAATTTTCTAGGAAGACTTTGGGGAGATTCCATAGGGTTTGCTTATGTAGACCTTTTAAAAACAATTTTTCAAAGCGAAGCTGTAAAAATTTTTCCTATGGAATATGCAGTAAAATATAATGTAATACCAATTTATAAACTTGGCAGTGCCTTGACAATTGCAACTTCAACCCCCTCTGACACCGATTTTATAAAAAAACTTTCCATGGCCTGCGGTGTTGATGTAAGTCCTGTTTTTTCCTTTCCCGAAGATATTGAAGATGCTGTTAAAATCCAGTATCAGTCAAAGGAAACAATTGAAGAGCTTATTAATAAAATATCACAAAATTCTCTTTTTAAGGGGATTTCAAAGATAACTGAAGAGCAGCTAAAAAAAATTTCAGGGGACAAGGCTGTAATTAATTTTACAGATGCCGTAATTCTTCTAGGAGTAAAGGAAAACGCTACAGACATTCATATTGATCCACTAGAAGATGTTATAAAAGTGCGGTTTCGCATAGACGGAGTTCTTCAAACAAGGCTTAAACTTGATTCTGGACTTTTATATCCTTTTGTTTCAAGGCTTAAAATAATGGGAGGCCTTGATATTACAGAAAGAAGACGGCCCCAGGACGGAAGGATTAATCTTAAGCTTAAAAACAGAAATATTGATATTAGGTTTGCATCAATTCCAAGTGTTCACGGAGAAAAAATAACTTTAAGACTTTTAGGACAGCTTGCTTCAAGGGATGTTCCAAGTCTTGAAGATCTTTCATTTTCCTTATCAACCTATAAAAAAGTTGAAAAAATCTGTTCTGTACCAAATGGTATTTTTCTTGTTACAGGTCCTACCGGCTCTGGAAAGACAACAACCCTTTTTTCTGTTCTTAAAAGAATAAATAATGAAGGTGTAAATATTTTAACAGTTGAAGATCCAGTAGAATATATGGTTGAAGGCATAAGCCAGATTCAGGTAAATACTTCTGTAAATCTTGATTTTGCATCAGCATTGAGATCTTTTCTTCGCCAGGATCCAGATGTTATTTTAGTTGGAGAAATAAGGGACCCTGAAACTGCAAAAATTGCCTGTCAGGCAGCTCTGACAGGTCATCTTGTTCTTGCCACCTTGCACAGCAATAATTCATTTCTTGCATCTGTAAGACTTGTTGATATTGGAGTTCCTCGTTTTATAGTTTCTCCGGCTGTTACTGGAGTCATGTCACAAAGGCTTGTCAGAAAAATATGTGAAAACTGTAAAACAAAATACAAACTAACAGATATGGAAGCTGATCAGTATTTTATCAGGGAAAACAATGAAGAAGTTTATTTTTTCAGGGGAAAAGGCTGTGCTGCATGTAATTTTACAGGTTATTCAGGAAGAATTGCAATCCATGAAATTCTTATTTTTACAAATGAAATAAGAGATCTTATATCTTCTGGCGGATCAGTTGTTGAAATTGAAAGATCTGCTTTGCAAAACGGATTTAAAGATATGTTCCACGACGGTATAAAAAAAGTTTTAAGAGGAATTACAACTATTGAAGAGCTTGAAAGGGTAGTTGGAAAAAATTGAGAAAGCTATATTTTAAAAAAATGCACGTAAATAAAAAACGTGCATTTTTGTTAAGCCTGAATTGAGCTGTTTTTAAGTTTGCTGAATATACTAAGCTGAATTTATTTTTTTAAAAATTGAAATACTCAATTCAGGTTAAGGTTAGATCCTTTTTGCTATCTCATCACCCATTTCTTTAGTTGAAACAGCTTTTTTATCTTTTCCTGCAAGATCTGCTGTAAGTATTCCAATGTCAAGAACTTCAGCTATTGCATTCTCAATTGCATCAGCTGCATCTTCAAGATCAAGGGAGTATTTAAGCATCATTGAAGCAGATAAAATCTGTGCTATGGGGTTTGCAATTCCTTTTCCGGCGATGTCTGGAGCAGAACCGCCTGCTGGCTCAAAAAGTCCGAATTTTTCTTCATTAAGGCTTGCAGACGCAAGAAGACCCATTGAACCAGTCAGCATTGCACATTCATCTGATATAATATCGCCAAACATGTTTCCGCATAAAAGAACGTCAAACTGATGGGGGTCTTTAACAAGCTGCATTGTGGCATTATCAACATAAATATGATTGAGTTTTACATCAGGATAATCTTTTGAAACTTCATTAACAATCTCTCTCCACATCACCATGGTTGTCAAAACATTTGCCTTATCAACTGATGTTACAATGTTTCTTCTTTTTCTTGCTGCATCAAAGGCCATTCTTGCAATTCTTTCAACTTCAAATCTTTTGTAGACCATTGTGTCATATGCTTTTTCTTCAGGGCCTTGGCCTTCTCTTCCTTTTGGCTGTCCAAAATAAATTCCGCCTGTAAGTTCCCTTACGCATAAAATATCAAAACCGTTTCCAATAATATCAGGTCTTAGAGGACTTGCAGATGTTAGAGATGGAAATACTTTTGCAGGTCTTAAATTGCAGTAAAGTCCGTAAATTTTTCTAAGGGGCAGAAGAGCTGCTCTTTCAGGCTGTTTTTCAGGGGGAAGTTTTTCCCATTTAGGGCCTCCAACAGAACCAAAAAGTACGGCATCAGCCCAGTTGCACACATCTATTGTTTCCTTGGGAAGAGCTTCTCCGCAATTGTCAATTGCAGCACCTCCGACATATGCATCTTTTGTTTCTATTTCAAAATTAAATTTCTTTTTTGCGGCATTTAAAACCTTGATTGCTTCATCCATAACCTCAGGGCCGATTCCATCGCCTGGGAGCACAGCTATTTTTTTCACTTTTATTTCCTTATTTTTTGTGGTTTAAAAGATATAATTAGTGATTTACCGAAAACCAAGATTTTTTGTTCAGTTCAATGAAGATGAAAAATTTAACCTTTAAAATACATGGCGTATTTTGAGGATTAAATTTCGAATCAGACTTATAATGGACAAAAAAACTGTTTTCGTTCAGCTAATAATTAAAAAAAACATTTTATATATATTTAATGTGAGTATAAAATACAAGCATGGTTTTACTTGATCCTAAATTGAGCGGTTTCAAGTTTGCTGCATATAACGGCAAATTGTATCAGGCTATACTTTTGCTATGCGTGATGCAATTTAACACTGTAGATGCAGTAAAATTGAAAAGCCCGCAGGGTTCATATTTTTAAATATAATAAGCTTGATTCATTAAAAATTTGTTAATTTAAAAATATGAAACGCTCAACTTAGGTTGATATAAATTAAGCATTTCATTCCAATTGACTTTTTTAAAGAAAAAATTTAGGTGAAAAATGAATGAAAAAAATAATAATTCTTCAAATATTAATCTCGCAGGGTTGACATCCAGGCTTTTAAAAGAAGTTTTATCCCTTTCTCCTGAGGAAAAAATGGCATTGCTTAGGGATCTTGAAGACAGAGTCGGAGCATATAAGAGAAAGTCTGGAAGAATTCCTTACCCGGCAGAAATAGATTTTGCAATGAAAGGAAAGGCTGTAAGAGGTTATATTACTAATATAAGTGAATCAGGAATGTTTGTAACTTCATTTGATAAACCTGAAATAGGCTCTGAAATAACAATGGTTTTTCCTCCTCCGGCAAAAAGTGTCCCTGTAAAGATGAAGGCTCGTGTAGTAAGGGTTGATAGGGATGGATTTGCAGTTGAATTTGTCAAACAGCTCAATGAAACATTGCAAAAATATGATATAAAAATGATTTCAGATTTGATTATAAAATAATCAGCTGCTTAAAGCAGCTGATTATTTTTTGTTATTGATCTTTAGAATTGTCTTTATTCATAGAATTTGGAAGTAATTTTTCTTGCCTTGAAACATCAGTTGTTTTTGGGAAAGCAGGATAAAAATGAGATTTTTTTTTATTTTCCTTATTATTTACAATATTACCATTTTTATCAACTACAGTATCATCATCTAAAATAACCATTCCAAGCTGTTTTATAACAGTTTCCCTGTATGCATGCCTGTATTCGATTGATTTTTTCTGAAGCTTGTAATTCAGTATGAGCCAGATCAGCGTAAAAACAGCAGCAATTCCAATTCCAGCTCCAAGAATAATCATCAAATATTCCAGTGATTTTTGTCCAGCTGCTGAAATAAACCCTATTATAGCATCAAGTTTGTAGATAATTCCTGCTGCAAGTGTAAGAATAAAAAGGGTAAGAAGAAATGGGAGTTTTTGGAAAAGAATAAGAATTGCTTCAATTTTTTTTAGATATCCCTGGTTTGTTTCATCAAAATTTTTATCAGGTGAAATTTGGTCTTCATGGGGTGAAAATCCATATAAATATTTATTGAAGCCTGCAACAAGAATCCCAAGTAAAAATGTTATTACAACTGGAATTATAAAGGCTGCAAAAAAATAATTTTTCCATGGGAATGGTATGTCTTTTGAACCAAGCTGTTCAACAAAGCATACAAAAAAAATTATTGCTTCAATTATGCCAATAAAAATAAGGTAGTTTTTTAAAAATGATTTTATTTCAATTTGATCAAAAAGGGAGGCTATCCCTTTTGTTTTGTCTTCTTCTTTTTTCATAGTCTGTCTCCGCAAAAAGAGCATATTGGATAAAAAATATCAATAAAGTTAAATTGTTATAATTTATAAAAAAAATTTTATATTTAATTTTTTTATAAAGAACAAAAACTAATATTTTTTGTTCTTTATTTCAACCTAAATTGAATGGTTTTCAGATTTCAGGGATTTGGTAGTTTTTTTGGGTTGATTTTATATTGTAATAAAAGAGATATAAAAAAATTTATACTTAGTGATTGGCCGAAAACGAGAATTTTTTGCTCAGTTCAAGGAAGATGAAAAATTTAACCGCAGGAATACATGGAGTATTTTGAGGATTAAATTTTGAATCTGACGCAGAAATGGGCAAAAAAGGC
>Ga0265295_1001669_pt1 | contig 38157 bp, 38 predicted proteins | sample Munlansysbiofilm_FD_192503 | JGI IMG/M metagenome (GOLD analysis project Ga0265295, IMG submission 192503) | Leachate microbial communities from a municipal landfill in Southern Ontario, Canada - Methane capture system biofilm | ecosystem: Engineered > Solid waste > Landfill > Unclassified ... | reverse complement strand
GACAGCCATGACCTTGCTGCTCAATGACAAAACGCCCAAAAGGAGTAAGAACAATAAACGCTTGAGTGCTGCTCTTGATTGCAAATATAGGGAGAAACTACTCAGTTTTTAAATGCGGTTGCCCTGACATACAGGTGCTTTGCTATGGCTGCTTTGTTTTTGGCTTCCTGAGTGAGCCCAGGGCGACGACCGCCAATTCTTCCTTTCTGCCTTGCCGATTCAAGTCCTGCACGGGTTCTTTCGCGAATAATCTCCTTTTCGTACTCTGCTAAAGCGGCAATAATATTAAAGAATAGCCTACCGTTGGGAGTAGTTGTGTCGAAACCGTCAACAATGCTGCGGAATTGTACGCCCTTATTTTTGAAATCATCAATAATGTTAACCAGATCTTTTATGGAACGGCCCAACCTGTCGAGTTTCCAAACAATAACCGTATCGTTTGCTCGCACCTTTTCTTTCAGTTTCTCAAATTCTAACCTTTCGGAACCTGAGCCCTTCTTCTCGGAGTAGATAAATTGGCAACCCTCTTTTTGCAGCGCATCGATCTGCAGATTCAGATTTTGGTCCTTGGTCGATACCCGTGCATATCCAATCTTCATAAAGTTTAATTAAAGGGTTGTTGTGAAACGAATTAATTATACGGAAAAATAAAACTTATTTCATTGAAAAGCAAGTATTGGTATAAAGTTTTTGCAAACGGTGGTTTGGTGAAACATTTTTGGTGAGGTTAAGGTTCATCAAGAAATTTTGGTATTAAATAGTTTTTTTACTTTTGAATTGGATTCTCAAAATAAAAATATAGTTATTGGTTTTAAGCTAATACGATGGAAAGTGAACTCATAATATTTGCAATTCTTTTAGCCATAGGTTATGCAGTTAAACGTTGGGTGTTTGAGATAAAGCGTGAGCGTCGTCGCACTTACTATCGTGATAAGTACCTAAAATCGGATGACTGGAAACGAAAGCGTTATGTTGTGCTAAAGCGAGATAACTGGCGCTGTGTTTACTGTGGTGCCAAGGCCACACAGGTTCATCACAAGCGGTATGCAAAATGTAACATTGGCAAAGAGCCAATAAAATGGCTAGTCTCTGTGTGCGATAAATGCCATGATTCTTTACATAGGTGAAAACCTATGCCCATTGCATTTCTGCAAGCAAGCAAACATTTTAAGTTTATACTAAAGGAGCATTAAGAATTATCTAAAGATTGATTTCCTGTAACTTACGAAAAGTTAAATTCTTAGACCATAACATCTTTTAACTTACGGATCTCTACTGCAAAAAATACAATATTTATGATTTGAATAGTATGATTGAGAGGAGGTGATGAAAACACAATAATCATTTTACTATAAATGGGCTACACTTCCCTCAATAACTAATTCAAATCATCTCAAACGTAGATATTTATAGCTAAATTTGAAAAAAAAAACAGGTTATGCAATACACTCCAAAAGACAATCGATACCAGCAAATGAAATACAACCGGTGCGGCAACAGCGGGTTAAGGCTACCTGCCCTTTCGCTGGGGCTATGGCACAACTTTGGCGATGTTGATGATTACGCACACTTCAGGGAAACTATTTGGGCGGCCTTTGATAATGGGGTAACCCATTTCGATTTGGCCAACAACTATGGGCCACATCCAGGGTCGGCAGAGCGTAATTTTGGGCAGATTCTTAAGCAGGACTTGGCAAGCCACCGCGACGAGCTGATAATTTCAACCAAAGCAGGCTACCTGATGTGGGATGGGCCATACGGCGAGTGGGGCTCGAGGAAATATTTGATTGCCAGCCTTAACCAAAGTCTTAAAAGGATGGGGTTAGATTATGTTGATATTTTTTACTCCCACCGCTACGACCCCAACACCCCGCTGGAGGAAACTATGGGAGCTCTCGATTTTGCTGTAAAGCAAGGCAAAGCGCTTTACGCTGGAATATCAAACTATCCGGCACGGGAAACTCAAAAAGCTGCTGAAATTCTAAAAAGAATGGGCACGCCATGCCTAATCCATCAGCCTCGATACTCGATGCTCGACCGGTGGGTTGAACCCGAGCTACTCGATATACTGGAGCAAGAGGGTATGGGCTGCATTGCCTTTTCGCCCTTAGCGCAAGGACTGCTCACAAACCGATACCTAAAAGGTATTCCAAAAGATTCGAGAGCAGCAAAACCGCACGGATTTTTAACGAAGGAGAACATCACCCCAGAAACCTTAGAAAAGGTAAGGCAGCTAAATGAGTTAGCAGAGAGGCGTGAACAGTCGCTTGCCCAAATGGCCATAGCATGGCTACTTAAAGATGAAAGGGTAACATCTGTTTTGGTGGGGGCAAGTTCTAAAGAGCAACTTCTCGATAGTTTACAATCGCTAGGGAACCTCAACTTTTCGAAGGATGAACTCAGTGATATTGAAAAAACACTAAACAGCTAACATTATTTGAGCGCAAACACATTGGGAATTACAAAAACTTTATTTTTTTTACCCTTAGGGGTAGCCAAAATTTGAATATTTAATTACATTTGCGCTGATTTACAGCAAAGGGGAGATACCAAAGTGGCCAACTGGGGCAGACTGTAAATCTGCTGGCTTATGCCTTCGTAGGTTCGAATCCTGCTCTCCCCACACTGCAAATTGAGGGAGTAGCTCAGCAGTAGCCCGCCAACCGGCGGGTCCCAAGCTGAGGGTTTTGTAGCAAGCGGGAGTAGCTCAGCGGTAGCCCGCCAACCGGCGGGTCCCAAGCTGAGGGTTTTGTAGCAAGCGGGAGTAGCTCAGTGGTAGAGCATCAGCTTCCCAAGCTGAGGGTCGTGGGTTCGATCCCCATTTCCCGCTCAAGGAAAATGTAAGCCAATCGGAAACGGTTGGCTTATTCCTTTATAGGCTCTTCATCAAATTTAAAATAATAGAAAAGAGGTCGCTCGGAGTAGGCGACCTCTTTTCGGCTTTACAACAGGGCCGTTGCCCTAATCGGAGGTTGGTTATAAAGTATCTACATCAATACTTTGGGTAGTTGTACTTTTGCTCTCCACCACAACATCCTCAACAACACCTAACACCTGCGAGAATTCGCCATCAACATTGGCCACAACAGCCAAATCGTAGATACCTGGCGCTAAGAAGGCGATGTGGTAGGAGTTCTGGTCGCAAACCATATCGCTGCTTACAGCATTGGGGAATCGTGGTGATTCGAGTGCTGGTTCAAGAGCTTCAGATTCAGTGTAGGATCCATCCTCGTACGCATACACCACGATCTCACTACCCTCGGGTATATTTATCACGCTGCCCACTATTTTACCTGCCTCATTATCAACAATCAAACGGATGGTTGGCTTAAGCACGTATCGCTCCACGTTGTGGCCAGTCCTAAGCACCGACTTGCGCACATCGAAATCGGCGGTTATATCAACCGATCCATTGGCGGGCACATCAAAAGCACCAACACCCTTGAAACCCGATTGCGATCCGCTGGGAACGAACAGGGTTTCTGTGGTTCCATCGGAAAACTCTATGTAGCAACCCGGAGTGGTTGGGGCTCCCATACCCCTTTCGGGTGCTTCAAGAACAAACCTAATCTGAGTATAGTGTCCTGCATCCAACTCAAGCGCCCCAACCATTGCCGACTCACCACGGGTTAAGTCGAGCAAATTGTAAACCTGTGGCCCCTCAAAATTTGTAAAACTCTCGAAGTTTGCCCCGCCCAGATGATACTGAACATCTACTACCTTAATATAAACTCCAACAATGTCATCGGAGTCGATGGGTGCATCGGTGATTGACAGATTAATTGTTCCCTTGTCGTTTTCCTTTTCACATCCTGCGAAAAGAATGGCCCCTAGGGCTATAATCGCCAAAAGCATTGTGATTTTTTTCATCGCCTTTAAATTTAAATGATCAATAAATGAGAAATAAACCTTTTAGCTACAAGACGAAGGGCAACGTGAAATGGTTGGAATGGGGTTAAAAAATGTTGTAGGCTATTGAAAGGGAGAGGTTAATAGACGCATTCTGCGTTTTATTCAGGTAGAATGGGATATAATCGTTACCCGCAAAAACATTGTTAAGCCCAACCTTGGCAAATAATCCTGGCGTAAGGGTAAGGCGATGACCTAATGGGATTGGGTATTCATAGCCAACAATTAGGCCGTAATCGTAGCTGCTGTAATCGTCATCTAGCAGAATAATTTCTTCTTCTACGCTTTGCTTGGCGGTCTTCATCAAACCAAAATAACCGCCAAATATCACAGTATGGTTTGTAGGGAAGCTGTATTTGCCCTGGAGGGCCAGGGTGTAGTAATCGAGTTCTAGGGCGCTAGTCACGTACTTACCGTTAATATACTCGTTGTATTGCTGCTTATTCTGACTGATCCACAGAAAATCTGACTGAATTTTAAAGACGGGAGTGATTGCCGTACCAAGCTGCATCCCAAAATTAGAGCCAAAGGTGATATTGGTATTGGTTAAATCGTCGGGCTGTAAGCCGGCAAATGTTTTGCTGCTTAGCAGCCAGGTGTTTGCCAAGTGACCTGTTAAACCAACATATACCGTTCTTATACTCGTATTATTATCGTAATTCCCCCCTTGCTCGGCAGGCAGTTGTGCAATGGCTATTGTAGAAACCTTACCTGGAGCGGAAACTGGCATTTCGCCAGCAGTATGCATCTTAATCCTCTCTAAAACATTCTCGGCTTGCTCGTCAACAGAAGAGCTTGGACTTTGTAGGTATACATCAACAGCCTCAGCATCTAATTGCGTTGATTGAGAAACCTTTGCTAATTGAGACGTTGTTGCCCCTTGGGTCTGAGGACTAATCTCAGCCCCATCATCACTCGGGTAGATTAATCCTGTTGAGCTGGGCGCATCGAAATGTCCTGACGATTCGACAAGCTGAGATTGAGAAGAGATATTCCACGGTTGATACAATAGCACCCCCCCAAAGGCTATGGCAAGAACTATCGATGCCGCTACTGCTAAACGGGCATAATTCGGTTTTTTCTTTCTAACATTCAGGTCGGTCTCAATTTTACCCCACACCAAATCTACATCAAGAGCATCCTGTATCCCCTCCCAAACGGCTTCGGGTGGGGCCTCGGTGTTGCTCTCAACTATCGATTTATACCACTTATCCACCTTCATACTAATCAACCTTTCCGAGCCAGCCCTTTAGCAGGTTTCGCGCCCTATTGTATTGCGATTTAGATGTTCCTTCGGAAATGTTCAGCTCTTCTGCAATCTCGCGATGGGTGTACCCCTCCACTGCAAACAGATTAAACACCACCCTTGCCCCATCGGGCAACTTATTGATACGGCTAATCATTTCGCCCATTTGTAGGTTGGGCAACGCCTCGTTTTGGGTGTGGCTCTCTGAGTAAAACTCCTCCGTTTCCAGCTTGTCGAGGCTTTGCCTTTGCCGTAGATGATCGATGGCCGTTCGAACCACAATGCGCCTTACCCATCCCTCGAGCGAGCCATCGCCCCTGAAATCTTTAATGCTCCTAAAAACCTTGATAAAAGCTTCCTGAAGCATATCCTGCGCAAGAGGTCGATCGCCAGCATAGCTCAAGCATATGCCATACATTTTAGGAGCAAACCGACGGTACAGAATCTCCTGGTATCGTCTATTCTCCTGCTGGCAACCTCGTAAAACCTCCTCCTCGTTGTAAAGCTCAAGGCTCATGGGCAAATTACTCAAACACCACCGATATTGAACTACTAAACCGGCTTGCTACTTGATTGAAAATCTCCACATTATTAAGCTGATTAATCAGGATAACCTCTTCTCCCCCTTGGGTTACCCGCACAGCACTGGCAATTACGCCAGGATTAAGGAATCTGAAAAGAAACTCTGTATCGACAACTACCTTAGCCTTGGTCACATTGCCCCTGCTAAGGATAATATTGGCTCCATGCTTACTTTTTCCCCTTATGGTTATCTCATCGGTATAGGCATACTCAAAATATATGGGGATGCTAGCGGATTGACCGTATGAAAATTGCCCCTCAAGCTTAAAGGGGGCATCGGCACCTGCACCTAGATGCAAAGTTAAATCTACCCTATTATACTCTCCCTGTGGAATATCAAACTCCACCCTTACATTCGATGTTTGAGAATGAAGTTGCGAAACAACCTTTTCAGAAAAGTTGGACTTAAAGTATACATCTTTACCCTGATTTCGGCGGCCATCAAACTCTATCGCCTCAATGGTAAGTTCTCCCCTTTCAATTGAATACCGATTAGGTGAGTTGGTTTTCTGTTGCCCCTGAGCTGGGTCTTCGTTCTGGAAAATGACCATACCAAAATCAAAGTGAACCTTTGCTGGTAATGTGAGCTCATCTTTGCATGAAACTAGCAGAAGGGGCAAAGCAATAATTATGAAAAACCGCTTAGCAATCATTGGGCACAATATTGATTTATACTAACTAGACGAAAATTTTATACAAAAGGTTGGAATTAATATTTAACATTCACAAAAATACGATATTACTGTTTTTCAAACCCATAGAAAGCAAGTTCTTTTACATAAACTTAAACTTCTATTGAAAAAATATGTTGTACCTTTGTACCGACTATATAAAACTTAAATTGTAAGATGAAGAATAGCGACAGATGCTCATTTTGTGGACGCCCAAGGAAGGAGACAAACCTACTGGTTGCTGGTGCCGATGCGTTTATTTGTGATCTTTGCGCCGAGCAAGCGAATCTGATTGTGAAGGAGGAGCTGAAAAAGAAGGGTGACTTTAAGCTGAGTAAAACCAAGCTGCTAAAGCCGATTGAGATTAAGCAGTTTTTAGATCAGTATGTAATTGGACAGGATGAGGCAAAAAAATACCTGTCGGTTGCGGTTTACAACCACTACAAAAGGTTACTTCAGCCCAACACCAACGACGATGTGGAAATAGAAAAATCCAACATCCTCTTTGTGGGCGAAACGGGAACGGGCAAAACGCTACTGGCGCGAACCATCGCCAGGATGCTGCACGTTCCCTTCACCATTGTTGATGCCACTGTGCTTACCGAAGCTGGCTACGTGGGCGAAGATGTTGAGAGCATCCTAACCCGCCTGCTACAGGCCGCCGACTACAACGTGGAGGCCGCCGAAAAGGGAATTGTTTTTATTGATGAGATTGATAAAATTGCACGCAAAAGCGATAATCCATCCATAACCCGAGACGTTTCGGGCGAGGGTGTTCAGCAAGCCATGCTTAAGCTGCTCGAGGGGTCGAAGGTAAACGTGCCACCCCAAGGAGGACGTAAACACCCCGAGCAGAAAATGATTGAGGTGGACACCAAGAACGTGCTCTTTATTTGTGGTGGGGCATTCGAGGGGATTCAGAAAAAAATAGCTCAACGCCTAAACACTCAGGTTGTGGGCTATGGTGCCAGCAAGCATCGCGATCAGGTAGACAACAATAACCTTTTGCAGTACATTTCGCCTCAAGATCTTCGGGCATACGGTTTAATACCCGAAATAATTGGTCGTTTACCGGTTATCACTTTCCTTAACCCGCTCGACCGCGAAACGCTACGGAACATCCTAACCGAGCCCAAGAATGCCATTATTAAGCAGTACGAGAAACTTTTCGACTACGATGGGATTAGGCTAGAGATTAAACCCGACGTGCTGGACTACATTGTAGATAAGGCCATTGAGTTTAAGCTTGGTGCAAGGGGACTTAGATCTATCTGCGAGATAATTATGATAGATGCCATGTTCGAGCTACCATCGGGTAAGGAAAAGGAAATTATTATCACCTTGGAGTACGCCCACAAAAAATTGGAGAAGGCCAATATCAAAAGGCTGAAGGCAGCCTAGGGCCTACGCACCAAATCAACGAAAGTATATTCAAGCCCATCGGTATCGGTGGGCGTTCCTTTTTCGGAGCGCACCTCTTGCCACTCATCAGGGCTAAGCTCAGGAAAACAAACATCGCCCTTGTAGCTACGATGAACTCTGGTTAGATAGAGCTTATTAGCCAAAGGGAGAGCCTGCCTATACAACTCTTCGCCACCAACAATAAACACCTCACCATCGGCCGATGCAAATTTAATCGCTTCATCGAGAGAATGCACAACCTGCGCACCCTCAGCTTGGTAGTTCTTGTTACGGGTAACCACCACGCTTGTTCGTCCGGGAAGCGGCCGGCCGATTGACTCCCACGTTTTGCGCCCCATGATGATATGATGCCCCATGGTAAGCGCCTTAAATCGCTTGAGGTCGCCAGGGATGTGCCAAATCAGCTGGTTATCATTTCCTATTACATTATTCTCGGCTACGGCTACTATTATCGAAATATCCATTACTTGTAAATTCATTTGATTACTAAACGGCGACCTTTCCCTTAATGTGGGGATGCGGATCGTAACCCTCAAGCTTAAAGTCCTCGTACTTAAAATCAAAAATTGACTTAACCCCTGGATTTATAACCATGGTGGGCAGCGCACGTGGCTCACGGCTGAGCTGAAGCTTCACCTGCTCAATATGGTTCGAGTAGATATGCACATCGCCAAAGGTATGCACAAAATCGCCGGGCTTTAGGCCCGTAACCTGCGCCATCATCATGGTGAGCAGGGCGTACGAGGCAATATTGAATGGTACACCCAGAAAAACATCGGCGCTTCGCTGGTACAGCTGGCACGACAGCTTGCCGTTGGCAACGTAAAACTGGAACAGTATATGGCAAGGAGGCAATGCCATCCGATCGATATCGCCCACATTCCATGCACACACCAGATGTCGTCTTGAGTCGGGGTTGTTGATTATGGAGTTTACAACCTGCGTAATTTGATCTATTTGGCTACCATCATACGCTGGCCAGCTGCGCCACTGATGCCCATACACAGGGCCTAGGTTACCATCCTTATCGGCCCACTCATTCCAAATGGAAACGCCGTGGTCGTTAAGATACTTTATGTTTGTATCGCCCTGCAGGAACCACAGCAACTCGTAGATTATTGATTTCAGATGGAGCTTCTTGGTGGTGAGCAGGGGAAAACCCTGCTGCAGATCGAACCGCATTTGATGGCCAAAAAGGCTAATGGTACCAGTACCTGTCCGATCCTCCTTCTTTACGCCGGTCTCAAGTATATTGTCCAGCAAGTCAAGGTATTGCTTCATATCTACTATTTTTTTAGCAGATGTAAAAGTAGGCTATTTAGCCCTATTATCAAAAAAGGAAAATTGGGGAGATATTGATTAGGGCCTTGCCCACCACAACCACCAGCGCCTAAACCATACCACGGCTGCGGCAATTACCAACCTTGGAATCAGAATCCATAGGGCAGGCGCACCTATGGCCACGAACAGCAGCAGATCCTCAAGGTTTGAATGCGATATGGCGATATGGTAGTTGAGCAAATCGGCATCGCGCTTGGTAACCATTCCGTTGCGTACCTCCTGCACCATTACGGCCGAGCCATAGGCCAGACCTAATATATTGGCAACAATCCACAGAAAGGATGTGCTTTGAGGCAGTCCGAAAACTTTAAGGGCTGGGCTAAATATCTTTGAAAGAAGTTTTATCGCACCAAACTCCTTAAGCAGCTGCTGCATAACCATAAGCAGGGTTACTAGCACAGTAATTTTTAGGGTAAGCATTACGGCCGACTTTGCCCAACCAACAATGAAGGGGACAAACTCGGTAGCAACCTGAACGTTTGCAACAGGAATAAAGCCCTGCATTTGTCCCGGTAATAACCAGTTAAGGGTAAAACCCGAGGATATTGCCATAGACACGCGAAGTAATACTATATGCCAAGCCTTTGAACCAGTTTTTGCCTGTACCGCGGTTTCAACAAAAAGGTTGTGAGCAATAAGGCACATCACAGCCAGAATGGTTATTTCTCTGATGGTTAAGGGCAACTGGGTCATAACTGCAATGGCCGAGTAGATATTTAAAAAAAGTGATGTGATAAAAACTAGAGATGCCTCGCCGGGCAAACCCATCAAGCCGAATACTGGGTTAAGAAAATTGGCCACGTAGCCCACCACGCCAAAAAAGTTTAGGAGCGATACAACTAACGACAAGGGTATGGTAATTTTCACCAACCAAACCGCTGTTTTTAATGCAGGAGGTATAGCAAGTTTTGCTGCGCTTAATCCTCTTTGTACGATGCTATTTTGTGGAGACGACTCAGCCCTGGGTGTGACTTTCATAAATTTATTTTGCCTTAGGCTTGTTTCGACAAAATTACAGGGCAATGGTTTATGTGCATACGAAAAAGATTTTTGGCAAGCTATGCATTAAGCACCCTGTAGTTGGTGATATGGTATGTGGTTAATTGGCCTAGCTATCATTCTGGAGTTAGGCCTCGGCAATAGGTTCCGAGTTGCTATCTGAAGTGAATCGGCAGAGGTTCATCTTTTGGCCGTCCCATACCGAGTAGGTGTTGTTCACAATCCAGTCGCCAAGCATCACAAGGTTTGAACCACTGCCCAAAGGGTGTATGGTGGGAGCATGCCAATGCCCAAAGACGAAGTAGTCGTAATGCTGATTTTGTAGAGTTTGTTTAGCAAACCTTGTTATTAGCTCATCCTCGCCCCTAAACTGGTAGGATATATCCTTGGAGTAGCGGCTACTAACGGACCACCTATTGCCCAGCCAAAGGGCAAAGTTTGGGTGTAGGCGCGAGAATAGCCACTGCAAAATCTTGCTCGTAAATATTCCCTTCAGCAGCTTATAGCCATAATCGCCATGGCCTAAACCATCGCCGTGGCCAATGTAAAAGCTTTTGCCATCAAACTCTCGCACAATTGGTTTACGATGGATCTTCACCCCCAGCTCCTGCTCAAAGTAGCCAAACATCCACACATCATGGTTGCCAGTGAAAAAGTGGACAGGGACTCCAGAGTCAGCTATCTCAGCAACCTTCCCTAAGAAGCGGGTATACCCTTTGGGGATAACCCTTTTGTACTCGTACCAAAAATCGAAAATATCGCCCACCAAAAAAATCTCCTTAGCATCGTGCTTAATGGTATCGAGCCATTCCACAAAAAGCATTTCTCTGTCACGCCCTTCCTCAATACTGGGCAGTCCCAAATGAATATCGGATGCAAAGTAGATTTTGGTTTTGGTCATCGCTTGGCCTATAGCAGCTCCTTGATTTTACGTTCCAAATCGCGGCCATAAAGATTCTTGGCAGCAATCTCAAAATTTCGGTCGATTATATAGTTGGCAGGCAACCTTGTTACGTTATACATACCGGCAGCAACAGATCCGTTGGGGTCGAGTTCACTTACATTTATCCAAGGTAATCCGGCCGATTCAATAGCAGCCAACCACGCTTCGCGCTCAATATCGAGCGACACCTGAAATATCTCAAACCCACGCCCCTTGTACTGTCGATAGAGTTCAAGCAGCTCTCTATTCTCAAGCAGATTCTCCTGGCTAAACGATGCCCAAAAATCGAGCAGGATAACCTTGCCCCTGAGCGATGAAAGCCTTACGGTATCGCCCTTAACATTGGGTAAAGCAATTTCGGGTAGGGTTGACTGAACATTCTGAACCAACTCCTGCAGCCTATGCGAACGGATAACCCTCTCCTGATTTTTTATATCCTGCAACATCCCCTTTGCGTAGTCGGAATCGGGGTAGCGAGCAATCAGCGATGAGGCTACCACTTTAAAAAGTTGCACGTCCTCTTCCCTATCAAAAACAAATTGGTTGTCGCTAACCTTTTGGTATAATGCCATCACGCTAGCTCTCGACATGGGGTTATCCCATATAAACTTAGTGCTAAACTCCCTCTGCCTATCAATAGCAGCCTCATACTCTGCATTAAGCCTTTGCCTTGTATCGGGTGTTGTTGCCTTGCCCAAAAGAACATTAAGCGAATCGAGGGTTTTCACAGTTTGAGCCAACCGCCTTGTGAGGACCTGAGTCTTTAGCGACTCATCGGCCCCCGATACGGTATAGCTGGAAAACCGCTGCAAGTCAACCTCAACCACAGCGTTCTCGGTTGGCTCTAGCAGCAATACCATGAATTGATTTCGCCTACCCTCGAAACGAAGCTGGAAGAAAGTGGGTTCGGTTAGCTCGCCTACCTTAAACCTAAACGTAGATTTTTGGGGAGATATCTTGATGGTTTCAAGCAGCTCTGTTTTGGCAAAATCCTGACGCAGCAAGGTAACTTGCATCAATGTGTCAACACCATCTACCTTACCTTCGATTTTAGATTGCTTACCTTCTGTACATGATAAAGCCAAAACCACTGTGGTTACAGCTATAAAAAGTAATCTGATGATTGCTCTTGTATTCATTATGTGATGAAATTAATTTTCGGGTTTTCTATTTTCGGGGTCAAATTTAGGGAAATTTGCCTAGAAACAAGCACTATTTTATACCGCCAGGTAAATGATGCCCTACCGTAGCAGCTTGCTAAGCACCTCGTCGAGGTCAGAGGTTTTAATGTTTCGCGAACGAATCACACCATTCCTATCCACCAGGTAATTCGAGGGTATGCTGTTGATACTCAAAGAATCGAGCAGGGGCGACTCCCACTGCTTGTAATCAGCTGCCACCAACCAAGGTATACTATCGTTAGCATACCACTGGTTCAGTGCGGCCGAATCCGCATCGAGCGATACCTGAAGGATTTGAAACCCTCGATGAGAATATTTCTGATAGACCTCGCGTAGCGTGGGCATATTCTTTTGGCAATCGTTACACCAGAGCGCCCAAAAATCAATAAGTACAAATCTTGATCTCACCTCGGAAAGGGTAATGGTATCGCCCGTAAGCAGAGGGTACGCCAATCGGGGAATGGTCTCTCCCTCGTTAAGCATATCCTGTCGCTTGTCGTAAAGTTTAAGCTGGTTGCTTATCATCTTCACATTCTTATGCAGATTATCGACAAGCGGATTATTAGGGTATAAAGGGTAAAGCGACGAATCGACAAGCTGAAAAAGGGCAAAATCGTCACGGGTGCTTAGCACGTGGGTTCGCCTATCGTACTGCTGATAAAGGGCAAGTATCGACGAAAGGCTGTATCTATTCTCCTTAATAAAGTTAACCGTGTAACGCTTATGCTCCCTTATCGCTTTATCGTATGCGCTATCAATTAGAGGTTTAATGGTATCGAACCGAGGCAGCTCACGGCTCTCCCTAAACTGTTTCGCAAGGGAGTCGATGGTGCCTATGGTTTCGTTAAGCCGAAAGTTGAGGTCGCGCACCAATTGTGACCCCTTTGACCCCGACACGGTGTAATCCCTCGACAAGTTCCCAGCAACACCCTTAACTACTACCTCCTCCTTGGGCTCAACCAGTAAAATAATGGGTTCAACCTCACCCTCTAGCTGCAACAGAACGAACTTTGGAGTAGTGGTATTCAGCGAAAGTTCAAACCCACCCTGCTTATCGGCTTTGGTCGAGTCAATGGCACTAATCACATCATGACCAGTTTCTCTTAGATAAACCTTTTTATGAGCAGCCCCACTTACTTTACCCTCAATAATGATGTGATTCGATGTTTTACCACACGACATCATTAAGAAAAGGAGGATTGCAATGAAAAACTTACTGGCCAACTTGTACAGATTTTTTAAAATCATTGGATAATATATGTTTAGTGCAATTGTTTGCGGCAAAAATAATCAAAATATAATAGAGATTTAGTTTGACCTATACCTAAAATATCGTAATTTGCGTAGGCTAATAATACGACAGCAAATATCTGTCAATTAACAGTAAACTACGGCCTTATAAGAATTTTTCATTATTTTTTCGGGATTAAGTTCGTTATGGTTTAAGCAAAAGGAGATTGGTATGCCATTTCGTAGCCCACATATCTTATCAAAAAAATAACAAATACTGGTTATGAGCTATCTCGTTTTCGAAAAGAGTGAACTGGTAAACCTAGAGTACTCCCTCAACAGGGAGATCCTCAGCACCAACCGTGCAGGAGGCTATTTTAGCACAACCATAGTGCTTTGCAACACCCGTAAGTACCACGGGCTTATGGTTCTTCCGCTCGATCAGTTTGACGGCGAGAACCACGTTCTACTCTCGTCGGTCGATGAAACCGTTGTTCAGCATGGCAAGGAGTTTAACTTGGGGATACACCGTTTCCCCGGCATATACGAGCCTCGAGGGCATAAATATATCATTGATTTTGAGTACGAACCTACCCCAAAGCTTACCTATAGAGTTGGTGGTGTGGTGCTGGAGAAAGAACTTCTTTTTGTTCATAACGAGGAGCAGTTTATGATTCGTTATACCTTAAAAGATGCGCATAGTCCAACCAGAATCAGAATAAAGCCATTCCTTGCCTTCAGAAATGCACACAAGCTATCCAAATCGAATCTATACGCCGACAAGCGTTACCGCGAGGTACAAAATGGAGTGAAATATAAGTTGTACCAAGGATTTCCCTACCTGCACATGCAGCTCAACAAGCAGAACGAGTTTGTTGCAGTACCCGATTGGTATTACAACATTGAATACAAGGAGGAGATAAGCAGAGGGTATGAGGGGCATGAAGACCTGTTTGTGCCGGGATACTTCGAGGTTCCCATCAAAAAGGGCGAAAGCATAATCTTTTCGGCATCAACCACAGAGCAGCAAACCAATTCGCTAACCCGTAAGTTTAATGCCGAGGTGAAGCGCAGGCCGCCAAAAGACAACCTGGATAATTGCCTGCGCAACGCAGCACAACAATTCATCGTTAAAAGAAATCGCAAAACTGAGGTTATTGCAGGCTACCCTTGGTTTGGTTGCTGGGGGCGCGACACGTTTATTGCTCTACCAGGGCTAACGCTGGCCATTGACGATCCTAAATCGTGCAAGGATGTTCTTGACACCATGTCGAAAGAACTAAAGGATGGTCTCTTCCCAAATATGGGGAATGCCGCTTCATCGGCCTTCAACTCCGTTGATGCTCCTCTATGGTACTTCTGGGCTGTGCAAATGTATGCTGATTACACCAACAGCTTCGATGAGGTTTGGAAATTGTACGGAAAAAAGATGAAGGCAATACTAAACGCCTACCGAAGCGGACAGCTCCCGTACAATATCGGAATGCACCAAAATGGATTGATTTGGGCTGGCGAGAAGGGCGTAGCGTTAACCTGGATGGATGCCGTGGTACACGGATTGCCAGTAACACCCCGAACTGGATATCAGGTTGAGATAAATGCGCTTTGGTACAACGCCATAAAGACCACCCTTGGATTTGCTAAAACATTTAAGGACAACAAGTTCATCGCCGAATGGGAACCCATAGCTCAACAGGTAGCCGTATCGTTTAAAGATACTTTTTGGTATGATCCCAAGCAGTACCTAGCCGATTTTGTTGATGAAAGCGGACAGAATATCGATGTAAGGCCAAACCAAATATTTGCCACATCACTGCCATACAGCCCCATAACCGATGAGATGAAAAGGGGTGTGATAGATGTTGTTCACCGCGAACTTTTCACGCCTAAAGGATTAAGAACCCTAGCCCCCAAAAACCCTCGTTATATAGGCCTATATGAAGGTGATCAAGCAACCCGCGATAGCGCCTACCATCAGGGTACGGCTTGGCCCTGGTTACTAGGGCATTTCATTGAGGGTTACTATAAAATACACGGAAAAACAGCTAATGCCCTAGCCAAAGCAGTGCTCGATGCATTTTGTGAAGATATGCCCAAGCATGGCGTGTGTGGTATAGCCGAGGTGTATGATGGCGATCCACCTCAACGCCCCAATGGGTGCATATCGCAGGCATGGAGCGTTGCCGAAGTGCTTCGAATAAAAAGGATGTACGACAAAAACATAAAACCCTAAACAATTGGCATGAGAGTACTAATGTTTGGTTGGGAGTTCCCACCTCATATTTCGGGAGGACTAGGCACTGCATGCTTTGGGCTCACAAAGGGTTTGGCAAAGCATAATGTAGATATGGCCTTTGTGGTTCCCAAGGCTTTTGGCGATGAGGATCAGTCGGCAGTTCGATTGGTCCCTGCCGAAGATATTGATGTGAGCCATATTTCTGTTGACCTCGAAGAGTTTTGGAAAAAGATTAGCTACTTGGAGGTAGGCTCAAACCTTGTGCCCTATGTTGGCCCCGAGGAGTTTGAACGACTGATTTCGGAAACCGAACTCGACAGGACTGAACAGCATGAACATAGAACATGGCATAAGTTTAAGTTCTCAGGCAAATATGGGAAAGATCTAATGAAAGAGGTTTCTCGGTATGCTATAATTGCCGGGTCCATAGCCGCCAAAGAAAAGTTCGACATAATTCATGCTCACGACTGGCTTACCTACCTAGCAGGAATAACAGCCAAAATGGTTTCGGGTAAGCCATTGGTTGTCCATATTCATGCCACCGAGTTCGACCGAAGCGGCGAAAATGTTAACCAAGCCGTGTACAATATCGAAAAGCAGGGGATGGAGATGGCCGATATGGTGATCGCGGTTAGCCACCTCACCCGTAACATTGTTATTAATCGCTATGGAATACCCGAAGATAAAGTGGTAACCGTGCACAATGCGGTTGATTTTAGGGGCAACGACCCCTGCGCAGATGTTACCAAGAATGTTCCGGAAAAGGTGGTTACGTTCCTTGGAAGAGTCACTTTTCAGAAGGGCCCCGACTACTTTGTGGAAGCCGCAAGCAAAGTTCTAAAGCGCTACGATAACGTTCGCTTTGTAATGGCCGGGAGTGGTGATATGCTGAACCGAATGATTAGGCGTGCAGCCGAACTGGGCATAGCCCACAAGTTCCACTTCACAGGCTTTTTAAAGGGTACCGAGGTTAACACCATGTTCGCCATGAGCGATGTTTACGTTATGCCGTCGGTATCAGAGCCATTTGGCATAAGCCCCCTTGAGGCCATGAAGAGTAACGTGCCCGTTATTATATCCAAGCAATCGGGTGTGGCCGAGGTACTAAAGCATGCCCTTAAGGTCGATTTCTGGGATATCGATGCTATGGCCGACAGCATTCACGGATTGCTTAACTACGATGCCCTTTCGAAGTACTTCAAGCGATATGGCCAGGAGGAGGTAAATAACCTCAAGTGGGAAAATGCCGCCCTAGAGGTAAAGAAGATATACGAAATGGTTTTAAATAAAAGGCAATAGCACCCCAATCCCTAGTAAAAAATAAAACCCTATAGTAATGAAAACAATCTGCTTCTACTTTCAGGTTCACCAGCCGTTCAGGCTCCGCAGGTATCGCTTTTTCGATATTGGGCAGTACCACAACTATTTCGATGAGTTTGCCAACCGCTCCATCATGCGAAAAGTGGCCGAGAAATGCTACCTGCCCACCAACAACCTTATGCTCTCGCTTATCAATGAGTATGGCAGCAGATTCAAAATTGCCTACTCCATCTCGGGAACTGCCCTCGACCAGTTCGAGATGTATGCACCCGATGTGCTCGAAACCTTTGTGAAGCTGGCACAAACAGGCAGCGTAGAGTTCCTCGCCGAAACCTACTCCCACTCCCTCTCGGCCCTGAAAAGCCCCGAAGAGTTTCAAAAGCAGGTTGAAGCACAAACACAAAAAATTGAACAGCTCTTCGGACAAAAACCAACCACATTTCGCAACACCGAGCTTATCTACTCCGATGAGATTGGCGCCATGGTAGCCGGTATGGGCTTTAAGGCCATGCTAACCGAAGGAGCAAAGCACATTATGGGTTGGAAAAGCCCAAACTACCTGTACACCAACGCCATAAACCCAAAGCTACGGTTACTACTCAAAAATTTTCAGATGAGTGATGATATCGCCTTCCGCTTCTCGAACCGTGCGTGGGAGGAATGGCCACTTACCGCCGAGAAATATGTGCACTGGCTGAACTCAATCGACAGCAAGGATGAGATAATAAACCTTTTCATGGACTACGAAACCTTTGGCGAGCACCAGTGGGCCGAAACGGGCATCTTCGACTTCATGAAGGCACTCCCCGGAAGAGTGTTATCGGACTCCAACTTCGAATTCCTAACCCCAGCCGAAACAGCCAAAAAGCACCAGCCCATAGCTCCGCTACACGTTCCATTCCCCATCAGCTGGGCCGATGAGGAGCGTGACCTAACCGCCTGGCTTGGCAACGAGATGCAGGACGAAGCGTTTAGCAATCTGTACAACCTTATCGATAAGGTATCAAGCATTGAGGATCCCGATATCCAGCGCGACTGGAAATACCTACAAACCAGCGACCATTTTTACTATATGTGTACCAAGTGGTTTAGCGACGGCGATGTGCACAAATACTTCAACCCTTACGACACTCCCTACGAGGCTTTTATCAACTTCATGAATGCTTTAAGCGACTTTAAGCTAAGGCTCGACAAAGCCCAAACATCAACTAGCATAAAGAATCCCGAGACAATTGATGTTCTAATAAAGGAGTATGAGAGTAAGATTTTGGAGCTAAAAGGCCTTAAGAAAGAATCGGTATCCAGTGTTAAACCGAAAAAACCGAGTGCCACATCCAAGAAAACATCAAAAGTAAAAACAAAAAGCACCTCTGCAAAGGGAACAGCGCAAGCAAAAGGAGAGAAGAAGTAGTTTTATTTTGATGTTTTAAATCCACAGCAACACCATTACTATGAAAGACAAACTATTACGTCCCGACTACCTTTTTGAGGTGAGCTGGGAAATATGCAATAAGGTGGGAGGTATTCACACGGTGATATCCACCAAAGCGTTAACCCTGGTCAAAGAGCACAAGAATAACCTAATTCTGATTGGCCCCGACGTATGGCGCGATACCGAAACGAATCCTGAATTTACCGAAGATCCGCAGCTATTCGCCTCATGGCGAAACAAGGCCTCCGAGGAGGGGCTAAGGGTTAGGATTGGTCGATGGAATATTGAGGGCAAGCCGGTTGTGGTGATTGTCGATTTCACCCAGTTCTTCTCCAAGAAGGATGAGATATTTAAAGAGTTCTGGGAAGACTACCAGCTCGACTCCATTAGTGGGCAATGGGATTACATTGAACCCGCCCTATTCGGCTACGCCGCTGGTAAGGTAATAGAGAGCTTCACCAAATTCCAGCTAACCTACAGGCATAGAATTGTTGCCCAGTTCCATGAGTGGATGACAGGCACAGGGCTGCTGTACCTAAAAAAACATCTGCCCCAAGTGGGCAACATTTTTACCACCCACGCCACGGTTATGGGTAGGTGCATTGCAGGCAATAACATACCGCTTTACGGCAACCTGAGCAAGTATAACGCCGAGCAAAAAGCCATTGAGTTCAACGTGGTATCAAAACAATCGCTTGAGAAAACTGCAGCCATCGAGGCCGACTGCTACACCACGGTGAGCGATCTTACTGCTCGTGAGTGTGAACAGTTTCATGGCAAGAAGGTAGATATTGTTACCCCCAACGGGTTCGAGAACAGCTTTGTTCCCGAGGGTGATGAGTTCAACCTACGCCGCATTGAGGCAAAGGTTAAGTTTTATGAGGTTGCCGAAGCTCTACTGGCTCATGATGTGGCCAAGGATGCCCTTGTGGTAGGTATTAGCGGCAGGTACGAATTTAAAAACAAGGGCATCGATGTTTTTATTGATGCCATGGCCAAGCTAAACACATGCAAAGATTTGAAGCGAGAGGTGCTTGCCTTTATCCTTATCCCTGCTGGCCACCATGGCCCCCGCAAGGACGTATTTAAAAACCTACAAGAGAAAGAAAACGAAAACGTGGTGGTGCTAAGCAACACGCACATCACCCATTACCTTAACGACCCCGAAACAGACCCCATCCTTAACAAGTTTAAGCAGGCGGGACTATTCAACTCATCAAGCGATAAGGTGAAAATATTTTTCGTGCCCTGCTACCTCAATGGCAACGATGGAATCTTTAACCTTTCCTACTGGGATCTACTTATAGGAATGGATATTTCCGTTTTCCCATCGTACTACGAACCTTGGGGATACACTCCGCTTGAGAGCTTGGCGTTTCACGTACCAACAATAACCACCACCCTTGCTGGGTTTGGGCTATGGGTTAACACCTACTACCCTAAGGATCATCCAGGCATAAAGGTGATAGAAAGAACCGACGACAACGACAGCTTTGTGGTTGATGAAATATCAAAAACCATATGTCACTACTCCACTCTAAACCTCAACGAGCAGGAGAAGTACAGGAACAATGCCCTGGAGGTATCACGCATTGCTCTATGGGAGAATCTAATTGAGCACTACAAGGAGGCATACAACATTGCCCTTCAACAGGTAGAAAAACGAACCCTGCAGTTCATGGAGCTCGATCGCGAAGAGCAGCTCCCACATGTCGAGAAGAAATTCCATATCAACAAGCCCAACTGGGTGAGGTTACTTATCCAAAAAAACATTCCCGAGAAGCTAGCAGCGCTTGATGAGCTATCGAAAAACCTTTGGTGGTGCTGGAATCCCGACGCGATGAACCTTTTCGAAACTATTGACCCCGAGCTATGGGAGGAGTGCGAACACAATCCCATCATGTTCCTCGATCAAATCTCGCTGCACCGATATCAGGAGCTAGAAAGAAGCGATGAATTCCTCGAAAAGCTAGCTAGGGTTCATAGGCACTACAAGGAGTATATGGCCAAAAAGGTAGGGCGCAAGGGGCCAAAAATTGCGTACCTAAGCATGGAGTTTGGGCTACACCATAGCCTAAAGCTATACTCTGGCGGGCTGGGAGTGCTTGCAGGCGATTACCTTAAAGAGGCCTCGGACCGAAACGTTCCCATTGTGGGGGTTGGGCTATTCTACCGATACGGATATTTCACACAGCAGCTATCATCCACCGGGCAGCAGATTGCAACGTACGACCAGCAAAACTTTGCCCAAACGCTAGCTAGGCCCGTGCGCAACCAAAATGGCAAATGGCAAACCATAGGGGTGGCCTTCCCCGGACGCATTGTAAAAGCTCGTATTTGGCGGGTCGACATAGGCCGCACCGAGCTATACCTGCTCGACACCGACTTTGAGGATAACTCCACCGAAGATAGGGCAATTACCCATCACCTTTACGGAGGCGACTGGGAAAATCGCTTTAAGCAGGAAATGATTCTGGGTATTGGAGGCGTAAGGGCCTTGGAAAATATTGGGATGCACCCCAACATATACCACCTAAACGAGGGTCATGCTGCATTTGCAGGGCTCGAGAGGCTTAGGAGCAAGATGGTTGAGACAAAACTATCGTTTGCCGAATCGATGGAGTTGGTGAGGGCTTCGAGCCTATTCACCACCCACACGCCTGTTCCGGCTGGCCATGACTCGTTCCCCGAGGATATGATGCGAACCTACATGGCCCACTACCCCGAAAGGCTTGGGATAACCTGGGAACAATTCATGGACCTGGGCAAGCTAAACCCCGGCGACGAGACCGAGCGTTTCTCCATGAGCTACCTTGCTGCCAACCTGTCGCAGGAGGTGAACGGTGTAAGCTGGCTGCATGGCGAGGTTAGCCGCAAAATGTTTGCTAACCTTTGGCCCGGGTATTTCCCCAGCGAGCTGCATTTAGGTTACGTTACCAACGGCGTTCACTACCCAACTTGGACATCACACGAGATTAGAGAGCTAATTGAGGACAAAAGTGATGACCTAGGATTCGATAACACACCGCAGTGGGATAGAATCCACAGCGTACCCGATGCTAAGCTTTGGGATATAAGGAACCTTCTGCGTCAAAATCTTTTCGAGCACTTACGAACCCGTTTGGTCAATCCTCATGTTGTAAAGTATGAGAGCCCACGAAACGTAGTTGAGATACAGGAAAAGATGAGGGACGACGTGCTTACCATTGGGTTTGCCCGACGGTTTGCAACCTACAAAAGGGCACACTTGCTTATCCGCGATTTGGATAGGCTTAGCGAAATTGTGAACAATGAAGATAGGCCGGTTCAATTCCTGTTTGCAGGCAAAGCTCACCCCAACGACAAGGCAGGCCAAGACCTAATACGCCGACTAGTAGAGGTTAGCAAGATGCCTCAATTTATTGGCAGATTTATCTTCCTCCAGAACTACAATATGGAGCTGGCCAAAAAGATGGTGCAAGGTGTTGACATTTGGCTAAACACACCTACCCGCCCACTTGAAGCCTCAGGCACAAGCGGTATGAAAGCCGTCATGAATGGCTGTATGCACTTTAGCGTGCTCGACGGGTGGTGGGTTGAAGGCTACATTCCCGATGCTGGCTGGGCGCTACCAATTGAGCAAACCTACGTACAGCAAGAATATCAAGATGAGCTGGATGCTGAGCTAATATACTCGATAATAGAGAACGAAATAGTTCCAAAATTCTACAACAGAAATGAAAACGATGTGCCCACAGAATGGATTGCATCAGTTAAAAAATCCATCGCCGAGGTGGCATCAAAGTTCAGCTCCACCCGAATGATGGTTGACTACGAGGATAGGTTCTACCACAAGCTGTACATCAGGCACAATAGGCTTATTGAGGAAGATTTTGACCTGGCTAAAAGGATGGCAGCTTGGAAACGAAAGATGACTCGAAGCTGGGAAAGTTTGGAGCTAATTACTGCCGCACAATTCGACACATCACGACAAGCGATAGTTCTTGGAAAGGAATACACCTCTGAGGTTGTACTCGACCTAGGTTGCCTTTCGCCAAACGAGGTAGGAGTTGAACTGGTTATTGCTGAACTTGTGGAGAATGGCGATGTTACCGTTAAGCACACCCAGGAGTTTGACTTGGAAAATGTGGAGGGGCAAAGGGCTACCTTCAAGCTAACATTTGTACCAACCGAGCCAGGCGTTTTCGACTCTGGAATTAGAATTTATGCCAAGAACAATGAGATGCCCCACCGTATGGATTTCACCCTAGTACGCTGGATATAGCCATACTACTTATTTTAACCAGTACAAGAAGCCGACATTATCGGCTTCTTTTGTTATTTTTGCACTCCACAAAGCATCTATGATCATTTACCACGACATAAACGAGGTTAATATAAGCAATCCGGTTGTAACCATCGGTTTTTTCGACGGGGTGCACCTAGGGCACAGCGCAATTATGGATACTGTAAAACGCCACGCCATAGGGTACAACCGGCAAAGCCTGCTTATCACCTTTTGGCCACACCCACGCAAGGTGCTACATAACGACGACCAAAAGCTTAAGCTCCTAAGCACGCTTAACGAGAAGCAACAGCTGATATTTGAGAAGGGCATCGATGCAGTTCTGGTAATTGAGTTTACCCCAGAATTTGCTAAAACCCCCGCCCTAAGCTTTATTGAAGATTACCTTGTGCGAAAGCTTAAGCCCTCTGCCATTGTTCTGGGGTACAACCATGCCTTTGGATATAAAGGCCAGGGTAACTACAACCTGCTAAAACAGCATGAAGATCGTTTTGGTTACCGTGCCACTCAGGTAAGCCCTGTAAGTGTTGACGGATTGAATATAAGCTCCACCAAAATCCGCGAGGCGCTTAACTTGGGCAACCTCCAACACGCCAACACTATGCTTGGCAGGCAATACAGCATAACAGGTACCATTGAGGGTGGGCAACAGGTTGGCAGAGCCATTGGTTTCCCCACTGCCAACATCAACCCTTCCGAAGCGTTTAAGCAGGTGCCAGCAAACGGAGTATACGCCGTTTGGGTACGTTACGAGGGAACCTCGTACCCAGCTATGCTAAACATAGGTATTCGCCCAACACTTGGCGATGGCCTCGAGCGAACCATCGAAGCGCACATCATTGGTTTTAGCAAAAACATCTATAACGAAGAGATTACCGTTCAATTTGCTGAGAAGATAAGGGATGAACAAAAATTCGACTCCTTGGATTCGCTAAAGGAGCAGCTAAAAGTCGACAAGAAGAACGCCGTTAAACTTCTGAACGCTCATAGCAACGCCTCGTAACACACCATTTTTTTAATTATCTTTGCAACCATTTAGCTTACAATATTGTTTCAACTAACATATAAATCATTGAGCAGAATCGGCGAGCAGAAGCGGGTAAAAACATCAAGCTATAAGATGCCTACCTCCAGCTATAGGCACTGCTAACTGAATTGCGCAAGAGGGAAATACCCGACTCAATAGTAACATCTATTAATAATGATATTGAGGAGCTAAACACAGCATGCTCTTGGGGTAAATTGAGAAAAATGGTAATAAAGAAACAAGCAAAAATTATTGAGCTACTTGAGAAAGAGCTGAAATTAGTGACCATAAACCATTCGTAATTATTGGATGGCACTTGGGCTTGCTGTATTTGGGCTTCCGCTTGGGGTAGTGTTTGAGGCCAGCTTCGGCAACATGGCTTTCATAGGCATGGGCTTCCATTAGGGTTAGTCATAGGTATGGCCGTTGGTACTGGAATGGACAACAAAGCACTTGAAGAAAGAATACAACTAGACCTTGAGAATAAGAACTAGCAGATAAAAAGAATACGAACAAACTCCTGCATCTATACGTAAGTAGGTTTAAAAATCAAAACATATCATCATTATGAACAACACCACAACAGAAACATTACCCTACAAGGTGAAAGACATTTCGCTGGCCGATTGGGGCAGGAAAGAGATAAGCATTGCAGAAAAGGAGATGCCAGGATTAATGGCCATCAGAAATAAGTATTCCGCCGAAAAACCCCTAAAGGGAGCAAGGGTTTCTGGCTCGCTACACATGACCATACAAACCGCTGTGCTTATCGAAACCCTAGTGGAGCTAGGTGCCGATGTACGCTGGGCCAGCTGCAACATATTCTCAACCCAAGATCACGCTGCTGCGGCCATTGCTACTGCTGGCGTTCCCGTATTTGCATGGAAAGGCGAAACGCTGGAAGAGTACTGGTGGTGTACCAAGCAGGCATTATCGTTCCCCGGCAATAAGGGGCCACATCTAATAGTTGATGATGGCGGTGACGCTACCCTACTAATCCATATGGGCTGCAAAGCGGAGGATGATCCCAGCACAATTGAACGCGAGGGAGAGAGCATCGAAGAGCGAGAGATTCTTAAGCTATTGAAGCAAACCCTTGCCGAGGACAACCAAAAATGGCACAAGCTGGCCAAGGAGTGGAAAGGCGTATCGGAAGAGACCACCACAGGTGTTCATCGCCTTTACCAGATGATGGAGCGCGGCGAGCTGCTAGTACCGGCCATTAACGTGAACGATTCGGTTACCAAGAGCAAGTTCGACAACCTTTACGGCTGCCGCGAATCGCTTGCCGATGGCATTAAGCGCGCCACCGATGTGATGATTGCCGGTAAGGTAGTGGTTGTGCTAGGCTACGGCGATGTAGGCAAGGGATGCGCCAAGAGCATGCGCGCCTATGGAGCAAGAGTTATTGTAACCGAAATTGACCCCATTTGCGCCCTGCAAGCCGCCATGGAGGGCTTCGAGATTAAACCCATTGAAGAGGCTCTTGATGAAGGAAATATCTACGTTACAGCGACCGGTAATCGCGATGTGATTACCCTTGAGCATCTAATGAAGATGAAGGATCAGGCCATTGTGTGCAACATTGGTCACTTCGACAACGAGATTCAGGTTGAGAAGCTAAACAATGCCCCTGGCGTGCGTAAAGAAACAGTTAAGCCACAGGTCGATCAGTACTTCTTCGAGGATGGTCATTCCATCTTCATCCTGGCCGAAGGCCGATTGGTAAACCTTGGCTGCGCCACTGGCCACCCAAGCTTCGTGATGAGCAACAGCTTTACCAACCAAACCCTTGCCCAGCTGGAGCTATGGCAAAAAGATTTGGCTATTGATGTTTACCGACTACCCAAGCATCTCGATGAGGAGGTGGCACGTCTGCACCTTGAGCAGCTTGGTGTTAAGCTAACCAAGCTAACCAAAGAGCAAGCCGATTACATTGGCGTTAAGGTTGAGGGTCCGTATAAGCCCGAGCACTATAGGTACTAACAGCGCTGTACTAACACAACAAAGAGGTTGCCCAGCGCTAGTGGGCAACCTCTTTGTCAAACAAACAACTTTATGCAAAACGATTTAAAAATAGCGCTAGAGGTGCTACGGAATGGGGGGCTTATCCTTTACCCCACCGATACCATCTGGGGTATTGGCTGCGATGCAACCAACCCCGATGCGGTGGACAGGATATACAAGCTAAAGCAGCGCGAGGATAGCAAGAGCATGCTGACCCTAATTGAAAACCCTAATATGCTTAACATATACCTCGTTGCCGTTCCAGAGATTGCTTGGGACTTGATTGAAGTTGCCGACAAACCATTAACCATAATTTATCCTAAAGCCAAAAACCTTGCGCCAAACCTTGTTGCTGCCGATGGCAGCATAGGTATTCGCGTGGTAAAGCATACCTTTTGCGAACGATTAATTCAGGCCTTTCGAAAGCCCATTGTATCCACCTCGGCAAATATCTCGGGGCAGGCATTCCCAAAATCGTTTGGTGATATTGCGCCTGAAATTAAAGCGGGGGTTGATTTTGTGGTACCACAAACCTACGAGGAGAGCACAAGCCCAATGCCCTCGGGCATAATTCAGCTTGGACTGGGGGGTGAGGTGAAAGTTATTCGCGAGTAGACATCTATAAACATCAAAAAAATAGGAATGAGCTACCATTACCATCACACCCACCCAATCCAGATAAGGTTTAACGATATTGATATGCTGGGGCATACCACCAACTCGGTGTACATGCAGTACTTCGATTTGGGCAGGCTACACTACTTTACCGATGTGCTTAAGGAGCGAATGGACTGGCAGGACGAAGGCTTGATTTTAGTTAGCATCAACATAAACTACCTTGCCCAAACCAAGCTGTACGACGAGTTGGAGGTTAGGACCAAGGTGACCAGGCTGGGCAACAAGAGCCTTGAGATTCATCAGCAGATATATAACAAGACAACGAATGAGGTGGCTGCCGAGGGAAAATCAACTATGGTGGGGTATAGCGGTAGCATACGGCAGAGCATCCCCGTACCCACACGGTGGCGCGAGCGCTTTGCCAATTTCGAGAAGGATATCGATTTGTAACGCTACAGGTCGGCAATGCCCTCGGGCAGCTCCATGATAATGGATTTGGAATCCTCATCAATCTCAACAATAAGTTCGGGTGAGGCTGGTATCAGCAGCTCGTTACCCGATGCCGTTTGCAGCTCAAACACCAGGTTACCGGCGTAATCCTGCAGCACCTCAATGGTACCCAGCTGAACCCCGCGATTGGTAATCACAATGAAGCCCACCAAATCATCGAGAGTTAGCTCATCGCTCGAACCAGATGATTTAACCTCGGCCATAACCTTGAGGCCAACCAGCTCCTCTGCTTGTTGAATTGTGCCTATCTCATCAAGGGTGATTATCGACGAGTCGGCACCCTTCATCCGTATGGATTGCACAAAAAAAGGAATCGGTATTCCCTCTATCACAAGGAATACCGATTCAAAATTGTGGTCTTCAGGGTAAAAGTCGGTTGACCAGCTAACCTGAAGTTCGCCGTTTACTCCGTGAGTTTTCTGTATTTTACCAATCTCAGTAAGGTGAGGTTGATTCATACGGGACATCCCTACTCTTGAGGAGTTTCACTTTCAGCTTCGGCTGCAGCCTCGGGCTGAGCTTGGGCCTCTTCAGCAGGTGCTTCTTCGGCTGCTTCCTGGGCGGCTTCTGCACCAGCCTCTTTAGCCGCTAGCTCTGCTTGCTTCTTAGCGATTTCTTGAGCACGTGCCTCACGAATCTTGGCTTCAGCCTCAATACGTTTAGCGGTGTCGTCCTGTTCGCCTTTGGCGAGACGATCCTTCTTGGCTTGAACTTTCGCTTCTTTCTCCTTCACCCAAGCCTCGAATTTCTCCTCAACTTGCTCAGGGGTTAAAGCTCCCTTTTTCACTCCTTCGAGCAGGTGTTTCTTCATCATAACACCCTTGTACGATAGGATAGCCCTTGTTGTATCGGTAGGTTGAGCGCCTTTCTGCAGCCAATCCAATGCCCTATCAAAGTTTAATTCAATAGTAGCAGGATCAGTTGTGGGATTGTACGAACCAATCCTCTCAATGAATCTGCCATCCCGTGGCGCCCTGCTATCCGCCACCACTATGTGATAGAAAGGTGCTCTCTTTCTACCGTGGCGGCTAAGTCTGATTTTTACAGGCATACTTAAACGCTTTTTTAGTTTAACCTACATTAATTTTGCGGGGCAAAGGTAATAGTTTTTTGTTAACTATCAGCAAGTTTTAAATGGCAAAACAAAAAATATGTTGAACCGATTAATGATACTTATGCGGTGACTAGCCTTCGGTGATTGAGCGACACACGGTGATTGAGCAGTTCGACGGGTGGTATTCTGAGCAGTTCGACAGGCTCACTGACCACGTGCCGAAGTGCTCACTGTAGCACCTGTCGAAATCACCTTTACACACTTACGGGCTGACTAAACGCCCCCGTTCGGATGAGGCTCCTGCCTCTGTCGGTCTATCTCTTCGGATTGCACCTGATAAATATACCTTATTCTATGTCTTCCATCTAAAGTCAACCTCAATTACGTCTATCTACATTTCTAATCCATAGTTCGACTGTAGCTCTTGCCCATTTGCCTAAACATTCCAAGTCCGGTACAAAGCAGCCGGACTTGGAATGTTTAGGGGAATTGCAACAAAACATTTATCTTTGAACAACCTTGGCGTGCAGGAGCTGGATGCTAGGGAGATGAGGGAGACGGATGGGGGAATTGTAGGCTGGGCGCTAGCCCTTGGAATTGCTCTTGGCGCAACAACTGTATATTTAGCAATTAATAAATGGGGTGAAAAAGATTGCCCTGAAGAAGTTAATTAACTATAATTGGTAAATCAGTAGTATTACTACACAATAATTCGAAAAAAATGAACGAGTTTGAATTACAAGAATTAACACACGAAGAGGCTATTTCTACTAACGGTGGCAGTATATTTTCCTCAATTGTGTTAGGATTCATCATTGGAGGTGGCGCTGCCATAGTTGTTCAATTTGTGCACGACCTAATTCATAGTGATGATTGAAAAGGCTAATATTCTCTTTCAAGATTAAATTAGGTGCCCGAATAGTCCAATATTATTTGGGCACCCAATTATTCAAATTATTATTAACACTACTGTTATATGTCAAGTTATTACACAAAACCACATTGTATAGTTTTACTGTTCCTTTTTAGTGTTACATTCAGCTCTACCAACATTTTAGCCAGTAGCATAGAGCAAAAAACATCTAACCAAAACATTACAGAGCGTTCAGTTTCCGACTCTACAGCCAACGAAAAGAGGGTTACACGAGCAAATGATTACAATGTACGATCCTCATTCCTACTTGTTGATAAGCCAGCTCGCCTTTACACAATGCGTCAGTATAGCCAGAACTATTTTGGGGCATATTTACTAGCTGCTAACAGTGCTCACAAAAACTTTAAGTTCATACCTGCAGCCTATTCGCTGTTGGCTTTCTCGGCTATCTTGGGTATGCCACTAACCCACGAAGAGGGTCACCGCTCCGTGCTCACCTACAAAAACATTGGATCAATTTCTCGACCATACTTTAACGATAAAGGAGCCGCATACGTACAGGGGGTTACCAACCAAACATTAATAGACTTCAGAAATAGCGACCTAACTAACTACATTCGTCTACATACGGCTGGTTTAGAATCGGACTATATGCTTTCGAAAAGAGCAGAAATGCATATGGCTTTTAACCCTCACAATCAAAAGCTTTTGTATTTTGAGTACTTTATGCGCAAGGGGTCTCTTATGCAGTACTACCTAACGGGGCTATTTAAATACGATTTTGACCTTGTGGAGGAAACCGATGAGCTTAAGCGCGATATTGTTGGGCATGATGTGTACGGAGCGGTAAGGCATATCCACCAACCAGAAATGGAGTTTAAAAGGTACATTCAATATGAAGACTTGAACAAAGAGGAGCGGAGTATGATTAAGCGCATTGGTTGGCGCTCGCTACTTAACCTCGCCTCACCTTTTCTCATTTTTAAAGATGGGTTCACAGCCTTCTCAACTATAAACTTTAACTTTAGCCTAGGATACACAATGTCTCCCTTTGGCGATTTTATCGACCAGAATATTTGGCTAAAGATTAACGAAAACAAATACAAAATTTACCTACGGCAACACCAGAATAAGCACACTTGGTTTCCAGCAGCTGGAGTAGGCTTATTCGATTTTCAGGTTGGAAAAAAGTTCCTACTCGATACAGACATCCACATATGGCAACAGCCCGTAGAATTATCGTTTACAGAAACCGATGGCTTTTGGGGAGGCGCTTTCGACTTCACATTAAGATACCTAGTTAACCCCAACATGGGAGAAAGGCTCAAAAGAATATCCGTTGATCTTGGAGTGACAGGTAAAACCAAGGGTTTTATGCCAGAGGAGATGGAACTCGACAAATCAATTGGCTGTCGATTTGGATTATCGATATACTACTAAGAACCCAAGCTCGGCTGACCCTCCGTTCGGCTGAGGCTCCTGCCTCAGTCGGTCTATCCAATCAGGCTTTGCCTGCAATTAAAAATTTCCAAATGTATTATGCTCACGGATTGACTATTCGCTAAGCAGGTAGTCACCCCGTGAGTAAGTGGATGCATCCGTACCTTCCTGTCCGGGCGCGACTTAAAGTCGCACTCGGACTACTACACGAAAAGAATCTGAACGCTGGTTGCGCTTTTTTACCAGAGTCCCTTTTTTCCGGACGCTACGAAAATATCTTTGTGGCGTAACGTTACAAAACCTCACACCGCCCATTGCGGTGTGCAAAAAAATTATTAACCTTTAAAAACTAATTGAAATGAAACATTTATCTTTGAACAACCTTGGCGTGCAGGAGCTGGATGCTAGGGAGATGGTGGAAGTTGATGGGGGGGTTGCTTGGATAGCTGTTGTTGGTGCAATAATCTATGTTTATAATAATTGGGATGACTTTGCAGAGGGTTTTAAAGAGGGTGTAGCCGAACATTATCAAGACTAAGTTTCTTAATTTTAAAACATCAAGGAAATGAAAACAAAAAAAGACTTCATTATTGAGCAATTTGAATTAGTTGAACTATCTAAACAAGAATATTCAAACACAAATGGTGGAGATCCCTTTATGAAAGATCTTGGAAAATTCTTGGGTGACTTATTTGGTGGTATAACATCAAGACATAAATATACCGATTCTTTGACATTTGGTAAAATTTAATATGATTATCCGTTAACTTACCTAAAACACTGAAAATTATCTTACGTCATTGATTGCCTGCCGCCTGCCTGCCTTTGCTGGCAGGCAGGCGGCAGGCAGGCGGTATTCTGGGAGTGTTTTTACAATAAGGCAACTTATTGATTTTCAGAACACAAGGATTACTTCAACTCTCAATGAACGAGAGTTTCGTAATGACGATTGAACGGTTTGGTATGGATGCGGATAAACATAAAATTTAATTTTTTTAAACTACAAATGAAGGGGATTAAAATTCTACCCTTCATTTTTTAAATCCTTCTAAGTCTTTTTTTTAATCAACTAGTAAAATGAAAACTGAAAAGAAAGAAAATCCTTCAGAGGATCTATCTGAAGATTACGTTAAGTTAAAGCAAGAAGTGAAGATTCTTCGTTTTTTTGTTATTTTAGTTGTTCTGATACAACTTTATAATCTTATTGCTAGATTTTTAGGTTAATTAATCCTCCGTTCGGCTGAGGCTCCTGCCTCAGTCGGTCTATCCAATCAGGCTTTACCTGCAATTAAAAATTTCCAAATGTATTATACTCACGGATTGACTATTCGCTAAGCAGGTAGTCACCCCGTGAGTAAGTGGATGCATCCGTACCTTCCTGTCCGGGCGCGACTTAAAGTCGCACTCGGATAACTACAAAAAACAATTATCCTTTAAAAACAATTAAAATGAAACAATTATCTTTGAACAACCTTGGCGTGCAGGAGCTGGATGCTAGGGAGATGGGGGAAGTTGATGGGGGTGGAATTGTAATTGGCTTTTTACTTCTTTTTAGCGGTGCTGTATTAACAGATATGTTAATGAATCCAAGTTCAGCCTTAGATGCACTTGAAGAAGGATATAATAGTACAAATAGATATTAAAGCTATGAAAAACTTAATCAACAAGGAGTTTTTAACTAAGTTAGACTTAGTCGAGCTCAACTCAAAAGAGTTAAATAGTTATTCAGGAGGAAGTGTGTCTGAATTTACTGAATGGTTTCTAAATCAAGTCGGTAAAATTGCTGGGGAAATGAAAAATAAAATGCATGAGGATACATACTGGTATAAATCTTTTACTCATTAGTAAAATTCATTGGGAATGATTACTTCTCATTCCCAATGAATTTCATATATTAACAAAATCAACACCTATTTAAATTTAAACATACTTTAGAATGAATAAATTATTAAAAACTGTAGCATTATGCGTAATTGCAAGTGCTGAATGGATATTTGGGAATCTTTTAATTAGATATTATCAGAATGATAAGATTTGGAATTGGGATGAACCATCTATAATTCCTCCTTTAGTTGTTTCAATTATAGCAATTGGGTACACTAGCACCCAAATCTTTTTAAAAAAACGTAAAACAACCCTGAACTCGGCTGAATAAGCTATCTCCTCGTTCGGCTAAAGTTTACCTACCAAAGGTAGGCTGCGCCCCAGTCGAATTTATTCTGGTAAGCTATGCCAGATTTTTGTAGTTAATCTTTTTGCCTTAACTAGCAACCCGTACGGCATACTTGAACGATTCCAAGACCGGCACAAAGCAGCCAGACGTTGTTTTACCACTCAGGGGGTGACTATTTGCTAAGCAAATAGTCACCCCCTGAGTAAACAAACAAGCAATAAACTACCTAAACCGCTTCTCCAGCTCATCAACCCCAAGTATGGTGATGGTGGGCTTGCCATCGGGCGAGAGGTTGGGCTGCTGGCAGGCAAAGAGCTTATCCACCAAGTCCTGCATCTCTATGGGCTCAAGCGGACGGTTGTAGGGTATGGATCCTGCTTTGGCCAACGACAAGGCCAACCTATGGTGCATTTCCTCGCCCTGCCCGCCAGTATTCCCTTTAAAAGCAGCCAGAAAGCCTTGGATTAGCTGCTCGGCATTATTCGTCTTTACGTTTGAGGGCAGGGCATTTACTGCAATGGTATTCTGCCCCATAAAGCTAACCACTACACCTAGTGCTGTAAGGTCATCGATTACGCTATGTAGCAAGGCAAAATCGCCTGCGCTAAGCTCAATGGTCTGCGGAAAAAGTTCCTGCTGCGCGCTGGCCGATCCGACCAAAATGCTTTGCATATAGTTCTCGTATAGGATACGCTCATGCGCCCGTTTCTGGTCAATCACCATTAGCCCCGACTTAACCGAGGTAAGGATATATCGATTTTTAACCTGAAAGAATCGTTCTGATGGTTTAGGAACCTTGGGCTCACTCTCAACCTGATTGAAAAGGATGGGCGATTGCTGCTCTGGCTGCTCCTCAAAACCCTTACCCTGCTCCTGCTGAAACAGATCTTGCCATCCCCTGGCCGAAGGCCTATGCTGCCGAGAGGTTTGCTGCGACGATGAGCGGCTAACGTAATTGCGATCGAACGGGTTATAGTCGGGGTTTACCTCAATCTCTGGCGGGCTTACGGGCGCGCTGGGGGGAAAGAAGGGTACATCAATCACCATCTCCGAGTCGAAATCGATGGAAGGCACAATGGCGAACTTCCCCATAGCCTCACGCACCGACGCATTGAGTATTTGCCATATCATCCTTTCGTCCTCAAACTTAATTTCCGTTTTGGTTGGATGGATATTCACATCGATGGATCCGGGGTCGGTTTTCAGGAAAATAAAGTATGGGGGAATACTATCGATGGGGATAAGCTTTTCGTAAGCCCTCATCACTGCTTTGTGCAGGTAAGGGTTCTTCATGAACCGATTGTTCACAAAAAAGAATTGCTCGCCGGGGCTCTTCTTGGCGCTCTCGGGCTTTCCTATAAAACCCGAAATTTCGATAACAGATGTATGTGTACTAATATCGATAAGATGTTGCCCCAGATTCTTACCCATAAGGTGTGCAATGCGCTGCTTCACGTTGCCAGAGGGTAGCTTATATACATCGGCACCATTGTGCGATAGCGAGAATGCTACGGATGGATTTGCAAGCGATACCCGCTGAAACTCGCTGATGATATGCTTTAGCTCAAGCGACGAGCTCTTCAGAAACTTACGGCGAGCAGGAATATTAAAGAAAAGATTTTTAACGCAGATAGACGTGCCAGTCGGGCACGATACGGCTTCATGCTCGACCAGCTCCGAACCCGAAATCCTAATGCTAGTACCCACTGCATTATCATGGGTACGGGTTTTCATCTCCACCTCGGATACGGCTGCAATGGAAGCCAGCGCCTCACCACGGAAACCCATTGTTTGTATGGCAAACAAATCGTTGGCCTGTCGGATTTTGGATGTGGCATGCCGCTCGAAGCAAAGCCTTGCATCGGTTTCGGACATTCCGCACCCATCATCAATTATTTGGATAAGGGCCTTACCCCCATCGCGGATAACCACCTGAATGTTTTGTCCGCCAGCATCAATAGAATTCTCCATAAGCTCCTTAACAACTGACGCAGGGCGTTGAACCACCTCACCAGCGGCAATTTGGTTGGCAACCGAATCGGGTAAAAGTTGTATTACATCGGGCATAAAAAATCTATAGGTATAAAAGGTAGTATGCCAATAGGCAAAGAATAATAAAAATGACAAATAATCTTAGGGCTGAACCACGGTTAGCCCTCCCACTTATCTTTTGCTCATACTGCCTTCGCATTTGCCCTTTGATAAGCGACACCCTGGGAGCATCCTCATCGGCCTCACCCATCTCCTGTTTAATCCGCTGCTCACGCTGCTTGAGGGCCTCCTTGCGCGCATCGTAATACTGGGGCGCATAATCGAACCGCTTGGGCTTTGGCGTTTTGAAAAATGTTATCATTCCCATAATCGTAATTTTTGATTTTAAAAATCTTTTTAGAAACGACAAGGTGGGCGTTTCAACCCTAAGCTAAATACCCTTAACCCTCTGTGGATTATTCCTTACAAAGTCGTTCCAGCTTGAGGCTCGCTTCCCTCCCACATCGAGCTTTTGCTGATAGAAGTGACATACCGCAGCAGCAAGGCCATCGGTGGCATCGAGCGTTTTGGCATCGAACTCCCTAGTTTTTAAGATACTTTGAAGCATGATGGCAACCTGCTCCTTGGATGCGTTGCCCTGTCCGGTAATGGCGAGCTTAATTTTACGCGGGGCATACTCGAATATTGGAACTGACCTCGATAGGGCGGCGGCCATGGCTACTCCTTGCGCCCGTCCAAGCTTGAGCATGCTCTGCACATTCTTCCCAAAAAATGGGGCTTCAATCGCCACATCATCGGGCAAATACTCGTCGACCAGCTGTTGCACCCGTTCGTAAATAGCCTTGAGCTTAAGGTAGTGATCCTTATACTTCTTGAGCTCAATCACACCCAGAACCACCAGTTCCACCTTACTCTTGCCGCTGGCTTTTATAATGCCATAGCCCAAAACCGAGGTGCCGGGGTCAATCCCTAGTATTATGCGTTCTGCTGGTTGGTTCACCGTGTAAAATAGTCTTTGTTACCGGCAAAGATAACAAATTGTAAAGGATTTGGCAGAATGCCCCACATACCCTGAAGGGATTAAGCTACCACGCCCCTATCTCGCTGCGAATGCCATTTTGCTTGGGGTAAACCATTTGGCTGGCAGCGGAATAGCTTTGCTTGGAAGCCTCGCCAGTGATAAAGGCTATTGCCGCAGCAAGGCTAGCCTCACCCAGGTCGCCAAAGGGGTAGCTAACCCCATCGTTTGCCAGAATATCTACAGGGATTCCATCGTAGTAATCGCCCTCATTATTGGCATTCAAAATCTTAAAGCAAATGGGTACAAACGCCCAATCGAACGACTCTGATGTAAAGATGTACATCCCCACTGGCTTGCCATATGTATCTTGCCCAACCAAAGTTACCTCCATATGAGGAAAAAGGCCATTGATAACTAGCTCGCTAGCCGAGGCCGAATTACCTGTGGTGATAAACACAACCCGGCTTAAATCCAGAGAATTCGCCTTTTGAGACATTAAGATGTTCTCGTTTCTATCCGATTGTTTATCGTTGTGCACATAGCGCCCCAGAACCTGATTGTTTGCCGTTGCTCCTGCAATAAGATTGGCCAAATGCACGGCGGTTTGTACGCTTCCCCCGCCATTGTAACGCAAATCGACAATAAGTTCGCTTACTCCTTGGGTCAAAAAATCATCAAAAACCTCATCCAGCTCATCTATCGTTGGGCCAATAAAACCCTTTAGCACAAAGTAGCCTACCTTACCGATGCTGGTTTCGTAAATCGAGTCCATTAGCACGGTATTCATCACCACCTCTCGCTTGGCCACATTGGCCACCACCTCGGTACCGTCAGGATCAATCAAAGTAAAGGTTGCGCTTGCCAAGGCGAGCAAAGAGTTGGCATTGGAAGGTGTGACCACAGAATTGTTGATTTTGCTAATTCTCCATCCACGGTCTACTCCGTATGCTGCCAAAGGGGAGTCCTTAAAAACAAAGGTTATCCAAAGATTATCATCCCTATCGAACCCCATTCCAATTCCATAGCCTTGAAACTCTCCCTGATTGTAGTATGCATCAATCTCCTGCTTGGTGCTTATGTAGCTCCACCTATCCAACTCCTTATACACAAGGGCATCGAGCAGCTCAACGGGTGAAGGGTAATTCTTGTAATCAACCGAGGGTAACTTTTCGTACCATAGGTAGTAATCGTCCATAACCAGAACCAGCTGCTCGTTGGCCAGGATGTTCTGATCAACCTCAGGATCGTCCTTCTTACAACTTGTTACGCAAAGGGCTGCAAAAAGTATTGCAATAAGAGTAACTCTGGTATTCATAATAGTATTTATTTAAGTTCTTTTACTTCCACTCAGCTGTTGAAACAATATGCTCCCCACAATAACAAGCAAACCTACAATGGTTGTCCAGTATATCTGCTCGCCCACAAAAAAGTGAATAAACACCAAGCTTACAAACGGCACAAGGTAAATTATATTGTTCAGCTTTGCCTTGCTTTCGGCTATAGCCAAAGCCTTTAGCCACAGCACAAATGTAATGCCCATTTCGAATGAGCCCACGTACAAAGAGCCAATAATTCCCATTAAATTTATGCTCCAAAAATCGCTAAAGAACAAGCCAGCAGCAAATGAGTAAATTGTGGCAAACAGAAAGTTGAAGAAAAGGCGAATAACGGGATCGAGCTTGGCGTTACGCAGATTAAGTATCCAGTATAATGCCCAAATAACGGAGCTTGACAAGGCCAGCATAACACCCAATGGACTCTTGATCTCAATGCTAGATATATTACCCTCGGACGATATAAGGATTACCCCGCCAAAGCTAATTAGCAAAGCGAAAACGCCTTTAACAGTAATTTTCTCGCCTAGCAATGGCACCGACAGTAACACTAGAACTAATGGCCATATAAAGTTGAGAGGCTGGGCTACCTGCGCTGGAAGCAATTCATACGCCCGTAGCAGGATGAAATAGTAACCAAATGGGTTAAGCAAACCTAGATACAGCGAGGGGATTAGCTCTGCGCGTGAAGTTTTGACCATCAACCTATACTTGCCACTAAAAAGGATAATTGCCAATAGAAGCAGGGTCGAAAACATTGACGACCAAGCCAATAGCTGTACAAACGAGAAGTGGTTGAGTGTAAATTTAAACGCCGATGCTGCCGTTCCCCAAAAGAGGATGGTTAGACCGGCAAAGATATAGGAGAGCTTTTTAGTCTTCATATTGAGCCTTGGGCATACTTGTTACAACCAACAAATATAACAAACCGACTCATCTTAGGTTTTGCAAAAACCCAAAAAGAATCGGTTAGGCTAAAATATTTATAAATAGCTATATTCTTTCGAATCCACAGAAGGGTTGAAGTACCTTTGGGATATTTATCCCACTCTCATCCTGGTTATTCTCTAGCAATGCGGCTAATACCCTTGGTAATGCTAAGGAACTGCCATTTAGCGTATGTGCAAGCTGGTTCCGGGTTTCGCCCTCCTCGCGATAGCGAAGCTTTAGCCTGTTCGCCTGAAAAGACTCGAAGTTGGAAACGGAGCTTACCTCGAGCCACTTCTCCTGCGCTGCCGAGTAAACCTCAAAATCGTAGGTTAAGGCCGATGTGAAGCTCATATCGCCACCGCAAAGACGGACAATGCGGT
>Ga0265295_1001667_pt1 | contig 38190 bp, 24 predicted proteins | sample Munlansysbiofilm_FD_192503 | JGI IMG/M metagenome (GOLD analysis project Ga0265295, IMG submission 192503) | Leachate microbial communities from a municipal landfill in Southern Ontario, Canada - Methane capture system biofilm | ecosystem: Engineered > Solid waste > Landfill > Unclassified ... | reverse complement strand
ATGATCAGGAATGATCGCCAAGGGACAAGTTCGCTTACCTCCTGCTCCAGTAAGTAAGACAGGAAGTTGAATGCCTTCACCGAATTGCTTTGTTGGGATTGTTTGAAGCTGAACTTTTCCGCTTCTTCTTTCAGCATTTTGTAATCCTCCCAAAAACTCTTACTGAGAGGCAATTGCGTTGTATCCGGTGTGCATTCTATCCTAAGCAGTGCTTCCTCGATGGGGAGAGGTATCAGTTGCTTGTTTTCATCCATGAAGTCCTGGCTCACACTGAAAAGTTTGCCCTTGCGGATGAACAAGACTAGTGAATCCGAACTGAAGGCTTTGGCGGTTTTGATTCGAATGGGCATCTCTTCCAGAGCTTTCACTCTATCGGGGAAATCTTCTTCCCATTGCCGCATCAGTTTCTTTAGCCTTGTGTAGAGACTCTCCTTCTCCAGGTCATAGGGATTGGTCTGTACTTTGGCGAAGAGTTTGGCGGGGCTGGGTTCCTCTTCAGCATCAAAGATGCGGGCATCTTCTCCCAAGGTTTGATGGATCATAAACATCTTGTGCGAGGCAATCTCCCTGCTTTTTACGATGTCCGCACCCTGCTCAGAAGGGAAGAAATTGGTGATATGGAGAGTATCAAACACCTTTTTGCTAATCCTGTTGATACGCCCAACCCGCTGGATTACTCGCACCGGGTTCCAAGGGATGTCATAATTGATTACCATCGCTGCCCGGTTCAGATTAAAGCCTTCGGAGAGTTTATCTGTAGCCAGAAGCACATCGTAGTTATCTCTCTGCTTAGCTTTTGGATAGGCAGCGTCGAAATTGGTGTTGATCTCATCCAGATGCTGTTTGCCGATACTTCCGGTAATCACCAGAACCCTATCTGGGAAATGCTCTTTTAGAGCAGGTTCCAGGTATTTGACTGTATCGGCATATTCAGAGAAAATCACGAGTTTGGGAGCAGGTTCACCCTTATTAGGCGTGGCATGCAGTGATAATTCTACGTTCTGCAGCAAGGCGAAACGCTTAGGATCGTTCTCCACCAGAGCCAGGGCATCGATCTCGGCAATCATCTTGTTAAAGAGACAGATATCGGATTCAATATCAGCATAAAACTGCTCTTTGAAGGCGAATTTATTAACCTCGTAAATCCGGTTTTTCTTGCTGTCCTTGTCTTTGTTTTCTTCAGCAAACTGGCGTAGCAATTCATCAATTTGGTCGGGATCATCAAAATCCACTTTATTGATCAGCTTGCGATTCAGCACATATCTGCCGTTTGAGCTCTTTATGAACTCTTTGATTTTCTCATATGAATCCCGGATATTGACGATGCTCTGCCGGAAGGCACCAAAGGAACTCTCAAAGCGTTTGACCATCTGCCGACGCAATATATCGTACAGGTTATCCTGATTCAATCGGTCGATCTGCTCTTGCCTGCTTAGTTTTTCCTCACTGGTCTCATCACCCTCATAACGGTATGGCTTGTAAATTGGACCCTTGAACCTCTCCGCACTTTCTGGATTGTCAGTAAAATAGAGCTCAATAACTTGGTCATAAAAAGCTGATTGCTCTGGAGTAAGCCGATAATACCACTCTTGGGGGTTATCAATTTTGGAGAGTTTTTTTACCTCATCACGGTAATCGGGGTCATTAATCAGATCTAGCCGATTTCTTCTGATCGTGACTGGTTCTATCACTTCTCTAATCTGCTTGGAGAGCATGGCAGCCCTTGCGATTACCTTGGTGATATTGATCTCTTTTTCTCCAAACAATGCTTGGTACTTCTTTCTGGCTTCCTCTTTTTTGGTCGGGTCTTTGGATTGCCAGTTCTTACGAATATAGGCGAGGTCTTTGAATAAGCTATTATAGAACCTGAAGAGATCAACCAGATTGTTGCTTAGCGTGATGTTGGATTTCTTGGGGACAATGAATAGACTCAGTAAAGAAAGGATATCTGCAGGAGAGTTGTTAAAAGGGGTGGCTGTGAGCAGAATCACAATTCGTCCACGGCAGATAGTTTTCAGCTTTTCGTAGGTTTCCGTAGAGCTATTACGATAGCGATGAGCCTCATCAATAATGATCACTTCAATGCCGTCGGTATTACCAATAAACTCTATTATGCCTTCCAGATCCCCTCCGGAGCGAACTTCCCAATCATATAACTCAAAATCTTCTTTGTATTTTTTCCAACCGGAATTAGCGCTGTCATCGCCGATAAGTCCCGGAGGGCAGATAACGATTCCCCGTTTTTCCAGCTTTCGAGCTATCAAAGAAGCGATTATGGACTTACCCAAGCCTACCACGTCTGCCAGAATGACTCCCCCATTTTCTTCGATGATGGATAGTGCCTGCGTGACGGCATCAATCTGATACTTAAAGGGTTTGTAGCCTTTCTTCTCCAGCAGCAGAGATATATAGCGGCCTGATTCTTGTTTGTAGAAACTATCAAGCCAGGTTTTTACTACAAACATATAAGCATCGAAAGGATGGATGGATTTCAATAGTGTTTTTTCGCGGATGTTATCGATTAGCCTAGTTTTCTCAATCTCTGTCTCGGTAATGGGTATGGCAGAGTTCCAAAGCTCATCAAAGTACTTCTCAGCTTCATCAAAGCCATAATCTGAGATTTCCACGTTAAACTCTTCCCGATCGGTTAAACCTGCTTTGCTGAGATTACTACTTCCAGTGATAAAGAGGTTGGTGCGGACTACCTGATGTTCTTCGAGTTTGAAAAGATAGAGTTTTGCATGGTTGGGCCTGGATGTTTTGCGGATGACAATCCTGCCGCTGATGATTTGTTCAAGGATGTAGCCCGCTTGGTCGTAAAACATCTCATTATCAAAGGCATCGGTGTTGAGAGCTTTAAGTACAGATTCGTGATAGTCTTCAATGCGTTCGACTCTTTTCTTTCCTGCTTTTTCAGCATATTCAACCAAACCGTAATTTTGCGCATCCACATTGAGCCCTACCAGTATCTTAAGGGTTAGCTCTGCATTAGCTTTTAAACTCTCAATCAGCTCACTGATACCTGAGAAATAAAAGAAACCTACCAGAAATTTCAGTTCTTGGCTTTCTTTTATTAGGATTGAGAGTCTTTTCTTGAGCTGTGCGCTGCCTGTATTGGTGATAAAATTACTCAAGCCAAACCCCCATAAATATCTGTACTCATGATGAAAGTGCTCCTGAGGTTTTGAGCGCTTACTTGAAGTATGAAAATTTTACAGTACGATTCTATCATATTAGCCTTTCTTTGAGTTTAATATTGTTTGTTGTCAATTAATCTTTAACAATTAGCACCGTTACCTCACTTATTTAGCGCAAAATTAATCTTCAAACAATTAATTAAACATGGGTGTGTTAGTCAAGTAATTAATGGATTGCAGTTTCTGTACTATACAAATACGAAGTAGACTGGCACATCAACATGGATTGGTGGCTCTAAAGTTAGATAAAAAAATAATAGCAAAACGTGTCATTGAACTTTATTAAAGATTATTCATACTTCATTTCCACTTGTAATTTCCAAGTGTTCCCCTTATTCCGTAGAAGATAAATTGTAGGGGGAAGATGATGATCTGGGCAAAATAGAGAATCCCTAAGTAAGTTTTTTGAACCAAAGCCAGATGTTTCTGAGAGATAGCCAATTCCACTAAGGATTTAAGCGTTACCGTACCTAACAAAAGGAAATCCCCTTTCCCAATCAGCAGCAGAATGATAGCCCAGTAGAATATAACAAAATAGAAGAAGACAAAAGCTGAAAGTTTTTTCACATGAGGAGGATGATAGCGAAATTTCGAGGCTCGGCGTATATTTTTATGGTATTGTTTGCACACGCTTCCATGCTCAATACACTCTACCTGCATTTTTACAGCGGGATTGTAGTATGCTTGCCTTATGTAAGGCATCATTTTTATAAGCTGCAGATCGTCATCTCCGCTGAGCAAATGCGATATCCCGCCAAAGCCCCCCGCTTTTTTGAATAGGCTCTTTCTATAGATCATATTGCATGCGCTTGCCGTGATTGGCTTCTTATAATACAAGCCTGCTGCAGCCAATATATAATAGATGCTGCGTTCAAAATTTACTAAAGTAAGATTACTCTCCCCTTCTTTGGTCAAAATAGTGCTGTAACCCAATAAATAGTCAGTTTCTGGAGTCATTAGTTCAGATATTTCTGCCAACCAACCCGGAGGAGGCTTACAATCCGCATCGGTGAAAGCCAAAATGTCGTATTGTGCAGCCTCAATTCCCTTTTGCAGAGCTGCTTTCTTGCCTATGTACCCTTCAATTTCATCTTGAAAATCTATCACCCGGATACCGAATTGTCCCTCCCAATTATTAAGAATTTCCATGCTGTCATCGCTGGAGTGGTCGTTAATAATTATTACCTCATAGGCCGCATCAATGGGATGCATTTGAGCAAATGAAGTAAGCAGGCGGGGTAGATTTTGCGCTTCGTTGCGGGCTGCAATTATTACACTTATGGGCTCTGGCAGATGCTTATCTTTTTGCCTGGGCGGCAAACTGTGCATCATACCTCTACTTAATATAAGCAATAAGACCAGATATAAGAGACTGATAACAAGGAATATAATGCTAAAGATCAGATTAACCTCGCATCGGTTTGTTCTATAAAGCCTTTAAGCTCAGGGTTCTCAGTTTGGATATCGGCAATGGTTTTGCGGGTAATATTTACCTTAGTAGGCGCCTCTTTCTCTTCCAGATTTAAAATGAGTCTTAACGGTTTACCAAAAACATCTGCCAAAATGCGCTCAATGCGTTCCTTCTGATTATCAATCGCATTGAGGTTTGTTGGCGAATCTGTTTGAAGCACAAGTGCATTTTCGTTTAGGCTAATAAACTCGGCCTTCGCAAACGCTATCCCGGCTATCAGGCTACTTTTTCTGATGCGCTGCGCCAAAGCTTCCCAGTTCGAGCGAATATTCTCTTCACTGGCTTCCAACTTGCCTATCTCAGCTACTTGGGGGCTGCGAGGTTGTGACGCAACTTTTTTAGCTGGAACTTCTTTCGTTTCCGGTTTAGCATCTCGGGAGGCGGAACTCGTTACAGATACAGAGTCTGACAAGATGGCTCCACGCTTAAGATCCGTAATGAGCTTGCTAATATCATTGATCTCATCCAAGCGAGAGAGTTTTATCATTGTAGCTTCAATTAAAAGATAGGGATTGTTGCTAATTCTGATATCGCTACGGGTTTGAATCAGTTGACTCATGATGTAAAGCAAATCATTTTGACTGAACATCTTGGCAACATTTTCAAACAAGGGCATCTCTTCCGAACTTACGTCATTGATTTTGATCCCCAATTGACTGAGTAAAACCAAGCGCAAGAATTCTAGTTTGTTGGCAATAAACTCCTGTAAATCTATCCCTTCTTCAAAGATCTGATGTAAATCGATTACTACGCCTTGAGTATCGTGCTCCTTTAACTTACATAAAAAATTATAGTATAGTTGATTGGGTATCATCCCAAAGATTTGCCGCACACTGTTTATTTTTATGTCGTTGGCACAATAACTAATGGTTTGATCCATCAATGAAAGCGCATCCCGCATTCCGCCATCTGCCTTGCGGGCTATAAGATACAAGGATTCATCATCGGCATTTATTTCTTCTTTATCACAAATATCTCGCAACCGCCTAACGATAGCTTCTACTGGAATGCGTTTGAAATCGTAACGCTGGCAACGTGAAATTATGGTAGGTAATACTTTATGCGGTTCTGTAGTGGCAAATATAAATATCACATTTTCGGGAGGTTCCTCCAAAGTCTTGAGTAAAGCATTGAAGGCATTTTTGGATAGCATATGAACTTCATCGATAATATATATCTTGTATTTGGAACCGCTTGCCGCATACAATAGTTCTTTTTGCAATTCGCGAATATCATCTACTCCGGTATTACTAGCGCCGTCTATCTCGATTACATCAGATGAAACGCCTGAGGTTATCTCCTTGCAATTTGTACAAATATTACAAGGGTTGATAGTGGGTCCCTGCTCGCAATTCAAGCTTTTTGCCATAATGCGGGCAAGTGAGGTTTTCCCCACTCCTCGAGGTCCGGTAAACAGATAGGCATGGGCAATGCGACCGGATTCGATTGCGCTTTGCAGAATCTTGGTAACATGATCCTGTGCGTATACTTCAGAGAAGCTTTGCGGGCGGTATTTGCGCGCAAGTACTATGTAGCTCATACTACCTCCATACACCACTGTTTTAACAAAGCGGATTTAGGCAAGTATTTTCTGCTGGACAAAATATAGAGGGTTGCCAAAGCTTGATTTTTCGAATAAGTGAACGGATCTTTAAGGAGGAAATGGATGAAACTCGAAGGAAAAGTTGTTATTGCTCAAGGTGGCGGACCAACTGCGGTGATAAACCAATCTATGGTTGGAGCTGCGTTGGAATCTCGCAAATTCCCACAGGTTACCAGAGTATATGGCGCTCTACATGGTGTGCAAGGTATTGTAAATGAGAATTTTATTGATCTTACTCAGGAGACTACTCACAATCTGGAGCAGGTGGCAAATACTCCCTCCAGCGCACTGCTTTCTACCCGAGACAAGCCCGACGAAAACTACTGCAAAGAAATATTCAAAGTTCTTAAAGCCCATGATGTTCGCTATTTCTTTTACATTGGTGGAAACGACTCCTCCGATACCGTTAGAATTGTAAATGAACAGGCACAGAACGCCGAATACGAGTTCAGAGCCATACACATTCCCAAAACCATAGATAACGATCTCGTTCTTAGCGATCACACTCCCGGATATGGCTCTGCCGCCAGGTTCGTAGCCTCAGCATTTGCTGGAGTAAATTTGGATAATCGCGCTCTTCCCGGAGTATACATCGGCGTTGTGATGGGGCGTCATGCTGGTTTCCTCACGGCTGCTTCTGCTTTGGGACAAAAGTATCCTGATGATGGTCCTCATCTAATTTATATGCCAGAACGTCCTTTTAGCAGAGATAAATTTTTGCAGGATGTAAAACACAGCTATGAGCAATATGGTCGATGCATAGTCGCAGTTTCCGAAGGTATAATTGATGAAGAAGGCATTCCGATGATAGCCAAGCTAACCAAAGCTGTAGAGCATGACGCTCATGGCAATGTGCAGCTTTCTGGAACAGGCATGTTGGGAGATCTTCTTTGCGATTTGGTGCGAGACAAGCTAAAGATCAAACGCGTTCGCAGCGATACCTTTGGCTACCTTCAACGCTCGTTTTTGGGATGCGTATCCGATGTTGATCAACGGGAAGCCAGAGAAGTTGGAGAACGGGCAGCTCATTATGCTATATGGTACAATCTGGACGGATCCATATCGATCCAGCGCACAGGATACTATTCGGTTAATTATCAATTGGAGAAGCTTGAGGATATTGCCAAAAAAACGCGCCTCATGCCCGATAACTACATCAATGCTAAAGGTAATGGCGTTACCGATGAATTTCGCTATTATTTACGCCCTCTTTTAGGCTCGGGATTCCCGGTTGCCCACCGTCTGCGCGCCCCAAACGTGGGTAAAGTATTAGGTCAATAATAGTTAACTATATCTATAATAGCCGGTTTCTTACAACTGGCTATTTAATTTATGGCTCTCTTTAAAACTAAGTTGGCGCCATAGATCTACAGAAAATTCTTCAAATGGGCGCTTCAGGCAAGCTGGGGTGGCAAGCTCTGCTTGCCACAGCGAGCAGAGCTCGCTTCTGATGGCAGCTCCGCTGCCTCTGCCAAGCAGGAGCTTGGCAGACCAAACGGGACTTCACAATGCGGGACAGCCTAAACGGATCTGTGCTGGGGTGGCAAGCTCTGCTTGCCACAGCGAGCAGAGCTCGCTTCTGATGGCAGCTCTGCTGCCTCTGCCAAGCAGGAGCTTGGCAGACCAAACGGGACTTCACAATGCGGGACAGCCTAAACGGATCTGTGCTGGGGTGGCAAGCTCCGCTTGCCACAGCGAGCAAAGCTCGCTTCTGGTGGCAGCTCTGCTGCCTCTGCCAAGCAGGAGCTTGGCAGACCATTTCCGGGTACCGTCTACAGTAACACTTGAATGAATATAATATCGCTTACACTTTTTTAAAAATAGATTTAAGGATATTTCCCGTAAGATTCCGCTACAATCGTCCTAACGGAATGATGAGGAAAAGAGCCGCTCAAACGATTGATATTACCTAATTGACTGCTATAAAAGCAGTTCTGCTTTGCTTTCGGTAGGAACGAAGGTCTTTATCATCAGACATCACCGGTAAGGTATCAAGCTAATATCGCCCATACTTAAGGCAGGCATTATCGGATCAAGCGGGATCATCTCTGCCGCATCCTCCGATAATACTAACTTGATGCTTTGGGCAATCCTAGCACAGAAACGAGATTTCACTAATTAAGTATCTATGGGGATAGTTTCTATATCTTGCTGTGTACTATGCACATAGCCTTAGGAGATAGAATCATTCCTTCGGCAGTTTTTCTTACTTTATGATGGGCATAGATGATCTCCCCGCTATGGTTAAGGAGTTTCTCTTCTTTCGCAGTATTGATGGCGCAATATAGGCAATTTGCATTGAGATAGCGTTTGTAGAGAATCACTTCCGGGCACGATGCCATAAAACTGAATTCTCCCTCTATCAAAAGCCTATTATTGAGGCGCAATTTAATTAGTTCTTTATAAAATCCATGCAAGCTTTTTGCGGTTGGGCTTTTTTGCCAATCCCAGTTAAATGGTCTGCGATTGTCGGGATCTTTGCCCCCATCCATATAAACTTCATCGCCATAATAAATGTGCGGGATGCCTACAAAGGTCATTTGAAAGAATATGGCATACATTATTTTGGTGAGCTCATCTTTAGCCAAGCGGCGAATACGCACGGTATCATGAGAACCTAAGAGATTCATCATCGCCCAACTGGCATGCATTGGATAAGTAGCCAATCCCTCTTCAATACGCAGTTTAAACTCCTGAACCGAGCACAGGTTTTGCACAAAAAACTCCAGCACTGGGTTTTTGAAATAGGCATAGTTCATCACCGAATCGAAGTATTTGCCCCCTATCCAAGCCTCGGCATTATGCCAAATTTCACCAACTAGCCAGGCATCTGGCTTCAAACCTTTAATGCGCTCTCGGAAAAGCTGCCAAAACCACCAAGGTACTTCATCGGGAACATCCAAGCGAAAACCATCCATACCTATCTCCGATATCCACCAGGATGCCGCATCCAAAACATGATTTACTAAATCCCAGTTTACTTCGGCATTGTTGATATCCCGAATGTAGTTTTCATAGGGATGCCGGCGAGAAAGGTCATAATTTAGATCTGGCATATCTTTTATGCCCCACCAACACTGGTAAATTTCTTTCGGCTGAAAATCTAGTGGCAATGGCTTGGGTAAAGGCCATTTGTACCAATCGTACCAATGCCAGTATGCCGAGTTCTTTCCCTTGACTATGGTGTCTTTAAACGCCCAAAAAGCTTCTCCGCTATGATTGAAAGCAACATCCAGTATGATGCGGATACCATTTTGATGCGCAAGTGCCACCAATTGCTTTAGCTCTGCCTCATTACCAAAATGGGGATCGAGCTTATCAAAATATGCTGCATCGTATTTGTGGTTAGATTTTGCCTCCCATAATGGGTTAAAATAGATTATATTTATACCTATATCTTTAAGATAATCAAGCTTTTGGCTTATACCTGCTATATCTCCTCCATAAAATGAATACCAATCTGGAATCCCCTTAGCCTGCCAGGGACTTTGCTGTAAACCGCTGATATCATTCCAATCTTGTACCAAATGATAGTATTCCCGGTTGGGACCCAAGATTTCGCCTGGTGCAGGTGCGGTGCGGCAATCGTTATAATAATCCTCAGAAAAATCTTGATCGTTATCAAGATTGGCATTATAAAATCTATCGGGAAATATCTGATACACAACTGAGTTCTTTAACCACATGGGAATTTCGAATATCTGCCAGGCATCAGGATCGATCACCAGAGGCGTAAGATCCTCATCCATAGAGCTTACAAAGCCTTCCATGCCCATATATATAGTTTCGTTTTTGTGCTTAATGCGAATATGGAATCTTTGCGTTGCATCTATCTCAAGTAGGCAATGCCACAACATAAGGCCATTGCTGCGCCCCAAAGGGTATAAGGGTAAGCTAGTATCCTTGTATAAAATGCATATTTCGTCGGCAAGATTATGATACCAGCTAAAGCGCATTTCCAATTGTTTGGCAGATGGGCGGTAGCAAGTTATGAACGATCGGGTATCTTGCTTGGCAGCTGCTTTGAGAGCTTCTGCCCACGAGTTTATGCCAAGCTCTTTCTTAACTTCAATAACCGAGTTTAGCCCCCCATAAGGATCTGGCTCATAGGAAGGATTGGAAGGATCCTGTTTCCAAACGCCATCGATGATGAACTTATAACGGTAGCGACCTGGTTTGAGGTCAAAATCTATTAAGTATAGCCCGCCAAAATCCTGCAAAGAAAGAATCTTCCAGTAAGTAAAATCTCCCGCAATCCCCACTTCATACTTTCCGGCAGTAAGTGCTTGGTAGCTGAAGCGGATATGCATATTTATTTCCCCTTCTTGTGCTTAGGTGCTTTTTTAGATGGAGGTTTTAAGTTTTCCATCTGATAATCATAGTGTTTTTTGAGAAACTCACCTGTAGAACTTTTTGGGGATCCCATAATCATTTCGGGGCTTCCTTCGGCTAGGATTTCGCCGCCCTTATCTCCTCCTTCGGGACCCAAATCTATAACCCAATCGGCAGATTTAATCACATCCATATTGTGTTCTATCACTACCACCGTGTTTCCCATTGCTACCAGCTTGTTTAGCACCTTTAGAAGTTTGTTGATATCATCAAAATGCAAACCGGTTGTTGGTTCATCCAGCAAGTATAGAGTATTTCCGGTGGATGGGCGGCTGAGTTCTTTAGAAAGTTTGATTCGCTGAGCTTCTCCTCCGGATAGAGTGGTGGAAGGTTGCCCCAGCTTTATATAATCTAAACCGACTTCATGAAGGGTTTTTAGCTTATTCTTAATGGCTGGAATGGCATCGAAAAAATCAATGGCTTCCTGTACATCCATATCCAGTATTTCGCTGATGTTTTTACCCTTATAACGTATTGCTAAAGTCTCATTATTATATCGTTTACCCTTACAAACCTCACAAGTTACGTAAATATCGGCCATAAAGTGCATTTCTATTTGGCGCACTCCGGCTCCATCACATGCCTCACACCTGCCACCTTTAACGTTAAAGGAAAAACGTCCCGGCTTGTATCCCCTCATCTTTGATGCCGGTAATTCGGATAAAAGATTACGGATGGAATCGAAAAGCTTTACATAGGTACAAGGATTACTACGAGGAGTGCGTCCAATCGGCTGTTGATCTATGGTGATCACTTTGTCAATATGCTCTAAGCCAAGGATTTCTTTACATTTGCCCACTTTATGGTTCGATTTGAAGAAATGATTGTTTAAATATGGGGAAAGAGTTTGATTTATCAAAGAGCTTTTACCGCTTCCGGATACTCCAGTAACACAAACAAACATCCCTAAGGGAATCTTTACGTTCATTTCCTTTAGATTGTTGTGCATAGCACCGATAATACTTAGAAAGCGAGAATCTGGCTGCAATCGCTTCTCTGGGATGGGAATCAGCATTCTACCGGCAAGATATGCTCCCGTTATAGATTCAGAACAATTCTTAATGGCTTCCAACGAGCCTTGCGCTACAATGTGACCACCATATACCCCAGCCCGAGGACCAAAATCCACAATTTGATCTGCGCTGCGCATAGTCTCTTCATCGTGCTCTACAACGATTACAGAATTACCCAAATCTCTAAGATGTAGCAGCATACTTACTAATTTGGTGTTATCCCTTTGATGTAAGCCAATTGAGGGTTCATCTAAGATATACATAACGCCTACTAATTGAGAGCCAATCTGACTTGCTAAACGAATTCGTTGGGATTCTCCCCCGGAAAGCGTGGGTGCACGACGATCCAGGCTGAGATAATGCAATCCAACCGCCTTCAGAAAACCTAAACGGGCACGGATTTCTTTTAACACTTCTTCTGCTATCAATTTATGATTTCCGCTTAAACTAAGAGTGGAAAAAAAGTCGTAAGCTTCTCCCACACTCATTTTAGTAATTTCAGCTATGGATTTGCCTTGCACTTTAACCGCTAAAGAAGCTGGTTTTAGTTTGTTCCCATTACAATCCGGACAGGCTTTGTCGCTAATAAATTGCATGTAGTATCGTTTCATTTCTTCGGATGTGGTTTCGCGCATACGCCTTTTAAGTTGAGGAATAACGCCTTCATGGCGCATCATGAACTCGCCTTTACCTCGTGCATTCTGCCAAGCAACACGAAATCTTTTATTGCCCGATCCATACAGGATAAGTTGTTTAACTATATCTGGTAGATTCTTCCAAGGAGTATTTAGCTCAAAGTTATATGCATTTGCAAGATTTGAAACTGTATTCATCGTCCAACTGGATTTTTTGGCTTCCAATCTCCCCCAAGGAATAACCGCACCATCCATAATACTTCGATCTTCATCTGGCACTACCAATTCCGGATCAAACTCCAAGCGGTAACCAAGCCCGTTGCATGCTACACATGCACCAATGGGGCTGTTAAAGGAAAAACTCTGTGGGCTAAGCTCTTCGTAACCGATATTACATTTGGCGCATGAGTTCTTAGACGAGAGTAAGTCTGTTTCTTTTGAATCTGGATAGTCGATCTTTATTAGTTCATCACTTAGCTTCAAAGCTAATTCCAATGAATCTGCCATCCGGCTCTCTACACCATCTTTAACTACAAGTCTATCCACTACCACATCGATATTGTGCTTGCTTTTTTTGTCTAGTACTATCTTTTCATCCAGATTTCGTAACACACCATTGATCATCACGCGTACAAAACCTTCGCTGCGTAACTGTTCCAGCTCATCTTTATGCTCTCCCTTGCGATTTTGAACAATGGGTGCAAGGATCTGAAGTTTTGTGCCCTCTGGATTTTGCATAATGTGCTCTACCATCTGATCTACGGTTAGAGAACCAACTGGATCTCCGCATTTATAGCAGTGTTGGATGCCAATTCGTGCATATAAAACTCGTAGATAATCATAAATCTCCGTAACTGTCCCCACAGTAGAGCGTGGATTTTTGCTGCTTGCTTTTTGCTCGATGGATATAGCCGGTGAGAGTCCTTCAATAAAATCCACTTTGGGTTTGTCCATCTGCCCTAAGAACTGCCTTGCGTATGCAGAAAGAGATTCTACATAACGCCTTTGCCCTTCAGCATAAAGTGTGTCGAAAGCCAAAGAGCTTTTACCGCTTCCGGATACACCGGTAAAAACAATTAGTTTATTGCGGGGGATTTCCAAATCTATGTTTTTCAAATTGTGCTCGGAAGCACCTTTGATTTTGATACTTGTCTTCAATTTTCATACCTCTTGGGATGCAAAAATAACGATAGCTATACTTTGTCAATTGGAAAAGACAACGATATGGTATTTGCCCTTGATTGCTATTGAAAGCCTGGTTAAAGAAAATGCTGAACAATTCGGATATGCGGTATTGGGGTTAAACCGCTTGATTCACTTTATCTGTACTCGTAAATCATCCATCCCTCTTTTCCCATCGCTATGTAGATATAATCGTTTTCTAAAGCTATATCATAAACCGGAAACGGTGGATAGAAGGTATTTAAATCTACTATCTTGGCAGGAATTGATATATCAATAATCTTTACTCCTCCTTGGCCCATGGCAACAAATAAACGATTGTCCTTCACCGAAAGAGCTTGAATATCGTGAAACATGCGCATCTGCCCTAGTTGAACCGGTTTTTTTATGTCTCGCACAGATAGCACATACAAATCTTTCCCTGCGGCTATATACAAATACTCATTGTTTTTAACCAAATAGCGAGCATCTGTTAGTTGATAGTTAGTAGCTATACTCAAAGGAGAGCTTAGGTCGCTAATATCTACCGTTACCAAACCAAAATCGTTAAGTGCATAGATGTTAGGGTATTCGGCAATAAAATCTCTTACGCCCCATTTTTCAGCGAAATTGGCCAAAAGGTCATTAGATCCACCCCGACCAACATTGATAATATCTATTCCTCTATAACGATCTGCCACATAAAGAGTTGCTCCTTCTCGGGTAATCTTATCTCCAATTAGAGTATTTACAAAAAATATCTTTCCAAATTGGTTAAGAGAATCAATCGGGCTTAGTGTGTTGGTTGCTTCTTGGCTAGATGCGTAGATGTAGTTTCCGCCCTGGAAGTTTACATCCTCTATTTTATACAACGATTGATACGAAGTCTCTAAGCGAGGTTGCCAAGCGTTAAATGTGCTATAAATCCACAACTGCCGTTGGTTGCGAACCAGAACATTCCCTTCGGATACATCAATATTATAAGCCTCGGAAGCTTGGATTCTTCCCAAAGGAAACAAAAACCTATTATCTATCGCAAAGCAAGAAAGAGCGGTATATAATACCATGATTATTAGTATCAGGCGTTTCATTTTGCCTCCTTGGGCATTAGTTTCTTAGTTCCAGCAGGCGAGATACTATTTCGGCAGAGTTGATGCCTTCTGCTTCGGCAGCAAACGAAACCAATATTCTGTGTTTCAATACTATGGGTGCAACCTGGCGAACATCTTCTTCGGAAGGGCTTAATCTGCCATTTAATGCTGCCACTGCTTTTGCTCCCATAATGAGGTATTGGGATGCACGGGGACCTGCTCCCCAGCTTACCCAGCGCTTTATTTCTGGATCGGTATCCGGATTGTTGGGTCTGCTTGCTCGCACCAAATCTACCGCATATTTCAATACGTGTTCGCTAACAGGAAGATCCCTAATCGCCTTTTGAAGGGCGATTATTTGCTGCGCTCCCAAATGGGGAGAGATTTGCGGCTCTAAGCTGCCGGTTGTGTTTTCCACTATCATAATTTCCTCTTCGTAAGTGGGGTAATCTATAGTTATATAGAACATAAAACGATCTAATTGCGCTTCAGGAAGAGGGTATGTACCTTCTTGTTCTATAGGATTTTGGGTAGCCATCACAATAAATGGTTTTTCCAATCTCCATGTCTTATTACCACTGGTGATAGTGTTTTCCTGCATAGCTTGTAACAAAGCAGATTGAGTTTTAGGAGGAGTGCGGTTTATTTCGTCTGCAAGGATGATATTGGCAAAGACAGGTCCTTTGAGGTATTCAAAACCTTGCATGCCAGTTTGTTTATTCGATACCAAGATATCCGATCCGGTAATATCTGAAGGCATCAGATCTGGAGTAAACTGAATGCGAGAGAAACTGAGAGAAAGACTTTGCGCCAAAGAGGATATCATTAGTGTTTTAGCAAGTCCCGGTACTCCTTCGATAAGTATATGTCCGTTTGCAAAGAGTGCAGTAAGCACATTATCTATAACCTTTTCCTGACCAACAATCACTTTAGCCATTTCTTGTTTCAATTCTTTTACTGCGATACTTAATTCCTGAATACGCACTATGTTGTTATCCATCTATTTTCTCTCCTTTAATAATCATCTGTACAACCTCATATCCCGAAACGGCAAAAGCGATCGATCCCACAAGTCCCATTAGCATTGCCGTCAAGATATGAGCAAATGCCATTATCGCCGATGCACTCGACTTTGTCAAACTAAATCCCATACTAAATATAATAATCATCATCCATTCATTACTACCTAACTGAGCTGGAGGTTGAGGTAATGCATAGCTCATATTGATGAGAGTATAGCCAAAAAGCACCATAATAAAGCTGAATTGGATACCAAAAGCTTTAAACATAAGGAAGAAATACAAACCGTCCAGCAATATACCCAATCCAGTTAGAAGCACTGCCCCCAGTAGAATACGGGGCCTGTGTTCAAGCAGATTCAAGCCCTCTACAAAATTGTTTATTGTCCCTTCAAGCCTGGTTTGAAAACGCTTTGGAAATAGTCGTATTAGCAGAACCAAGTACTTTAAGATAAGGTCTTTACGCCAGGCCGCCAACAACAACGCTCCCACCGATATAACAAACACCAGAATCAACAGCATAAGAAGGATGCTTAGCCCCATGTTTAGATTGATGGCAAGAAATGGAATAAGAACAATTACGCTAATTATGGCAAGTGTATCGAAGGTTTTATCTATAAACACCGAGGCAAGAGTTTGGGACATCGCCATTTGATGATTCTTTTTGATAAACCATGCCTTAACCAGTTCTCCTGCTCTGATGGGAATTATATAATTAACCAGATTTCCCCCCATCGCATATAACCATGTATCTCTTACCGGAAGGGTAATGTTTTGTCTCAGAATAAGATTCCACCGATAGGATCTCACGAAGTAAGCCAAGAGATATGTAACTACCGCCAACACAACATATATTGGGATTATTTGCTTAAAATACATCTTTACTTCGTTAAGCGGAATGTATCTCAACCAAAGCAATATCAGCCCAAATCCGATTATTGCCCCTACAATTAGGAAAATCTTATTACGTTTGCTCACGGACTAAACAGATAATAATGATGATGTGCCCAAATGCGTTTGAAAAACTTTGGAGCATTGTTTTCAAGAAACCCAAAACGCAGCATCCTATTGGCAAAGCTTGGGTCTTCACCAAGGTAATATGGCATAATAGATATGGATTTTGCGTTGATAAGGTTAGATTTGGGACTAGGTTCAACAATCTTTTTGCCCATTATTTGCTTCAGGTATTCCTCTTTATTCATTCCGATATCCGGCCATGGCGGGCAATCGATATAATTCTCTTCAACCAGGCTCCAGCCTAGTTTGCGCATAAGCCAAATTATACTGTGTGGATCTATATTTTCTGGATGCAGATTGGGATATAGCTCTTTACTATAGCCCCGCAATTGCCCCTTAAAGCCTATTCCATCTCGATTGGGCACACAAATGAGAATTTGTTTTCTTACTACTCGACATAGCTCACTTAAGAATATTGGCAGATCTGACACAAACCATAAGGCTGAGAAATTGAACCCAAAATCAATAGATTTATCTGGATAGTCCAGCTTACAATAATCCAAATTGAAGTGCAGTTCTACCGGTAAAGAAAGCTGTCCCCATGTTTCGCCAACCAATTCGATGCGGTCAAGATCATGATCTTCAAGAATAACTTTGCATCCTTTTTGGGCAAGCGCTACCAGATTTATGCCGCTTATCCCCGTAAATCCAAAACAAGGGCTTTCGATGACTGTTTTATATCTGTTTATCTTATATAGTTTTAACAAAAGATTATTAAGAACTATTCTTTCATAAGAAGATCCAAGCCCTTCATTAGCAATGGGATAATATGATTTCCAGTTTCTAATTATAGGAATAGCCATTATTTTTTCAGGTAGTCATCGATAGTGATTTGGAAATCTGGAATTGTGAAGTGCGGTTTTATCTCTGAGATCTTCATTTGAGCATAATAATCTTGCACGTCATAAAACCAACTTTGGGATATCAGTTCAAAGCGGCTGATGAATAGTTCATTTTTAAGTATTCGGGATAGCTTTTCCCCCGCAGCAAAAAAACGCCTGTCGATGGTGAAAATGCTGGGATAGTTCTTTTTATGTACCTGACGTGAGATGAAGTTTACTAAAGCACCAAGTTCAACCGGCTCTCTATCTGCCACATTCCAAGTCAATGAATTGCCAAAGTCGTTTTGTAAACACCACCTAAAGGCAGCTACTAATGCGTCTATGTTGCACAGATGAATCCAAATGCGTTTATTGATTTGGGGGAAACAGTATTTATGTACCAGTTTAACTAATTGATAAGGAAAGCCATAATCTCCTTTGCCATAGGTGATACTGGGGCGGATTATTGCTGCGATAAGCCCATGTAAGACAGCTCTGCCGATAATCTTTTCGGCTTCAATCTTTGTGTAGTGGTAGTAATTATCTGCGTTTCTTTCGGTTTGAGAATTTGCCGGTAATTCTTTGGGAATCGCACCGAACACGCCCACCGAGCTACAAAATATTAGTTTAGCAGAATGTTTGAGGCAAAAATCTACAAATTGTTCGGTGCTGCTTACATTGCTGCGATAGTATTCCAGCCTGCTTGCCTTACGTCCGCCTCGTAAAGCTCCGATGTGTATCACCACCGAGAAATCCTCTGTTTTCAAATAATCTCGCAGGGCATATGTGTCTGCCAAATCTACTGCGTGAATTGAAACGTTATCGTGTAGATTTTGCAATCTTTTTTTCGAAGTACCGGGACGCACCAAAGCATGAATCTCATGATCTAATGGCAGCAAACTCTTCAGAACGGCTCTGCCTACAAAACCGGTAACACCAGTTATTAGAACTTTAGCCAAAGATACTCCGAAACCAGCTTCTGTGGTGGTGCTTTCTTAGGGTATGAATATGCACATAGCTATAAGGTATCTTTTCTTCGCTGGCAATAGCTGCCGGAAATTCTTTGCACAGTAAGTTAGCGGTATGTTCATCGATGCGATCCGAAATTAACTCGTAAGCATCGAACATGGCGCGGTATTCTCCTCGTACATGATCGTCTGAAGCCACAAAGTGAGACCACCCATTTTCAATAATCGTCCAAGCAGTTTGTCTTACTTTTTCACCATAAAGCCCCACCAAGGCACCTGCATTAGTTTGCACATAGATGTTTTTATCGTTCAATTCCCGCACTCTTCCCGGCTTTTTCATTATGCTCACATAACGTTCCGCATGCGCCAAAATGGGTTTATATCCTGCCCTCAGCAGGGGATAAACATTATCGTAGAAATCTGACGGCAGACCATTTAATTCTGATTCTATAAGTACGTAGGGGCTATCGCCTAAGGTAAGATTTTTTGCTTTGATATCTTCACAAATACCCGGTTGGATAAAGATTTCAAATCCACTTTGCAGGCAGATATCTAGACCTGCTTGCTTTGCGGCTTGCGCTAAGGCATTCATTTTGCTATCGTATTCTGCTCGGGAGTAATAGTAATGACCTCGAAAATAATGAGAGGTAAGGTACACTTTTTTGATGCCGCCCCTTTCCATATTTTCCAGTTGAGTTATACTTTTATCTAACCCGTTAGAACCATCATCGATATTGGGAATAATATGGCAATGAATATCTATCATGACAAATTATGGTAGCCTCTCCTTAATCATTTGAATGAACTCCATCAACACTGCGTTATTTGGATATGGGCTTATGCTGCGCGAGCATTCTTCCAATAAGCCTTCCACCTGTTTGCGAGTTTTATCAAAACCCATTAGCCCGGTATAACCGGCTTTGGATACCGGCACATATTCCTCCGAAAAGTCCAAGCCGTCACTACCACGGGAGTAATCTTTCTCGATGTCGGTAATCATCTGATATGCCATACCCAAATTTACTGCGTAACTGCACATTATGCCTGTAGTGCTTTCATCTGCACCGGCAAGGATGCAGGCTATTTCTGCGCTGGCATAAAGTAATGAGCCAACTTTTTTCATATCTATATATCGCAAGGTGTTAATTTTCATTACCTTGCGCTTGCTTGCAAGATCTATTACCTGCCCACCTATCATACCATAACTCTTGGCATTAAGCGCAAGGCTACGAATAGCAAGATTTGCCTTCCGTGCATCCTTGATCTCCCCCATTATTTCAAAAGCTAAAGTAAAAAGCGCATCGGCAGCAAGAATCGCCACCGCATTGCCATATTCCTGATGAAGGGCTAAGTTGCCGCGACGCTCTTTTTTGTTCATTACGGAGGGAAGATCATCATGAATTAAAGCTGCATTATGAACCAACTCAACCGCACAAGCTGCTTTTATGACATCTGGAAGGATTTTGTTGTTTTTCTTCAACCCTGTAAGCATCTCAAATATCGAGACCAGCAATAAGGGACGCCATCTTTTCCCACCAGGAATAACGGCTTTTGCAATAGCTTCCTTCAATTGCCCAGCATAACGCTTGTCAAAACTTAAAGCGCTAATCAAGCCCTCATCAATCATCTGCATTCGCGATTCAAAATACTTCTGTAACAGCAAAGTCTTCTCCCTTGTCCTAGTGCAAAATATATGTTTCTCACCTGACGCTATCACTATATGTATTATCGTAGTTTTGTCAAGTTGTTTTTACGATATAGAAAAAGCTGAAAAAAGACATCATACGTTTTGCTAGCCGTATCATTTTAGGAGTGCCATTATGCATACCAATCCATCTAGCAATAAAATGCTAAGATGCCTGTATCGTCTTAAGCTCTGTTCAACGCGGCATTTAGGGTCTAACCTAAATCACATTATCGTACAAATCTACATATAGTCTTGGATAGTAAATAATCATAGAAACATGGTCTTAATCACAAAAAGCTAGGCTCATTTAATCGTTTCTGAGAAGCAACACTCACAGTTCCAGGCAATGCTTAGGCAAGGTTCATCCCGAGATTATGCCTAAGATTAGGGATTACATCGGCTTGAATTATGCTTTAGAATAGCTTGAAGCATTGGGCAGGAGATGAAAAAGATTACATTGTGGAAAAGAATGGACAGATTACTTTAATTTAAGCAGATGCCTTTCTGCTTTTACTTGACATCATAAGTGATTTACGATTTCTTATGGATAAGAGGTAAAGATGGTTTTTTGGTTTTTCGGAAAAGAGCAGTTTATTGTTCGTTATTTATGTGTTCAACTTTATTGATGACGTTTTGGATTATGACTTGCATAATAGTGGAAGCGGATAGAATAAATGATTGACATTGATAGTTGTTTAAACCAAAGAATACTAAGAACCCAAGAATCTAGCGATAACTCGGGCAATTATGTATTGTATTGGATGCAACAAGCTCAAAGGATAGAGAATAATCCCGCTTTAGATTTTGCCGTTCTATACGCCAACAAGCTTCAAATTCCCTTACGCGTGTGCTTTATACTCTCCAGTGAGATTTCCAATGCTAGTGCCGCACATTACAGATTTATGTTACAAGGCTTGATGGAAACTGCCAAAGAAGCATATAAGCAACACCTTAGCTTTAGTATATATTTGGGGACGTTCACAAGGGTAATCTCCGTTTTAGCCAAAGAAGCGCGTGTGTTGGTATTGGATCACGGCTGCTTGCTTTGGCAAAAAAAAATCCGAAACTCTTTATTCACAATGGATGAATTGAAGCATTGCAACCTTTACGAGCTAGATACGGAAGCCGTTGTACCCATTCATCTAGCTTCCACTAAAGAAGAATACTCTGCCGCCACATTACGAAGAAAGATTATTCCTCAGCTTAATACCTGGCTGTGCACCAGGCCAAAAACCAGGTATTTTGTGCAGTTGCGTCCACAAAAAGCACTTGGATTAGATGAGTTTAATGGAAATTACGAAGATGAAGAAGCATTGTGGGAGTGGTCTTGCAAACGTTTAAATATTGAAAGCTCATGTAAAATTACTAACTATCAACAGGGATCGCATAAGGTAGCAAATAGAATTTTAGATGGTTTTATCGACCTCAAACTGAAGGACTACGCAATGTATCGCAATCACCCAGATTTGGATATCCAAAGCAACATGAGTGCATACTTGCATTTTGGTCAGATATCATCTGCAGAAATTATCAGAAAAACAGCAGAAAAATGTGGTATAGCACTGAAAAATTGTGGTACAATTATAAGTGGGAAAGCTCAGTATTCGGGTTTATACGCAAGCTTTGGAGCTTATGCCGAAGAACTGATTATCCGTCGGGAATTGGCGATGAACTTCTGCGAGTATAATCCAGAATATGAAAGTGCGAAATGCTTGCCTAAGTGGGCAAAAAATACACTCACTAATCATCTGAATGATGTGCGAGAGCAAGACTACGCTATGGAGAGGTTAGAATCGGGAGAAACTGACGATATCTATTGGAATGCAGCACAAAAGGAGCTACTAAATAGTGGTAAAATGCATAATTATATGCGTATGTATTGGGGAAAAAGAGTTTTAGCATGGTGTCCGTCTGTAGATGAAGCGTATCAGATTTTAGCATATCTGAACAACCGGTATGAATTGGATGGTAGAGATGCAAATGCTTGGGCTGGGATAGCGTGGTGTTTTGGTAAACACGATCGTCCTTGGGCAGAACGCCCAATCTATGGCATGGTTCGCTACATGAATGCAGCGGGGTTAAAACGAAAGTTCAATATGAAGGCATATACTGCCAAATGGTTGAAAGGATAGAACAATGAAGCGCATTTTTGTTATCATAGTTCTAATAGTGTGTACGGGATTATTCGGTTTATGGGCAGAGCGGCGCAAGGTTGTTATTGGCGGCGATGCGGAATATGCCCCTTATGAATTTATCAATAGTACCGGTATGCCAGATGGATATAATGTGGAACTGAGCCGGGAATTGGCAAAAGTATTAGATTGGGATGTTGAGTTTCGCCTTGGCAAATGGGCTTTAGTAATGGACTGGCTACAAAACTCCGAGATTGATCTGGTGCAGGGAATGGCTTTCAGCATGCAACGTGCTAAAACATTTCATTTTTCCACAGCGCATAGTGTAACCTGGCGTTCCATCTTTGTACGTAAAGATTCCAGTATTCTATCAGAAGCAGATATTTTAGATAAATCTGTAGTTATTCAGCAAGACGATGTAGCTAAAGAGTATCTTGAACAGATAGGTTTTACAGGTAAATTAAATCATGTTCCTTCTCAAGATATTGCAATTCGGCTATTGAACAAAGGAGATTATGACGCCTGCGTTGCTAATTACACTCTGGGAATGTATACAATACAAGAGGGGAAACTCAAAAATATAAGAGTTCTTCCCTATCGCATTCATCAACGAGAATACTGTTTTGCTTCCTTAAATCCTGAGATTATTAAACAAGTAGATGAGGCACTGCTCCAGTTGAATATGGATGGCACTCTTAACACTCTGCATCAAAAATGGTTTGCGCAAAATATTACAAATCTCCCTATTCATCTTAGTATGGTAAGTATAATTCTTTTAGTTTGCATTCCGTTAATAATCCTTTCTGCAGTTATGGTAATTCTACTAAGGCGAAAACGAACTCAATTGAAGCTCAAGGACGCCCAATTTTCCGCCTTAGAAACAGCCCTACGTAATACACAAGCAGAATTTATCCAGTGGCAAAATGAGTTTACTGCCGGACCTATCGTAATCTATAAGTGCAAAGTAGAGCCTTATGAGATTATCTACATCTCCGATAACGTGGAAAAATGGGGTTTTACAGCCCAAGAATTGAAAGAGTTATCTACAGGTTTTACGGAACTCATATTTTCTGAGGATCGCGAACGCATTTTAGATGAGAGTATGGCACTCAGTTTGGGCAAAACAACCACGCTGTATTACAGAGTTCAGAGCAAATCTCAAGGATTGTGTTGGGTTTTAGATTACTGTAGTATGTTACTGAATCCCGAAACTAACGAAACCTGCTTATATGGTTACCTGCTTGATATTACTGAACAAAAAAACCTTGAGGCTCAACTTCTGGAAGAAAAAGAAAGAGCAGAAGCTGCCAGTATTGCTAAAAGTCATTTCCTGGCAAATATGAGCCACGAAATCCGTACCCCACTTAATGGTATAACTGGATTTTTGCAAGTTTTACTACAGATGGATTCGCCTCCAGAATTGAGAGAGATTTACGACATCATGTATTCTTCCGGCCAAAATCTGCTTAAAACAATCAATGATATACTGGATTTTTCAAAGATTGAAAGCGGTAAAATGGAATTAATGATAAGCAACTTTAACTTACGCTATTTGGTCGAAGATGTTGTTAAGCAATTTGAGTATCAGAATAAGCGCAAAGGTTTGGTAATGAGCTTCTATATTGAAGAGGGCATCCCAGATGTTTTGAAAGGAGATCAACTACGTTTAAAACAGATATTGATCAATCTGATGCAAAACGCCATAAAATTTACCGAACAAGGTAAAATAGAAATAAAAGCAGAGATTTACACTTCCTCAGAAAATGATATCCGCTTGCTGTTTAAAGTAATAGATACGGGGATAGGAATCAACCAAACCAAACAACAAGATATTTTCGATAACTATACTCAGGCAGACAAGGGCATAGCATCCAAATATGGAGGTACCGGTTTGGGGCTTGCCATAGTTAAACGCTTAGTAGAGCTGATGCACGGCTTTGTGTGGGTAGAAAGTGAACCGCAAAAAGGAAGTTGTTTCTTCTTCATCTTACCTTTTGCTCTACACAAAGAAGTATCAAGTTCCATACTCGAACAAAAACGTGCTGCCATACACTGTGACAACTGTTTGCATGGGCGGGTTTTACTTGCCGAGGATGAACCAATAAATCAATTAGTAACAAAGCGGCAAGTGGAAGCTTGGGGCTTGAAGGTGGATATAGCTCAAAACGGTGTTGAAGCCCTAAAAATGCACCAGCAGAAACCATACGATCTAATCTTAATGGATATTCAAATGCCGCTAATGGATGGTATTACTGCAACGCAAAAAATTCGTGATCTTGAACTGACTACGAACAAACACACTCCCATAATTGCCTTTACTGCCGCAGCTTTGTTAGGGGATAGAGAGCGTTTTCTGGCTGTGGGAATGGATGCCTACATAGCAAAACCCATAGATATTTACGAGCTGTATAATTTAATCTGTGGTTTGCTGGAACTCAGATAAGAAATAAAGATATTGGATGTAAGATCGATGACACAAACGGCAAGATTGATACTGATAGCCGGAGGGACATGCTCTGGAAAAACAACTATTGCTAAAGCTATTGGCCGAAGATTAACCGATTTGAAAACAGTGATAGTTTCACACGATAACTATTACAAAGACCTCTCTTACTTGCCCATAGAAGAAAGAGGCAGAGTTAACTTTGATCATCCAGATGCTATAGATAAAGGATATCTAGTTTCAGATATTCTTGATATGCTGGCAGGAAAGGCAGTTAACGTACCCGATTATAGTTTTGTAACTCATAGCCGCAATGAAGGCAGCTTGTGTATTGCCGAAGCAGACGTAATTATCTTAGAGGGAATTTTTGCTCTATATTACAAAGAGTTATTGGAACTTTCGGATCTGAAGATATATGTGGATACTGATGCAGATTTGCGATTGGCTCGCCGGATTGGAAGAGACATAATTGACCGCGGCAGAAATGTGGAAAACGTTTTAGATCAATATTTACAAACTGTTAAACCTTCCCATGAGGCATTTATTGAACCCAGCAAAAAGAATGCCGATGTTATTATTCCTGGCGATAAAGAATTTGATAAGGTGTTGTATATGTTAAATGGGTATTTACTTTACGAATTGGTAAGTAATACCCGCCGTAGTTAGATAGCCTTTATTGGAGTTTGCTAGCTTGCGGTGTTATAGAAAAGAATCTTGTCAACGCACAAGCATATAAAGACCGTTGAGTAACCAGGACATATAGTAAAGCCCCATACTACTAGGTTGGTGGATGGACATAGCTACAATCAGAAAAAGCCCACCAAACCGAGATCTCGATCTATTCATGGGTTGCAAGCCTTGTGTAACAACCTTTCCACTTTATTTTATTCTTGCTTTTTTAATCTCTCTTGCATAATTTTTAGTGCCGGGCTGAGGTGAGAAAGGCTGTTCTTAGCCCGCTTAATAACGCTTGCGGCAGATTTAGTATCGCCAATAAACAGGTATGTTTTAACCAAGTTCAGGTAGATTTCACTCAGGTAGGGCCAAGCCTTTTCACATTGCAACAAAATGGAAATAGATTCTTGGGGTAAGCCGGTTTGTAGGGCGGCAGCAGAATAACGAATCATATGTTCCGGATTATTTATCTTTGCCATTTTACTGGCTTTACGATAGTAGTAGTAAGCTTGTAACCACATTTTTTTATCCGAGTAGATTAGTCCTGCAAATAGATTTAGCTGGACATGATCTGGACAGCATTCTTGTGCCTTTCTCAGATATCGCATTGCTTCATCAGATTCTCGCATTTCAATGTATTGTTCGATAATTACAAAATACACATACGGATGTTTGGGCAAGCGTTTGCGAAGCTTTTGCATAGTATCTATGCATTCTTGATGACTTCCCATCAAGGCTTGGGCATAACCAATATTGTAAAGTATCTCTTCCGGAGGATCTGGTATGCGTTTGTAATAAATAAGGGCTAGACGGTATTCACCCAAAGCCAGATAGCATCCAGCAATTGCTACAACTACTCTGAGGTTTTCCGGATCTAATGCCAATGAGCGCAAATAGTGTTTTAATGCCATGCTATACTGTAAGCGTGAGATAAATAGCTCTGCCATAGTTGTTTGTAGCCGCGCTTCGTTAGGGTATTCTTCTGCGGCGCTATTGAGTATATGCATAGCTTGCACCCAATTTTTTTTTCCTAATTCTTGGGCTTGGATTATTGTTTGCTCAATACTCATTAACTATCTCTTGCAAGATTTCCTCAATTGCGCGTTGCAATTGTTTATCGTTGTTCGATACAAGATCATTCAGGCTATGTTCAACAATTATATCCGGAGTCGCACCAGTTCCCTCCATATTTGTGCCGTCCACTTTATACCACCCTGTACCGGGCATGCGCATCGCTGAGCCATCGAGCAAGTTAACTGTCCAAGTGCCAATAACTGCGCCACTGGAGGGGAAACCTACAACTTTCCCCAACTTCAACTCCCGATACACTATAGGAAATATTTCTCCATCAGAAAAACTGTGTTCGTCTACTAAAACAATAGTGGGCACATAAATACCCTGCCGGGGCTCTACTCTGGGAAGATTACCATAACTTCTTCGGCTTGAATACGCATAAGGTTCCTTAATTAGCAAAGATATAATATCATCGTGAACTCTGCCGCCCACATTACCTCTAAAATCCAGGATCACGGCTTCTTTATCGTGATTATCCTTAAAATAAAGCCGATAAAAATCGTCATAATTGGTCTCACTCATTGCCGGAATGTGAATATATCCAATTCTTCCAGCTGTAGATTCTTCCACAAATCTTCGGTTTCGCTCTGTTTTGTATTCGTACCACATATTCCGGGCAGATCTGGCATCCATACCCATTATTTGACCACTAATGGGCACATTATCGCTTAAGATCGTAAATTTAAGCGGTTTATTTACCTTATCCACTAAAATAGAATCAATCGGGGTAAATCTTGTAATGGCAATATCATCAAGGTGTGTAAGTATATCTCCAGCTTCTATTCTGTAAAAACCAGAAAGACGTGTATTGGGGTACACTCTGCGAATAAGTATGCCGACATCCATCACTTCACTATAATCGAATTCTATGCCTAAGTAAGCCATATTTTTGTATGTGCTCTCACCTTCACTGCGGGGCGTAAACCCGGTATGAGAAGCATTCAAATCTCCCACCATTTCATCTATAATAGAGCCAATTTCGTCTATGCCTCGCGCAAGAGCAGTGTACGGCAAGTATTCATCATACATTGCTTTCCAATTCTTCCCATGCATATTGGGATCGTAGAAGTTCTCGTTAAAAAAGCCCCAAGCTTGCTCGAAAACCCTTTGGTTTAATAAATTCACATTGTATGAATAATCTAAGCTAATGGAGATGTCTTTACGCTGTTTCGAATTTATATTGTAACTTTTTAATGCTGATTCTTCCAAATAGTAGAGTACGTCGTTGTATAGTTTGAAAGAATTGCTCTCGGCACTAAAAGAAGCTTCTTCTTTGGAATTTTTACCATATACATCACCTTTTTTGAGGCTCCCCTTTTTCTGATTGAACCACGAAACATCCAGATATAAAAACGTGGAATCGCTAAGGATTTTGATGGGATACAAGTTAGACATTTCGCCTTCGTATAATTGAAAGATACGCTTTTCTATACCCTCCCAAACGATCTCAACCGGTCTTTCAATATCCGTCCCTTCTTCGGACATTTTGATGTCTATTACAAAGCCATCCTCCTCATCTTCAATTTCTTCGTCGTTATCAGATTCTGTATCGGTTTGCTCTAGTTCTAGTGGCTCAGTTTCTGTGCTTAAACTATCCTCTTCGGGTTTGGGATTGAAAATTTCATCCCAAGGATCTGTTTCATATTCAAATTCATCTCTGGGAACCAAATCCAATCTGTACAAATTACGAGCTCGCGTAAAGAGTAACGAGCGATTGTCTTTTGTCCAATGGATATTTGAGATGTTATACTGGTCGCTGAGTACCTTGGTATGGGTATCTGTACCAAAATCGTAGATATAGAGCTCTCGCATGAAGTGTTTATCGTCTATAGTGCAATAAGCGGCGTGGCTGCCACTTTTATTGAAAGCAAGATTAGAAATCAATAAGTTTTCAATGTTCATAGGACGAATGTTTTCAAAAAGGCTGTCGGCAAGAGCTACTCGTCCGGCATTCTTGTAATCCGCATAGCGAATCTGCCAGTTGCCAAATTGATCCTTATCGATATCACGTACCGAAAGGCTATCTGCTCCGAACCATTTAATGGGTTCTGGAATGATCTCTTTATCTACTTTTGCTCGATACAGGGAATCCTTGCCCTGATTGTGTTTAAACAAAACCATTTCCCTATCCGAAAGGAATTCCACTTTCGCCCAACCAGAATGGTCAATTGTTATCGGTTTGGGGATGCCACCCTTCACTGGAACTACAAAGTTGTCGTATTTGTAATTGAAGCTTACGAGTTTAGCATCTGGCGAGATCGCATAATCCACAAGCTCATCCTTCATGCTGTGTTCACGAATGGGATTAATCCATGTATCTTGCGCAATGTCAATTTCAAGTTTTTGGATTCGATCTCCCGAGAGTTTGGTGGGATCATACTTATAAATCTCGTTGAAATGTTCAAAAACAAGGCGATCATTCGCTCTGGCTATGCTAATATCTCTAACACTAAACTGAGGTAGTTCTTCGGTAGTAAATACACGTTCAAAATTAAGGTCGTCAACTCTAACTAGCTGAAAGTTGTCGCCATCTGAGGCGGCATAGAATACAGAATTTGAAAAATGCGAGAATACGGGATAACGCTCTGTGTAATTTGTTTGAGTAAGCTTAGAGTAGTTCTTGGTCTCAATATCGAAAAGATGTAAATCGCCATTTAAAGAACCGGTATAGGATTCGCGATGAGCATCTCCATATCTACTGAAAACTATTTTCTTGTTGTCTGGAGATAGACTTGCCCAATACTCACCAATTTCGCCCAAAAGGATAGGACGTTCGCCATTTATGGGAAGCTTAAAAAAGGAGCTTCCATACTCGAAACTATATCCTATTGCCAGTAAATGTTTACCATCATTAAACCAATCTACTACTGAGTATGTCTCCCTAATTATCGGCTTTGCTTCACCACCACTTGATGGCATTATATATGAGTAGGTGCGACCTTCCCGATTGCTTTTAAAGGCAATCCACTGTCCATCCGGAGACCATATGGGTCCCCACTCTGATGCCTCTGTATTAGTTAATCTCCGCGCTATTCCCCCTGTAAAGGGAACTAGCCACAGGTCATCGGCAAAAACAAAACATACTTCTTTCCCATCTGCAGAAATGGCGGGATCTTTGGCAAATCCGGGGCTTTGCGCCAGTAAAGGGGTTATAATTAGCACTACAGCCATTATCATCAGAATAGCTCTAAGTTTCATAATCCTTCTCCAATTAATCCTTTTCAATAATACTTATTCCGCTTTGACGGGTTTTAATCTGATACGAGTGTTTAAGTATTCTAAATAAAGTTTTGGGATACACATCTGCTTCAACTCGAACGCTCTTCTTGATATCGGCTGGACGCTTGAGAAAGTTATTCAGTTGCCTATCTAATTCTGTTTCACATAGCTTTATGCGTTCATGTAGTTCGTCCAGTGCTTTGTTATCTCCCTCGTCACGCATACGAACCGCTTCTTTTGTCATTTGCATTAATAAGCCACGGTAAAAGGGACTGATGGCAATCTCGATCTCGGTTTCCTCCGCAGATTCAGAACCGGCAATGCCTATCTGTATGTTTCCCCCTGCTTGGCTCAAACCTCCGGTTATGCGCGAATCCGATCTAGTTCCAATGAGGTTTCCATCGCATGCAACATTTGAATTCTCTATGCTGTTATCAAATTGAATATCTTCTTTTACAAACACTCTAGATTGTTTAATGCTAGATACCTGCATATTGCCTAGAACTTGAATACCCGGGTTTGTGCAACCAATAATATCGTTAGATACAATTAGATCTCCTTCGATATAGACACTGCATTCATTGAGGCTGCCATTTACTTTAAGAGAACGTGCTGTGGCTATCTGCACCTTACTAATATCTCCTTCAATCTCTAGCTCTAAAGGACTTCTGATAAATTCATGGCGAGGAACTTCTTCCGCTTTTACTCGCAGGTGGGTCAAAATGCAAATGCGCTTATCTTGATCCAAATATGGGTATCCTGATGTTTCTGCTACAAAATCCCTTGCTTCGTAACGTACGCCCTCACCGGCAAGAGTTAATGCCTCCTCTTCGTTGATAACAGGCGGAGTAATTAACTCACCAAAGATGTCGTAGATGCTGCCATCTCGCTCAAATATGTTATCGGAGAAAGTTGCAACAACATCTCCCTCATTTACATAAGATATGTGAACAAGATCTTCCAGGTTGATTTCGGAAGGAGCACACAAGCTAGAATCTGGATCGAAATGGTAGTTTAAACTAGCTTCCTTCTGATCTCCCTTTTTGCACACTGCGATGGGAAAAGGTTTATCGAAATCTTTTTCGATTCCCCGTTCCCGGATGAGTTGCATAGCCTCATCAAAACCGGATTTTATCCCTGCTTCATCGATGAGGTCTAATATCTCTTTTTCGTCTACTAAGCATCCGCTTCGTTTAACCGTTAGCCAGGCCGAGGCACTATCTTGCCTCAATTCCAAGCTTAAGTTACCACTTTTGCTGGTGAGTATTTTATTCATTGCAAATCCCAATTATATTGATTTGTCTGTTGTTTCCCTTTTCTTTGCGGTAGGAGAAGTAATCTTTATTTTCGTAGGTGCACTCTTGCACGTTATTGATATTGATGAATTTCAGCTTTGCTTGAATAAGCTGTTGATGAATTGTTGCCCGAAGGTTTAGGTGCCTATATTGCTTGTTACACGGGCACAAATCCATTTTTTCAAGATTTTGATTGAATTCGTCCCAGAGTAATTCGCTTACCTCATAGTGCTGTTCGCATATCCCCGCACCAATATGAGCCACGATGTTTTCCGGTTTGCACCCATAGTGTTCAACCATCACCTTAACCGCTTCTCCTACAATATTCTTTCTGGTACCCTCACGCCCGCTGTGTACTCCTGCCACCACCTTTTGATACTCGTCGAAGAACATAACCGGAAAGCAATCCGCCGTACGGATTAGTAAGTACTGATTGCAGATATTGGTTACTAAGCCGTCTGCAACTGCAATTTGAGGATGATCTTTCACTCCTGCCCCATTATCTTCCACAGAGCATAAATGAACCATGTTAGAATGAGTTTGTTCGCAAATAACAACGTTGTTTATAGGGATATTTCTACCCTTTAGAATAATGTCCTTCTGTGTTTTCATTATCCCACGATAGTCTGGAATCCGCGTGCCCATGTGCAAAAAGATACCCTTCATTTATTTAACTCCAAGCGCGGAGTTCGGTATACCGATGAGTTAGAATTCATAACCAGCATTCTTAGCATGTTTTTACTGAAACGGGGCATAAGGCGAAGTCCATTTAAGCTCCAAACAAAACAAATCGAAGCACACATAAACATTGCTGTTTGAGGTCCAAACTTGCTGGTTAGGCTTCCTACCAATAAGCCTCCAAAGGGAGACATGCTTTGAAAGGTCATAGTATAAGTACTCAAAACCCTTCCCCGCATCTCATCGGAAACTAAGGTCTGCAACAAGGTATTCGTTGTAGCTGTAGTCATCATCATACCAAATCCAATAAACAACATCATCATCATACTCAAAAACAGATAGCTACTGCGAGAAAACAAGATAAGAGAAAAGCTGGCGGTCAATCCTACTGCTATCAAGCGCAAATGCATACCCTTAATACTTGTTTTAGAAGCCAAAACAAATGCTCCGGTTAAAGCGCCAATTCCCGCCGTAGACATCAATAAACCTTGAGTTCCACTATTTCCATTCAAAATATCTTTAGCAAAAACAGGCAGTAATGTTGAATAGCTAAAGCCAAAGAGAGTATATATGGCAAGATTCATTATGAGATACCGGATGGGAAAACTATGGTATACATATCTCCACCCACCGGCGATTTTTTTTAGTGTAGATTCTGTTCGGGGTAATAATGCTGGATACTCGATGCGAATAAAGAATAGCGATACTATTACAAAGATATAAGTTGCTGCATTTATGGCAAAACATACACCCTCACTAAAGAGAATTATCAGCAAGCCACCCACTGCTGGTCCAATCAATCTAGCACTGTTGAACATCGCACTATTAGTAGCAATTGCATTGGGCAACATCTTCTTATCGCCAATAAGATCAATCAAGAGATTTTGCCGGATGGGCGAATCTACTGCTTCGATTACACCTTGACACAGGGCTAAAACCAATATGGGATACTGATTACCTTCATTAATATACCCCGTTAAAACCAATGTTGCCAACAAGCTACTTTGAATAAAAAAGGCTATCTGGGTACCGATTATGGTGCGATGCCTATTTATTCGGTCTGCCCAAGCCCCTACAAAAGGTGAAATAAACACCGATGGAATCATAGAGAGAAAAGTTACTACGCCCAAAAGCCAGGCAGAATTGCTAAGTCGATATACAAACCAGCCCATGGTTGTGCGTTGAATCCATGTTCCAATTAATGATATAGCTTGCCCACCAAAGAATATTCGGTAATTGCGAATGCTTAGCGAAACAAAGGTTTTACGGATGAATCTTATCATTACAGAATAAATCGTGAGAGATCCTCACTCTCTATAACCGGACTTAAGCGAGATTGAACCATTGTTTGAGTAACGTTAATTTTCTTTAGTTTGGGATCGGGCATTTCAAACAAGAAATCGTCTAATAATGTATTGAGAATAGTATGCAAGCGTCTTGCCCCAATATCTTCCATTTTGTCATTTGCCATGGCCGCAAACCTAGCTATCTCTTTAATGGCGCCAACGCTAAAACTAAGCTCCACTTTTTCGGTAGCAAATAGTTCATGATATTGTTTAGTAAGTGCGTTTTCAGGCTCTTTGAGGATGCGGATAAAATCTTTTTCACTTAAACTATTAAGCTCCACGCGGATGGGAAAGCGTCCTTGCAATTCCGGAATTAGATCGCTGGGTTTCGAGCTGGAAAAGGCTCCGGCAGCGATAAACAACACGTGAGAGGTATCTACCGATCCATACTTGGTCGGTACGCTACTGCCCTCTACAATAGGTAAAAGATCTCGCTGTACTCCACTTCGCGAAACATCAATGCCACCATGTTTGTCAGAGTTGGCAATTTTGTCGATCTCATCAATGAATACAATACCATTTTCTTCAACTGCCTTTTTTGCTATTTCGGCAACCTTATCTTTGGGTACCAGACGAGTAATCTCCTGCTCGGTGAAATTGTTTAGAGCATTAACAACAGATGTTTTATGCTTCTTACCGGTTCTATTAGGTAATATGTTGGATAGCATATCCGAAAAATCAAAATCCAGTGCTTCCAGACCAAAATTCGTCATAATCTCAAAATTTGGCATTGCATCTTCATTAAGCTCTATTTCAATCTCTTTTTCATCCAATTTCCCAGAAAGTAGCTTGGTTCGCATTTTATCTCGACTGCGTTTCTGTCGGGCAGCATAATCAGGATCCTCGTTATCGGTTTTACGTCGCTTATGAGGAAGCAACACATCAAGCACTTTTTCCACCGCAATTGCTCTGGCATCCTCTTTTACTGTATTTACCATGCGAGTTCTGGTTTGCGATACCGAATAGCTTACCAACTCACGAATCATCGATTCTACATCTCGACCAACGTAACCTACTTCCGTAAACTTTGACGCCTCAACCTTGATGAAGGGTGCATCCACCAATCTGGCTAATCGTCGGGCAATTTCGGTTTTACCAACTCCGGTGGGACCAATCATTATGATATTGTTGGGCATTATTTCTCGCCTCATATCTCCGCTAACTTGTTGACGCCGCCAACGATTGCGCAGAGCTATTGCTACACTGCGTTTTGCAGCAGATTGGCTGATAATGTATTTATCCAGCTCTTCCACAATGCGAGAGGGCGTGAGTTTGCTGATATCTACCACTACAAAACCTCCAATGTGAATTGATCATTTGTATAAACACATATTTCTGAGGCAATCTGCATGGCTTCCATTACGATTTTTTCTTCGGAGAGTTTCGTGTTGCGCAATAAAGCCCTAGCAGCAGATAGAGCATAGTTTGCTCCGCTGCCAATGGCTATTAGCCCATCATCTGGCTCCATCACGTCTCCTACGCCGCTAATCATTAATATGCCGGTTTTATCGCCGGCAATCAGCATAGCCTCAAGGCGGCGAAGATACTTATCTTGTCGCCATTCTTTGGCCAGATCAACCGCAGCTTTCTTGAGGTTGCCCTTATTACTTTTTAGCTTTTCTTCAAATTTTTCAAATAGGGTAAAAGCATCCGCTGTGGCTCCTGCAAAACCGATAATCACCTTATCGTTAAAGATACGGCGTATTTTTAGGGCTTTAGCCTTAACCACAGTATCTCCCAAACTCACTTGTCCATCACCACAAAGCGCAGTTTTACCTTTGCTGTGCAAACCAATTATCGTTGTTGAGTGCATATTATTCATCTATAGTGTTTTCTTCCTTGTTTGGTGTTTCATTATCATTACCAGATTCTTCTTGCTTGTGTTCTTCTTCTTTAGTCTCGGAGGAGTGTTCAAAACGCATCTCTTTGGCGCGATCATATTTAGCTTCCACCAATTGGCGTTCCTCGCTATCTAAATGTGCCAAGATCAAACTGAAGATTTCATCGGTTACCAAAGTCTCTTTTTCCTGCAATTCTTTAGCAAGAATATCCAATAATTCTCTATGTTTGGTAAGAAGCTCCCGAGCTAGTTCGTGAGCTTCTGAAATGATGTTGCGAATTTCAGAATCCACTAAGCGCGTAGTTTCTTCGCTATACATATCGCGCGAAACTAGTTCTTTCCCCAAGAATACTTCACTTTGATCTTTACCAATGGTCATGGGACCAATCACTTCGCTCATACCCCAGGCACAAACCATCTTCTTGGCAATATCCGTTGTACGCTCCAGATCATTGCCCGCCCCGGTTGTAAGTTCGCCAAACACAACTTCTTCTGCTGCTCTTCCGCCCAATAGTGAAACCAAGAACTGTTTCAGATAGCTGCGCGAGTATCCAGTTTTATCGCTTTGAAGGTAATGTGTAGCTCCCCCCGTAAAACCTCGTGGAATAATGCTCACTTTATGTACGGGTTCAACTAAATCCTGAAAGATGCTGGTTAGAACGTGCCCAATTTCATGATATGCGGTTAAACGCTTATCGTCCTCAGGTATTACCCTGCTCTTTTTTTCTTTACCCAAAGTCAGTTTATCTTTGGCTTCTTCAAAATCCATCATTTGGATGTCGCTCTTATTTTTGCTGGCAGCAATCAATGCGGCTTCGTTTACAAGATTTGCCAAATCTGCACCGCTAAATCCAGGTGTTCCTCTAGCGATTATTTCTAAATGTACATCAGTTCCCAAAGGAACTTTTGCCGCATGCACTTTTAAGATCTCGGTTCTACCTTTAATATCAGGCAAATCCACCGTAACCTGACGATCGAATCTACCAGGACGTAGAAGTGCCGGATCCAAGATATCGGGTCTGTTTGTTGCTGCAATTATTATTACCGCTTCGTTGGGTTCAAAACCATCCATTTCTACTAATAACTGATTAAGGGTTTGCTCTCGTTCATCATGCCCCCCCCCTAATCCGGTACCACGATGCCTTCCCACTGCATCGATTTCGTCGATAAAGGTAATACAGGGCGAATTCTTTTTGGCTTGATCGAATAAATCGCGAACTCTTGCCGCTCCAACACCTACAAACATTTCCACAAAGTCGGAACCCGATATAGAAAAGAAGGGAACTCCCGCTTCTCCGGAAACTGCCTTTGCCAAAAGGGTCTTACCCGTTCCGGGACGTCCCACCAGTAAAACTCCGCGAGGGATTCTGCCGCCCAAGCGTTGAAAGCGTTTGGGATCTTTAAGAAATTCCACTATCTCTTGCAGTTCTTCTTTTGCTTCATCCACACCAGCTACATCTTTAAAGGTAACGCGAGATTTGCTGGCTTCATGCAGCCTGGCTTTGCTTTTGCCAAAGCTAAATGCTTTGGAGTTCTGCCCCGTCATACGACTCATAATCAAAAAGTAAAAACCAATCAGCAGAATAAATGGTAAAAGCGAGATCAGCAGACTCGTCCAACCAGCTGGTTTCACGGTAACTACTTTTATTCCTCTTACCAGCAAGCTGTCCACTAAACGAGCATCTTCGAAAGGCAGTGTAGTACTAAATTTACGCTGTGTACTATCGGTGTAGATAATATCTCTTTCGGTAAACTGCACTTCTTTGATGCTTTCATTATATACACGCGCCATAAAGTTACTATAGCTCTCTTTGGTTACGGTTTCACGATTTCCTCCGTAAGTAAACCAAAGACTGATGGCAAGCATTACTAAAATCACTATAAATGGGGTCCAGATTCTTGGTTTTTTTGCAGGAGGTATCGGGCGTCCTTGGGCATCCAATTTTGGCACTTCATTCTGCTCTTTAGAATTTAGCCTCCGCTTGGATTGGAACATTCTAAAAAGACCTATTACCGAAATCAGGATTATTCCATATACAAACCATCTCAGCATTTCCGAAAAACCATTCATAATGGTGGGAATTTCACTTATTGGTGCATCTATACTATCGCTCATTGCTTGCGCAAACACTCTGCCGCTACCGGCAAAGAAAGCAGCCATTAGCCAATATTTCATGTATAACACTCTTCCTTCAGGATTCCAATAAAGGGCAAATTACGGTATCGCTCCGCGTAATCTAAGCCATAGCCCACCACAAATTCATTACCCACTTCAAAACCTACATACTCAAATGTTGTTTCTATCTTATGGGCTTGAGGTTTATCCAACAAAACACAAGTTCTCAAGCTGGCAGGTTTATGCTTCCATATGTAATCCTTTATATACTGCAAGGACAATCCGCTATCTACAATATCTTCAACTATTATCACATCCCTGTCGGTTATATCCAAATCTATATCTTTACGTATCTTAACTACTCCACTGCTACTGGTTCCAACTCCATAGCTGGATATCGCAAGAAAATCAATCTCGATGGGAATTGAGATGGCACGCACAAGATCACTCATAAAGATGAATCCACCTTTTAACACGCCAATTATCACTGGCACCTTGCTTTCATAATCGTGATTTATCTGTTGGCCAATCTCCCGTATCCGGTTTTGGATGCGCATTTCGTCAAAGAGTACTGCCGATATATCACAGTTCATCAAATTCATTGCTTCCTCGCTTTTTCCGGTTTGCTGCCCGGTTGGGCTTTTTTAATAATGATTCCGCTTCAATAGCCAGATATCGGGAGCTCGTCTCCTGATATCGTACCCGGTTATCGGGGCGAAACCCACATATCCAAATTATCTTTTCTTCGTCCTCAAATATGGGTATCAAGTCCCTATCATATTTGGGTATTTTTTCGTCAATAAAAAAGTCTTTTAGTTTCTTAAAACCGTTCATACCAAAGGGAATAAAACGATCTCCTTCTCGGCGAGTTCGAATGCGGATTCTTCCAACTATTTTATCGGCATCCAAAATCACCTTGTTTCTTTGATACTCGGCACAATCTGGTGGCAATACTTTAAGATATTTAAAACTAAAACGGTAATTTATATGTACTGCCCGCGCTCGCTCACCTTCAATTATCAGTTCTTCAGCAGGTTGTGGCTCTATATCCTCTCGTACCGAACTAAATATCAGCTCTTGATATTGTTTTATGGCATATATTGAATGAGGAAGGCTAATATGCTTGCTACCTTCAGTTTCAAAAAGACTCTCCAACTCGTGCATATGAACCCTAAAGAAATCCTGTTTTGTTCCCGATACTAGGCGATATGCTTTTCTTAATATATAATACTGCTCTATTTGCGGCACCCTCAATAGATCTGGTAAACTTAAGATTATTCGCTCTAACGAGTTCTCC